>Ga0335069_10011708_pt1 | contig 12364 bp, 9 predicted proteins | sample Lox_Sample_11_FD_206714 | JGI IMG/M metagenome (GOLD analysis project Ga0335069, IMG submission 206714) | Soil microbial communities from Loxahatchee National Wildlife Refuge, Florida, United States - Lox_Sample_1.1 | ecosystem: Environmental > Terrestrial > Soil > Wetlands | place: USA: Florida...
CCGTGCGGGCCGGGGCGGGGGGCGGCGAATCGCAGCGGGTTGCGGGCGTGGTAGTCGGCCACGTCGTCGTCGCCGATCCGGACCTCCGCGGTGACGTCGGCGAACAGCGCCCGCGCCCGCGGATCGGCCAGCGCCGCGGCGGCGACGCTGCCGATCTCCAGCCGGGCGGTCGCGTCGGGCAGCAGCTCGGCCTCGGCCGGCGCGTCCCGCGCGGTCAGGCCGCGCGCGGCCGCCTCGGCGGCGACCACTCGTTCGGTCACGATCAGCTGGGTGAGCCAGCGCCGCAGCTGCCGGCCCTCGGCGGTGCCGCTCGCCGGCAGCGCGGCCGCTGCCCGGCCGCGCCGCAGCCGCGCCTCGGCCGCGTCGACCTCGTCGACGGACACCAGATCCCCGGCAACGGTCGCCACCGGCCGCGCGCTCATGTCACGGCCACCCGCACCGCCGGTGAGTAGACCAGCCGGCCGGCGCAGCCCACCCGGACCAGCGCCCACCAATGGCCGGGGTCCAGCCACGGCGGCGGCGTCACGTCGAAGCCGAGCTCGACCTCGCCGCGGGCCGGTAGCACGGCGCCGAGCGCGGCGGGGCCGATCCACTCCCAGGTGCCCCAGGGGCTGATCAGGTGGGCCTCGAGCGCCAGGTCGGCCCGGGCGTGGGTGCCCACCGTCACGGCCAGCCGGGCCGTCTGGCCCGCCGCGAGTTCGACGTCGGCCGGCCCGTCGGCGAGGTAGAGCAGCGCCGCGTCGTCGCACGCACCGACCTCAACCACGCAGACGTCCTCGACCACCTGGCGCCAGGCCACGGGGACGTCGTTTCCCGTGAGTCTCAGCTGGGCGCGGACCGGGTACAGGCCGGGCTCCGCGTGCGCCGGGATCGACACCACCACGTCGGCCTCGCGGTGATCGCCGGCGCACAGCGTGAACGGCAGCTCGGCCGGTGCGGCCGCCCAGCCGTCGGGACAGACCACCCGCACCGCGCCGTCGTGCGCGGCGTCGCTGCAATCGCTGGCCGCGGTGAGCCGCAACGCCGCCTCGCCGCCCGGCGCGGCCGTCACCCGCCGCGGGTGCAGGTGCGCGACGGCCGGCAACCCGCCGAGCGGCGCGGGTCCGCGGTTGTGCAGCCAATAGCGCGCGTAAAGCGGCTGCGCGGCCTCGGTGTCCGGCGCCGGCCGCGCGGAACCCTCGGAAACCCCTGCCAGGGCGGGCATTTCGAGACGGGCCAGCACGGTGGCGACCTGATAGCCGTGCAGGTCGATCGACTTCGTGTCGCGGTGCGGCCGTTCCAGCAGGTCGGCGAACCGCAGCCCGCGCACCTTGCCCAGCCCGGAGCCGAGGGCGACGCGGGCGCGGTTCCCGCTGGTTTCCACCAACCGCAGGGCCACCGCGCCCGGGTCGACCGGCCGGGCGCTGCCGGTCGGCAGCGGGTTGCCGGCCGCCTTGAGGGCCGCGAGCTGCACCGCGCCGGCCGGCTCGATGTGCAGGAGCGATCCGGACGGCGGCAGCCCGCCGCGTCGCACGCCGGGGACGACCGCGAGCAGCCGATGCGCGAATTGCGCCGCGCGCGCCGGGATCTCGGCCTTCCGCCAGTCGCCGTGATCACTGACGAGCGCGTAGTCGAAAGCGTGCGTCCAGTGCTGCAGCTGGAAGCCGGATCCGTCGGGGGCGGTGCGGCGCGGATCGTCGATCCAGGTGCCCGACGGCCAGCCGGTGCAGGACCGCATCAGCGCGGTGTGCAGGGTGCCGTCGGTGTCGACGGCGAAGCTCGGCACCCCGCGGTTGAACAGCGCGACGGTGTGGGATTCGAAGCGATCCATGCCCGACGGCGCCCGCTGGGTGACCGTGATCTCGAATTCGGCAAGGTCATCGACCACCGACGCGATCGCCGCGGCCAGACCGTCCTCGGGGGCTCGGGGGTCGCCGTCGATCACCAGGACCGGCAGCGCCCGCGGCGGTCGCAGGTCCGCGCCGGGCACCCACGCGGCCGCCAACGGGCCCTCGGCCGGCACCCAGACCCGGGCCCGGCCCGTCGCCGCCAGCTGGCGCTCGAGCTCGGCGGTGTACTCGGGATCAGCCTGCGCCAGAACGGCTTTGACGAAGGCGTTGCGAGCGGGCCCACCGAGCGCGATCCGGACGTCGGGCAGGTTGGAGTCGACGTCGAGGCACCCGTAGCGCGGCTTGTCGGCCCCGCTGCAGGTGGCCGTGACGCCGGCGCGGACCAGCGCGACCATCAGCTCGCGCGCCAGCGGCCCGGACGCCGCCTCGGCCGGAGTCACCACCTCGGCCACCGACACCGCCCGCGCCGCGTCGTCCGAGCCGCCCACGACTCGGACCCGCACCGCCGAGGACAGCCCGAACCAGCCGTAGGCCGGATTGTCCAGCGTCCACGGGTGCTGCGCGGTATCCACGGAGCGGGCCCCGTCATGCAGCAACGCGAAGCCCCGCCCGACGACGGCGTCGCCGATCTCGCTGACGGGCATGGCGCCGGGCACCGGACACGGCCAGCGCAGCCGCAACAGGCGATCTTGGCCGGTGAATTCGTCGATGGCGGTGCGGCAGTCCAGCCGGGCCACCCCGTGCCACAGGGTCAGGGTCTGGGTGTAGCGCAGCAGCCCGGCGATGCGCCCGTGCACGACCAGCCGCTCGCCGAGGGGGCCGCGGTAGGCCCGCACCCGGGCCGGTGACTCCGACGAGCACACGACCGGGCCCCGGGGCAGCAGGTGCCACGGCCCCTCCCCCTGCTGCGGGTGCGACGGGTATTCCTCGTAGAGAGCGAGCTCGTTGCCCACCCGGCCGGCGGCGATCAGCTGCCGGCCGTCGCGCACCAGGGACGCGACCCCGCCGCCGCGCGCCGGGTCGGCCTGCAGCCGGTAGTGCTCGTTGCCGATAGCCGCGCCCGGCATGGGTTTCCAGCCGCTCGCTGCCGGCCCTTCTGGGGCCGGCACCAGCCGGTAGGCCCGCCAGCCCAGCGACGGCACGTCGCGCGCCAGCCAGCTGACCGAACGCCCGTCGTGCTCGACGTGCGCGGGCAACTCGGTGCCGCCGGGGTCGAGCACCCGAACCCCGGCGCCCGGCGGCCGGTCGAGGCGGGCGGTCACCACGTCGGAGCGCCGGTGCGCCAACGGATTCCACACGGTCACGTCACCACCGACCGCAACCGACAACCGCGCCAGCGAGTTGTCGCGGGCCGCCCGGCCCAGCTCCCACGCGTCGCGCCAGCCGGTCAGCAGGTCCAGGTAGACCTGGTCGGACTCCGAGCCGGTGATGCCGTCGTGGTGCGCCCCGTAGACCAACTGCACCCACGCCTTGGCCAGCGCGGCCTGCGGGTACTCGGCGCCGGTCATCAGGGCGGCGAACACGGCGAAGCGCTCGGCCTCCAGCACGGCGTTCTCGGCGGCGCGGTTGGCCTGTTTGGTGTCGATGTACGAGACGTCCTTGCCGGTGTAGATCGGGTTCATGTCGCGGGTTTGCGGCGACGGCTCACGTCCGCGCTGCGCCAGTTCGGCGCGCACCGCGGCGAAAAACTCCCGCGGCAGCGCGCACACGAAGCGAGGCCAGGTGTAGCGCGCGGCCCAGTCGCGGTGGATCGCGGTCACCCACTTGTTCGGCGGCGTGTAGTCGGTCCCCACGGGCAGCAGCACGTTGCGCGTCAGGGCGACCTTCTTGAGCCGCTCGAACAGCGCACGGGTGGCGTCCTCGGCCTCGGCGAGCGAGGCCGACGAGTCCATGCCCCAGCCCGCCCCGTAGTGCGCGGGCATGTAGTGGGTGAGCAGGCCGCGACCCGACGGCGCGATCCACTCGAACTCGCTGCAGAACTGCATGCGGTCCACCCCGCCCCCCGGGCCCCACTGGTGGTGCGGGCCGCGGGCCCACGAACTCGACGTCAGGCCCGCGTCGGCGGCCAACCCCGGGAATTGCGGGTCGTGGCCGAACACGTCCAGCTGCCACGCGGTGGCAGGGTCGGCGCCCACCACGTGGCGCTGAAAACCGTCGCCGTGCACCATGTTTCGGATGGTTGTTTCCGGGCCGGTGAGGTTGGTGTTGGGCTCGTTGTAGGTGCCGCCCATCACCTCGACGCGGCCCTCGGCCAGGAACCGGCGCAGGTCGGCGCGGTCCTCGGGGTGGGTGTCCCAGTACGGCTTGAGGTAGTCCACCTCGGCCAGCACGAACTTGTATTCGGGCTCGCGGCGGGCCATCTCCAGGTGCGCGTGGACCAGTTCGAAGCCGTTGGTCTGCCGCCCCGGCGGGTCTTCGGTCCACTCGCTGGTATAGGCGCCCTGGGTGTTCCACCAGACCGGGTCGTAGTGGAAGTGACTGACCATGAACATGGTCCACCCGGGCTCGGCCACGGTGAACTCGAATGGCGTGGTGACGCCACCCGCGTGCACCCGCGCCGCCCGTCGCTGACCGACGGCCGGGCCGTCGACGGTGACCGGCACCTCGACGACCCCGGCTGCCGGCTGAGCCGTCGCCTCCCCGCCCAGGCCGTCGCCATCGATGCGGATCCGGGTCGGCTCGACGCAGCCCGCGACGCCTATGCGCGCGAGCTGCAGCGGCGCGTCCGGCGGCCCGACGAAAAGCTCGGTCGAGCCCGCCGAAATCACCTGCATGCCCGCACTTTACGGTGCGGGGGGCCGCGGCGGATGCATCTGTACCTAGGATCTGGTCATGCCCGCCCTCGCCCCGCCCGTCACCGACGAACGCAACGCCCTGCGCGAGTTCATGGCGTTCCACCAGAGTGCGTATGTCGCCGTCTCTTACGGCCTCACCGACGAACAGGCCCGGTCCACGCCCTCGGTCAGCGCGCTGTCGGTCGGCGGGCTCATCAAGCACGCCACCGCGATGCAACGCAACTGGATGGCGCGGGTGGCCGCCGCGCCGGACGCGCCGCCGAAGGACCCCCGGCCGTTCGAGGAGATCGCCAAGGAGTTCGGCGACCAGCACGTGATGCGCCCCGACGAGACCCTGGCCGGGCTGCTGGGGGCCTTCGAAGCCCAGAACGCCGAAACGCTGCGCCTGGCCGAAACCGCCGACCTCGACGCCCCGGTGCCCGTTCCGCAGGACATCCCCTGGTTCCCCAAGAACCAGAAGGCCTGGTCGGTGCGCTGGGTGATCCTGCACGTCATCAACGAGCTGGCCCGCCACGCCGGGCACGCCGATATCATCCGGGAGACCATCGACGGCGCCACCATGTACGAGTTGATCGCCGGGCTGGAGAACTGGGAGATCGAGGGATGGGTGCAGCCCTGGAAGAAATAGGGCAGATCCGCAGCGGCGTCGCGCGCCGCGAGACTCCGCACGGCACCGTCGAGCTGTTCTACGAGGACCTCGGCGACCCGGCCGCCCCGCCCGCGCTGCTCATCATGGGGCTGGGCGCCCAGCTGCCCATGTGGCCCGACGGGTTCTGCGCGCAACTCGTCGACGCCGGTTACCGCGTCATCCGGTTCGACCACCGCGACACCGGGCTGTCGGCCAAGATGCACGGGTTGCGGGCGCAAGGCCCGGTGTACCGGCGGGTCGGCCGCTACCTGCTGGGCAGGCCCAGCCGCGTGCCCTACACCCTGGTCGACATGACCGGGGACGTGGTGGCGTTGCTCGATCAGCTGGACATCGGCCGGGCGCACGTGGTGGGCGCATCGCTGGGCGGCATGATCGCCCAGATCCTGGCCGCCAGCGAGCCGCACCGGGTGGCGTCGCTGGGTGTGATCATGTCGACCACCGGCAAGCCGTTCTCCGCATTGCCGGCCTGGCGCGTCATCAAGCTGGCGTTCGATCCGCCGGCCAAGGACGCCTCCGCCGAGGAGAAACTGGCCTTCGAGGTGCGCAACGTCGCGGTGTTCAACGGACCGAACTTCCTGCCGCCCGACGCCGACCTGCGGGCGCGGGTGCGGCAGCTCGCGGACCGCTGCAGCTACCCGCCGGGGATGCTGCGCCAATTCGACGCTGTGCTGGGCACCGGCAGCCTGCTCGGCTACAGCAGGGCGATCACCGCCCCGACCGTGGTGCTGCACGGTTCGGCGGACCCGATGGTGCGTCCGCGCAACGGGCGCGCGGTCGCCGCGGCCATCCCCGGCGCGCGCTTCGTCTTGGTGGACGGGATGGGACACGATCTTCCGAGACCGGTCTGGCGGCCGATCATCGAGACCCTCACCGAGCACTTCGCGCTCGCCGACACCTGGTGAGCGCGCTCACAGCAATTGGGACTTGACACCCACGATTTGGCACACTGCTGAGATGACTACTACCAAACACCGCGAGGTGGCCAAGCTCGACCGGGTGCCCTTGCCGGTCGAAGCGGCCCGGGTAGCAGCCACCGGTTGGCAGGTCACCCGCACCGCTGCCCGGGTCGTCGCCAAGCTGCCCGGCAGGGGGCCGTGGCAGCAGAAAGTGATCAAGCAGCTCCCGAACACGTTCGTCGACCTCGGGCCGACGTACGTGAAGTTCGGGCAGATCATCGCGTCCAGCCCCGGCGCGTTCGGCGAGTCGCTGTCCCGCGAATTCCGCGGCCTGCTCGACCGGGTGCCGCCCGCCGACCCGAAAGAGGTGCACAAGCTCCTCACCGAGGAGCTCGGCGGTGACCCCGCCGACCTGTTCGCCAAGTGGGACGAAACGCCATTCGCGTCGGCGTCCATCGCGCAGGTGCACTACGCGACCCTGCACAGCGGCGAGGAGGTCGTCGTCAAGATCCAGCGCCCGGGCATCCGGCGCCGGGTCGCGGCCGACTTGCAGATCCTCAAGCGGTTCGCCCAGGCCGTCGAGCTGGCCAAGCTGGGCCGCCGCCTGTCGGCGCAGGACGTGGTCGCCGACTTCTCCGACAACCTGGCCGAGGAGCTGAACTTCCGCCTCGAGGCCCAGTCGATGGACGCGTGGGTCTCGCACCTGCACGCCTCACCGCTGGGCAAGAACATCCGGGTGCCACAGGTGCACTGGGACTTCACCACGGAGCGGGTGCTGACCATGGAGCGGGTGCACGGCATCCGCATCGATGACGTCAAGGCCATCCGCCAGGCCGGCTTCGACGGCACTGAGCTGGTCAAGGCGCTGCTGTTCTCGCTTTTCGAGGGCGGGCTGCGGCACGGGCTGTTCCACGGCGACCTGCACGCCGGCAACCTCTACGTCGACGACGCGGGCCGCATCGTGTTCTTCGACTTCGGCATCATGGGCCGCATCGACCCCCGCACCCGCTGGCTGCTGCGCGAGCTGGTGTACGCCCTGCTGGTGAAGAAGGACCACGCCTCGGCCGGCAAGATCGTGGTGCTGATGGGCGCCGTCGGCACCATGAGGCCCGAGGCCGAGGCCGCCAAGGACCTGGAAAAGTTCGCCACCCCGCTGACCATGCAGACGCTGGGCGACATGTCCTACGCCGACATCGGGCGGCAGCTGTCCGCGCTGGCCGACGCCTACGACGTCAAGCTGCCCCGGGAGCTGGTGCTGATCGGCAAGCAGTTCCTCTACGTCGAGCGGTACATGAAACTGCTGGCACCGAAGTGGCAGATGATGTCCGACCCACAGCTGACGGGTTACTTCGCCAACTTCATGGTCGAGGTCAGCCGCGAGCATCAGACCGACGTGGAGGTCTAGGGGCGCCCCGATGGAAATCCGCAACGGCCACGCGATTTCGGGCGACCTGAAGCTGTATTACGAGGACATGGGCGACGTCGACCATCCGCCCGTCCTGCTGATCATGGGGCTGGGCGCCCAGCTCCTGCTGTGGCGGACCGCGTTCTGCGAGAAACTCGTCGCCCAGGGCCTGCGTGTCATCCGGTACGACAATCGCGACGTCGGCCTGTCCAGCAAGACGCCGAGGGCGGGCGCCGGCCAGCCGCTGGTCCCCCGGCTGCTGCGGTTCTGGCTCGGGCTGCGCGGCGAGGCGGCTTACGCGCTGGAGGACCTGGCCGACGACGCCGCCGCCGTGCTCGATCACCTGGGTATCGAACGCGCCCACATCGTCGGGGCGTCGATGGGCGGCATGATCGCGCAGGTCTTCGCGGGGCGTTTCGCCGAGCGGACCAGGAGCCTGGCGGTCATCTTCTCCAGCAACAACCGCCCGTTCCTGCCGCCGCCGGCGCCGCGCGCCCTGCTCGCGGTCCTCAAAGGCCCGCCGCCGGGCTCCCCCCGCGAGGTGATCGTGGACAACGCCGTGCGCGTCACCAAGATCACCGGCAGCCCGCGCTACCGGGCGCCCGAGGAGCAGGTCCGCGCCGAGGCAATCGAGGGTTACGAACGCAGCTACTATCCCTGGGGCGTCGCCCGGCACTTCAGCGCGATCATGGCGAGCGGCAACCTGCTCGGCTACAACAGGCGGACGGTCGCGCCGACCGTGGTCCTGCACGGCCGGGCCGATAAACTGATGCGTCCCTCGGGCGGACGCGCGGTTGCACGCGCCATCGATGGCGCTCGACTATTCTTATTCGACGGCATGGGCCACGACCTGCCTCAGCAATTGTGGGATCGGTTGATCAGCGTGCTGACTAGCAACTTCGCCGGGGCCGGCTGAGGCGAGCGTCGGACGGCTTTTGGAGTGCCCCGGTGAATTTCACGGAAGCTCTTACCGCGTTGTACGGTTGGCGTTGGGAGGATGTCTAACAATGGCCGAGCTGAAACCCTACTACGAGGACTCGCAAGCGGCGTACGACATTTCGGACGACTTCTTCGGCCTCTTCCTCGACCCCACCTGGGTCTACACCTGCGCCTACTTCGAGCGCGACGACATGACGCTGGAAGAGGCGCAACTCGCCAAATTGGATTTGGCGCTGGACAAGCTGAAGCTGCAGCCCGGCATGACGCTGCTCGACGTCGGGTGCGGCTGGGGCGGTGCGCTGGTGCGCGCCGTCGAGAAGTACGACGTGAACGTGATCGGACTTACCCTGAGCCGCAACCACTATGAGCGCAGCAAGGCCAGGCTGGCCGCGATCCCCACCACCCGGCACGCCGAGGCTCGGCTGCAGGGGTGGGAAGAGTTCGAGGAGAAGGTCGACCGGATCGTCTCCTTCGAGGCGTTCGATGCTTTCCACAAAGAGCGCTATCGGCCGTTCTTCGACCGTTCCTACGAGATCCTCCCGGACGACGGCCGGATGTTGTTGCACAGCCTGTTCACTTACGACCGGCGGTGGTTTCACCAGCAGGGCATCGCTCTGACGATGAGTGACATCCGGTTCCTCAAATTCCTGCGCGACTCCATCTTTCCGGGCGGCGAATGCCCGTCCGAACCCGACATCGTCGACAACGCCCAGGCGGCCGGGTTTTCGATCGAGCAAACGCAGGTGCTGCAGGAGCACTACTCACGCACCCTGGACACGTGGGCAAGCAACCTGGAGGCCAACCGGGACCGCGCCATCGCGGTGCAGTCCGAGGAAACCTACAACAACTTCATGCACTACCTGACCGGGTGCGCCGAGCGCTTCCGCAGGGGGCTGATCAACGTCGCCCAATTCACGATGACGAAGTGAACCGCCCGGCGTGGCCGCGAAGGACCTGACACCCCACTTCGACGACGTGCAGGCGCACTACGACCTGTCCGACGACTTCTTCCGGCTGTTCCTGGACCCCACCCAGACGTACAGTTGCGCCTACTTCGAGCGCGACGACATGACGCTGGAAGAGGCGCAGCTCGCCAAGATCGACCTGGCGCTGGGCAAGCTCGGACTGCGGCCCGGCATGACGCTGCTCGACGTCGGCTGCGGCTGGGGCGCCACCATGCGCCGCGCCATCGAGAGATACGACGTCAACGTCGTCGGTTTGACCTTGTCGAAGAACCAGGCGGCCCACGTGCAAAAGTCGTTCGACGACATGGAGAACCCGCACACCAAGCGGGTGTTGCTGGCCGGCTGGGAACAGTTCGAAGAACCCGTCGACCGCATCGTGTCGATCGGGGCGTTCGAGCACTTCGGTCATGAGCGCTACGACGACTTCTTCGCGATGGCCCACAACGTTCTGCCCGCCGACGGGGTGATGCTGCTGCACACGATCACTGGGCTGACGGGACCGCAGTGCGTCGAGCGCGGCATACCGCTGACGTTCGAGATGGCCCGCTTCATCAAGTTCATCGTCACCGAGATCTTCCCGGGCGGGCGGCTGCCGTCGATCGAGATGGTGGGCGAGCGCTCGGCCAAAGCCGGGTTCACGTTGACCCGCCGGCAGTCGCTGCAGCCGCACTACGCGAGGACGCTCGACCTGTGGGCGCTGGCCCTGCGGGAGCACCGGGACGAGGCCATCGCCATCCAATCCGACGAGGTCTACGAGCGGTACATCAAGTACCTGACCGGCTGCGCCAACGCGTTCCGAACCGGCTATATCGACGTGAACCAGTTCACTCTGGAGAAAGCAGGGGGTAATGCATATCACACTTGGATAGGGGCCGGTCGAGAAATCCAGGGGCCGCACTAGTTCAAACGCGGGGAATGGGTCTCGCCCCGTGTAGGGTGCCGGGGGATGGCATCGAGCCAAGGTGCCGGTCCAGTCGGGAGGACATCATGTTCGAGAATCGAGTGGGGGCCACGCTTAAGCGGTCGAACCTCGACAATGTCCAGGCACACTACGACCTCTCGAACGAATTCTTCGCGCTGTTCGTTGACCCGACCCGCACCTACAGCTGCGCGTACTTCCCGCGCGAGGGCATGACGTTGCACGAGGCCCAGCTCGCCAAGCTCGACCTGTCGCTCGACAAGCTGGGGCTGCAGCCGGGGATGACCTTGCTCGACGTGGGCTGCGGGTGGGGGTCGGTGATGAAGCGCGCCGTCGAGCGCTACGACGTCAACGTCGTCGGGCTGACCCTGTCGAAGAATCAGCACGCCTACTGCCAGCAGGTGCTCGACGGGATCGATAGCAACCGCTCGCGACGGGTGCTGCTACGCGACTGGGCCGAGTTCGACGAGCCTGTGGACCGCATCGTCGTCATCGAGGCGTTGGAGCATTTCGGTTTTCACCGCTACGACGATTTCTTCAAATTCGCCTACAGCGCCATGCCCGACGACGGCGTCATGATGCTGCACTCGATCACCGGGCTGCACGTCAAGCAGGTGATGGAGCGCGGCCTCCCGTTGACGATGGAGATGGCGAAGTTCATGAGGTTCATCGTCACCGACATCTTCCCGGGCGGGCGGCTGCCGACGGTCGAGACCGTCGAGGAGCACTCCGCGAAGGCCGGTTTCAGGGTGACCCGCCGCCAGTCGTTGCAACTGGACTTCGCCAAGACGCTGGACTTCTGGGCCGACGCCCTCGAGGCGCGCAGGGACGAGGCCATCGCGATCCAGTCCGAAGAGGTCTACGAGATGTACATGAAGTACCTGACGGGGTGCGCCAAAGTGTTCCGCACGGGTTACGTCGACTGCAACCAGTTCACGTTGGAGAAGTGAACTTCGGTATCGTTGCACGTCAGATATCTCGATGACGCGCGTGCCTACGTAGAGGCAGTGAACTCCCAGGAGAACAAGACAGAAAATGCCTGATCAATCGACTGGCCCGACGAAGACGCGGACGCGCTTCGAAGACATTCAGGCGCACTACGACGTCTCCGACGATTTCTTCGCGCTGTTCCAGGACCCGACCCGCATCTACAGCTGTGCGTACTTCGAGCCGCCGGACATCACGCTCGAACAGGCCCAGTACGCCAAGATCGACCTGAACCTGGACAAGCTCGACCTCAAGCCGGGGATGACCCTGCTCGACATCGGCTGCGGCTGGGGCACCACGATGAAGCGCGCCGTCGAACGGTTCGACGTCAACGTCATCGGCCTGACGTTGTCCAAGAATCAGCATGCGCGCTGCGAGAAGGTGCTCGGCGAGCTCGACACGACCCGCTCGCGCCAGGTTCGCCTGCACGGCTGGGAGGATTTCAACGAGCCCGTCGACCGGATCGTGTCGATCGAGGCCTTCGAGCACTTCGGGCACGAGAACTACGACGACTTCTTCAAGCGGTGCTTCGACATCATGCCCCAGGACGGTCGCATGACCGTCCAGAGCAGCGTCAGCTACCACCCCTTCGAGATGGCCGCGCGCGGCAAGAAGCTGACCTTCGAGACGGCGCGCTTCATCAAGTTCATCGTCACCGAGATCTTCCCGGGCGGGCGGCTGCCGTCCACCGAGATGATGGTCGAGCACGGCCAGAAGGCGGGTTTCACGGTGCCCGAACCGCTTTCGCTGCGGCCGCATTACATCAAGACGCTGCGCATCTGGGGCGACACGCTGGAGTCCAACAAGGACAAGGCCATCGAGGTCACCTCCCAAGAGGTCTACGAGCGGTACATGAAGTACCTGCGCGGCTGCGAGCACTACTTCACCGACGAGATGCTCGACTGCAGTCTGGTGGCCTACCTCAAGCCGGGCGCCGCGGTCTGAGCGCTGCCCGCTGTCGGATCGGGGCTGCGCCGTCC
>Ga0335069_10011709_pt1 | contig 12364 bp, 9 predicted proteins | sample Lox_Sample_11_FD_206714 | JGI IMG/M metagenome (GOLD analysis project Ga0335069, IMG submission 206714) | Soil microbial communities from Loxahatchee National Wildlife Refuge, Florida, United States - Lox_Sample_1.1 | ecosystem: Environmental > Terrestrial > Soil > Wetlands | place: USA: Florida...
TGATGCCTTCGAGAGAAAACGCATCGATCAGTTCCTGGCGGGTCATGTGGGTGCGGTCGTCTTTTGGGGACCAGCCTAGGAGGCAGAGGAAATTGATAAAGGCGGCGGGTAGAAATCCGGCGTCGCGATAGGTTGTCACGCTGACTACCGGGCCGTGGCGGCGCTTGGAGAGCTTCGATCCGTCTGGTGCTACGAGCAGCGGCAGATGCGCGAACTGCGGAGGCTTGGCGCCCGCGCCCTCGAAAATCAGCACATGCTTATAGGTGTTCGAGAGGTGGTCCTGGCCGCGAATGATGTGGCTGATGCGGAGATCAATGTCGTCGGCGCAAGAGGCGACGTGGTAGGTCGGCATGCCGTCGCTGCGGAGGAGGGCGAAGTCTTCGATATCATCGGCGGCCTTGATCTGCTCGCCATAGACGGCGTCGTTGAAGCGGACTTGTTCTCCTGATCCGCGTGGAACGCGAAAGCGTAACGCGAAAGGCTCGCCAGCAGCGGCGCGGCGGTCGCTTTCTTCGCGGGACATCTCGCGCATGCCGGGATTGAAGAGCCACGTCTGATTAGCGCCGGATTTTTCGCTGTCGCCGGTGTGGGCCGGGGTGAAGTCGCGATACGCCAGGCCCTTTTGGAAAATTGCCTCGGCAATCTGGCGATGGAGCGCGAGGCGCTCGGACTGCTTGTACTCCTCGTCCCATCCGAGATCGAGCCAGCGCAGGCCTTCGAAGATGGAGTTGACGCTGGCTTCGGTGTTGCGCTCAACGTCGGTGTCGTCGAGGCGGAGGACCATGGTCCCGCCATTGCGGCGCGCGTAGAGCCAGTTGAAGATGAAGGTGCGGGCGCTGCCAACGTGAAGAAAGCCTGTGGGAGACGGCGCGAAGCGAACACGAAGCATAACGTTCGAGTATAGCGGATGAAATTGGCTGGCCGCCGGACGCCGATCACTCGGGCGGCACTGCTGCACACGGTTCGGCGAGTGATTTACAATCACGAGTTCCTATCGAAGTTCTGTGCAGGAGTGGCTTGTGATCCCACGCTATACGCGGCCGGAAATGGCCCGCATCTGGAGTGACGAAAACCGCTTTCGCAACTGGCTGGCAGTGGAAGTGGCCGCCACGGAAACTCTGGCCGAGGCCGGCATCGTGCCGAAGGAGGCTGCGAAGGCTATCCGCGAGCGCGCCGGTTTCAGCGTGGAGCGCATTTTCGAGATCGAAGCCGAGGTAAAGCACGACGTCATCGCGTTTACCACGGCGGTGGCGGAGATTGTGGGTCCGCATGCGCGGTGGTTTCACTATGGACTGACTTCGAATGACGTGGTCGATACGGCGCAGGCGCTGCTGATTCAGCAGGCATCATCGCAGATTGCCGGAGATCTGGAACGGCTTGCAGATGTGCTCGAGCGGCGCGCCTGGGAATTCAAGGACACACCGCAGATTGGGCGGACGCATGGCGTTCACGCGGAGCCCATTACTTTTGGGTTCAAGATCGCGAACTGGTATTCGGAGACGCTGCGCAACATTCCCCGCTTTGAAGCTGCGGCGGAGGATCTGCGTGTTGGCAAATTTTCTGGCGCGGTGGGTACGTTTGCTCACCTTACGCCTGAACTCGAAGAGAAGATGTGCGCGCGGCTGGGGCTGAAGGCGGCGGCGGTTTCTTCACAAGTGATTCAGCGCGACCGCCACGCGCACTATCTCGCAACGTTGGCTGTGATTGCTTCGACGCTCGACAAGATTGCAACCGAGATCCGTCACTTGCAGCGCACCGAGGTGCGTGAAGCAGAAGAGTACTTCAGCGAAAAGCAAAAAGGCTCATCGGCCATGCCGCACAAGCGGAATCCGGTGACGTGCGAGCAGATCAGCGGCCTGGCGCGCGTGGTGCGCTCGAATGCGCAGGCAGGGTTTGAGAATGTCGCGCTCTGGCATGAACGGGATATCTCGCATTCGTCGGTGGAGCGCGTCATTTTTCCGGATTCGACGACGCTTGCGGATTACATGCTGAATAAGACCGCGAACCTTGTCGAAACGATGTTTGTCTATCCCGAGCGCATGCTGGCGAATTTGCATGGCACGCGCGGACTGGTGTTCAGCGGGCAGCTTCTACTGGATCTGGTCGAAAGCGGAATCTCTCGCGAAGACGCCTATCGCCTCGTGCAGGCGCACGCCATGCGTGCGTGGCGGGAAGGGCTTGATTTTCACGAGTTGATCCTGAACGATCCCGCGATTGCGGGCCGCGTGCCGCGCGCGAAAATCGAGCGAGCGTTTGATTTGACGCGGCAGCTTCGGAACATCGACAAGATTTTTGCGCGGGTATTCCCGGCGAAGGGCGGCTTCAGGTCGGGCGGGAAGACCGCAAAGGGTCCAAAGAAAAAGACATCTAAGAGGCATTGAAGCCTTAACCTTCCCGACTAGTCACGCCCCTGCGTGACTGATGCACTATTGCTTCTTCCGACCGCGGCTCATGCTAGTCGCGTATTCAGAGGAAGAGGCTGTCATGTGGCTTAAAGGTCTCGCTGTCGTCGCGATTATTCTCTTTTTCGTCTGACTGGTCGCCGTGCTCCAGGGGTGGAGCAAGAACACCGTCTCAGGTCGCGCTATCGGCGTCGCGTTCATCGCGAGTTTTGCCGTCGCTGCGTATTGGGGGATGCAGACTCTGTTCGGATGGCGGCATTCCTGAATCGCCCCTGCGCCACGGGCCGCACAGGGTCCGAGTGTCACGCTCGCGGCCAGTGGCCCCATACCTTCAGCTGTTTCCACACCTTCTTCAGACGGATTCACATTTGTAAAGTCTTTGTAAACTAACGCGCCGTGCATCCCAGCTGCGCCGGCAGGCATCTATTTAACTAACCGGTTAAAACGGGGTACAAACCGGAACTTTCACTTGAGGATGGCAACCATGAAGAAGCAATCGATTGCAGTGAGCGTGGCTTTGCTCGTCCTGCTGAGCATTACGGCGATGGCCTCCACGGGCCGCAACGACATGCAGATTCAGCAGGCCGTCAGCCAGAAGATGCTCGCTTCCCAGCAGCTCGCGAACGTAAGCCCCAGCGTTGAGGATGGCATCGTGACGCTGAGCGGCAAAGTCAATCTTTATCAGGACAAACTCGAGGCCGCGAAGAAGGCGAGGAGAATCGCGCACGTCGCGGGAGTTCGTAACAACATCACGGTGGTGGGGAAGAGCGTTGCCGACACCGAACTGGAACGGCAACTTGCCAAGAAAGTTGTCTACGACCGCGTCGGCTATTTCGACAACGCGTTTAACTACATCACGGTCTCGGTCAAAGACGGCGTGGCAACTTTGGGTGGCGCCACCTACTGGGATGTGCCGCGTGACGACGCCATGGCGATCGCGGCTCGCATGCCCGGCGTGAAGGAAGTAGTCGACAACGTGAAGGTTCTGCCGACTTCGACCTTTGATGATTCGATCCGCGTGCGTACGGCCCGGGCAATCTATCGCGACACCGTGCTCAGCCGTTACGCAAGCGATCCGGCGCGTCCGATTCGCATCGTTGTCAGCAACGGACATGTGACGTTGTACGGCGCGGTGCAGAACGAGATGGACAAGACGCTCGCTGGGATGCGCGCCAATGGAGTGCCGGGCGCGTTCAGCGTTGAGAATAAACTGGTAGTGGACTAACGTTAGCGGTTAAGGGGAGGCGCGGCTTCGGCCGCGCCTTTTTTCATGCGTAGGCTACCTGTCGACGACGGGCAACGCAGGCAGCGAGAAGTGTTCCGGCGGCCAATGCCAGGTAGAGCAGCGGGGAACTCGATGACGAGCTGGTTCCCATAAAGTCCAGACCAGGGCTTTGATGCGCTGGTCCGATGTACCACCACAGCGTATACAAAGCCTCAAAGAATTTGCTTGAGCCGCTCCATGTGCCGAGCGCAAGCGCGAGGCTCGGGATAAACAAAGCTCCGGCAAGCCAGGCTGCAAACTGCGGGTCTCCGCTAAGAAGCAGATGAAGTCCCGCACCAGCGCCGGTCAATATGGCGACCATGAAACCCGCTGTCCAGATGGCAAACAACTGATGATAGGTGACGCGCGCGGCGGAAAAAATCAGGGACTGCGTCGTGTGGCGGGATTCGCGGCAGCCCATTTGTGACCACAGCAGGACGGGCCATATCCAGGCCGCCACCAGCACGCCTTCGCTTGTGGTCAGGGGCGAGGCGAATTGCGCGATCAGTAGAGCACCGGCAACGGCGTACCACCACCAGTGCAAGCCTTTGAGCATTAGAGCGAGTTCCGATGCGACCATCCGCGCAAAGCGGCTGCGGCCAAGAAGAGGGATTTGGGCCAGCGAAAGGGTTTTGAGTGAGGCGCGAACGGGTTTGGATACGAGCGCCGGTTCTGCATCGGCCGAGTACTTCCGGCGCATCTTGCTCGAGTGCTCTCGCGCTGGATCGAAGCGGTGGAAGAAAACCGATGCAATCAGGGCGATTCCTGCACCGGCGGCGACCCAGATCAAGCGCCAGGCGATGGCACGCGGATTCCAATCAATACCGTTCCAGAGGAAGGTTTTTGTGGCGTGGTCGCCGCCAATCGTCAAACTGAAGCTCGAGTTACTGACATCGCCGGGGTTGATTCGTTCGAGAACCTGCCGGATGTTGACGGCCAGGATGTGCATGCCCGCCGCGTCTTGCAGACCTTTCTGCGCGGCAGCCACGAGCCCGAACGTCCAGAGAAAGAAGTAGACAATATTTCCGACGCCGCCACGCATTACGGGCAGTGTCTCGAATAAAATTGCCAGGCTGGCAGTCACGAACATCGCCGGCAGCGCGATCAGCATAAAAGGCGACCACAATTGCCAGAGCGAGATGGGCCGCGCCTCGGGCCGGAGCCACTGCATGACAACGGCCGCCGCCATGAGGACCATTACCATGCAAGCAAGGACGGCAAAATTGCTCACGGTTTTCGCCAGCGTATAGAACGCCTTGCGCATGGGGGTGGCGGCGAGAATCCGGCCTACGCGGGTCCCCGAGTCGCGCTCGATGGAATTCTTGACGATGTAGAACCCGAACAGCGAGAGAAATACCGAGCAGCATGTCGACATGAGCATGCCGATCCATGCCGAGTTGTATTGGCCGCGATAGTGGCCGCCGACAACGATCACGACTTTTTCGGCTGCCACGCCGTAAGCGAGGTAAAGAGCGCCGGCGAGCGTCACGAGAAAACTGTAGCGTCGCACTCGCTCGAGAAAGTCCGCTTTTACCATATGGTAAAGGACGTTGGCGTGATTCATGCGGCAACCCCCGCGCGACACTGGGAAAGGCAGAACAGGTAGGCATCTTCGAGCGTGGGGGCTACCGCGTTCGTGCCCTTGGGCGGCTCGGATGAGAGCAGGCGGACGTGCACACCGTCGCTGCGGCGGGAAGTGTTGCTGATCAAATACTGATTCTTCGCCGCCTGCAATTCGGAGCTTGGAATAATCCACTCCCAGACTTTTCCTTCGACCGCCGGCAGCAGGGCTTCGGGGGCGGCGTGCGCCACGAGCTGGCCTTGGGAAATCAGAGCGATGTCTGTCGCCGTGGCCTCGACGTCGGAAACGATGTGCGTAGAAAGAATTACGATGCGATCGCCGGAGAGGTCGGAGAGGATATTGCGGAAGCGGACGCGCTCCTCCGGGTCCAGGCCTGCCGTGGGTTCATCAACGATCAGGAGTTTGGGATCGTTCAGGAGCGCTTGAGCAATGCCGACTCTTTGACGCATACCACCGGAAAAGCTGCCCAACGGGCGTTTACGAACGTCCGTCAGATTGACAAGGTTCAGGAGTTCGTCGATCCTGCGACGCGCTGTCGCGGCATCAAGGCCCTTCACCGCAGCCAGGTATTCGAGGAATTCGACGGCATTCAAGTTCGGATAAATGCCAAAGTCTTGGGGGAGATACCCGAGGACGCTGCGAAGGTTGTTGGGATCGGAGCCGATGTCGACGCCATTCCAGCGAATTGTTCCTGCAGTTGGGCGCGTGATCGTTGCCAACATGCTCATGAGCGTTGTTTTACCGGCACCATTTGGGCCGAGCAGGCCGAGAATTCCGGATCCTAACTCCAGGGTAAAGTTTTGCAGAGCAAGTGAACTTGGTGTGTAGCGCTTGCTGACGTTTTCAATGGTGAGCTTCAAGAAACCTCCGTCCTCACGCTGAGAGGAATACGGAAGCTCGGGAAGTTAAGTTCCCGGGTGCGGGTTGGGCTTGGGTTACAGGCGGTTAGTTAGCTAGCTTTTGGCTGCGGGTTTCCACTTTTCCAGGAATTCTCGGAAATCCGTTTCGCCGAGGCCGCGGGCGTTTTCGAATTCGCCGTTCTTCTGGCTGTAGACGAGCTTGCCATCCGGATCGAGAACCGCCAGCCCGGGGATTCCTTTCTTTCGCGGCACGTCGTACTTCTCCATGAGGTCAAGATTCTTGTCGAATTCGCCTACGTCGATGTGCACCACCTCATAGTTTGCGGCAATGATCGCGGCCAGATCCGGCTTATGAAACGCCTTGTCCAACACGTGACAATCGAAACACCAGTTCGCGCCGAAGACGATGATTACGCGCTTGTGCGCCGCCGCTGCTTTTGCGAGGGTCTCTATGATTTCTTCTTTGGCGTCCGCGGACTCGGAGTAGATCTTCCTTCCCGGTTGTGGCTTGTGCTTCGCCGGCTTGTTGACGACTTCCGGCATGTCCTGGGCGCGGCAGAGTCCGGTGAGGCCAGTTGCCAACAAGCACGTTACGAGGATTGCGAAAAGACGCTTGCCGATCATGTCGAACATCCTTCCTGCAAAAGGTGGGTAGCGTTGCGGAAAAAGCGTTTAGCTCGTCTGGCGCGTGTGCACGAGTTTTAGACTCTCATTCTGCAAGATGCGTTGGATCTGATGCTTGGCATGCACGGTCCATGGCCCGGTTGTGTCGAGCTTTATGTAAGAGCGCCAGTGCTGTAGCGCTTTTCGCGACTCGCGCTTCTTTTCATAGGCGAGCGCCAGGTTGTAGTGCGCGTCGGCATAGGTGGGGGCCAACTGGATTGCCGTTTTGTAAGTGCTGATCGCATCATCGATGCGGCCCGTCTCGTCGAGCACGTTGCCCAGATCGAAGTAAGCCAGCGCGTAGCGCGGATCGATCTGGATGGCGGAACGATAGTGCTTCTCCGCCAGTGCGTACTCCTGGCGGTTGTAATAGAGCGTGCCGAGATTGATGTGCGCGGCAGCGTGCAGAGGATCCATTTCGAGCACTCTTAGATAAACTGCGATCGCTTCGGTCTGCGACGAAGGATTTTCTTCGAGCGTAATTCCCTTGGCAAAGAGGTCGGCCACATCGGTGATCACCAGTTCGGGGCCGGGGGTTCGCGGACTGGTCACGACTTTTTTTTCGTCGGCGGCGAAGTCGAACATGAACTGCCCGGCGATCGGTTCAAGCAACTTGCCTTCGTGGCGGAAGGCGACGCGATGTCCGCTACGATAGGCGCTCGCTTCGAGCAGCGGATTTTCCATGCCCGCGGCCTGCTTCTGCATGGCATCAAGCGAGCGGCGGATGACGGCGGGGCGAACCCGCTGTGCGCAGAGATCGCGAACCTTCTTCACTTGCAGCAGATCGAAGAAGGAATAATCCTCGCTGGTGTTCACCAATCCGGCCTTCTCCCAGGTTTGGAGCTGGCGAGGAGCGAGACGAAGAATCCGCAAAAGATCGGCGCGGCTATAACGGTACACGGCTGTCAGAATGCTCCCATAATTATCCGGAACCGGGGCGGAGATCGCAAGTAGCGGCGTGGTTCAATCTGTGGAGAACCGGGCAGAAATAGGACAGAAGTGGTACTGTGATGTTTCGCCCCGGCCTCCGGTTGGGGAACAAAGTGGGGCTTACCTACGTTCCATAGCTGGTGCCTGCCACACACATACACAGGAGAAGACGCATGTTGAAAAAGGCTTTTTTTGCGATTGCCGTGATCGCGGTACTGGCAGTGGGGTTGCCGGCGCAGACGGTGGATGAAATCATTGCGAAGAACATTCAGGCTCGCGGCGGAGCGGAGAAACTGAAGGCCGTCCAGTCCGTCAAATCCACGGCCACGATGACGATGGGACCCGGAATGGAAGCGCCGGGATTTCTGATCCAAAAACGTCAGGGGTTGGCCCGCCTGGAATTCACTGTGCAGGGTCTGACCGCAGTGCAAGCCTACGATGGCAAGAACGCGTGGCAGATCATGCCCTTCATGGGGAAGAAAGATGCGGAACTCATGTCGAGCGACGAGTCGAAAGAAATGGAAGAGATGGCCGATATCGACGGCCCGCTCGTGGACTACAAGACGAAAGGTCACCAGATTGAGCTTCTCGGCAAAGAAAAGGTCGAAGGCACCGACGCCTACAAGCTAAAGGCCACCCTCAAGAACGGCGATGTGCTTACGATCTATCTCGACAGCGATTCGTTTCTGGAAATCAAGGAAGAGGTAAAGCGCACGGTGCGGGGCAGCGAGCAGGTGTTCGAATCGGCGATTGGAGACTATAAGGAAGTCAACGGCCTCATGGTGCCATTTGCAATGGAGAGCGGGGCCAAGGGAAGTTCGCAGAAACAGAAACTCACAATCACCAAGGTCGAGATGAACGTGCCGGCGGATGACTCGATTTTCAAGATGCCGCCTCCCTCCCCGGTTCCGCCGATGGCGCCTGCAAAACCCGAGGAGCAGAAGAAGTAACTTTTGTATTCATGCGGTATCGGCGGCCGGCATCTGCCCGCTGCTTCGAAGAACTAAGATATGGACTTGCCTCCAGTCAGAGGCCGCCCTTGCGGCTGACCGCGAAAAATGAGACGCGATACGATTCCGTAGTGCCACCCCGCATCATGATCGAGGCTGAAATGAAACGTTACTCTTGGTTGGGTCTGACTCTTCTGGCTGTGATGGCTTTGTCCGCGGCGGTGACCGCACAGGATGTCACTATCGACTCCGACACGTTGAGCGGCCTGCCGATTCGATCGATTGGCCCGGCGGCGACGGGAGGCCGCATCGCCGACATTAATGCTGTGCGCGAAGGCGATCGCCTGACCATTTATGTCGGATCGGCTAGTGGTGGTGTTTGGAAATCGACGGACGGCGGAACGACCTTCAAGCCCATCTTCGACAAGCAGCCGTCTTTGTCGATAGGGTCGATTGCGATTGATTCGTCGAACGCGAAGACGATTTGGGTCGGCACCGGCGAATCGTGGGTGCGTAATAGCGTCTCTGTGGGCACGGGCGTGTACCGCTCGCGCGACGGCGGCGAGAGCTGGGAAGCCGTTGGGCTGGCGGATTCCGAACATGTGAGCCGCATGATTGTCGATCCCAAAGACGGCAACACGGTTTACGCCTGCGCGCTTGGCCATCTTTGGAATTCCAATACAGAGCGGGGCGTTTTCAAGACGACGGACGGCGGAAAAACATGGAACAAGATTTTTTATCGCAATGATGGCACCGGCTGCGCTGAGCTGGCGATGGACCCGCAGGATCATTCGGTGCTTTACGCTGCAATGTGGGATGTGCGGCGCGAACCGCACAATTTCCGCTCTGGCGGCCCGGGCAGCGGCCTCTTCAAGAGCACGGACGCGGGCGCGACCTGGCGCGAACTTCGCAAAGGTTTGCCCGAAGGCGACCTCGGACGCATCGGCGTGGCAGTTGCGCCGAGCAACCGGTCCCGCGTCTATGCGGTTGTCGAGGCGAAGAATCACACCGCGCTGTTCCGCTCGGACGATGCGGGCGACAGTTGGGCTGAAATGAACAGCTCATTCAACATCAGCGGCCGCCCGTTCTACTTCGCCCGCCTCGAAATCGATCCGAAGAATGCCGATCGCATTTACAAAACTGGGTTCTTCCTGACGGTCAGTGAAGACGGGGGCAAGAGTTTCAGCGCGGCGTTCTCGGCGCACGAGGGTCCAGGTGAGGCGCTGCACGGCGACCTGCACTCGCTGTGGATCAATCCCGAAAATCCGGACCAGATGCTGGTCGGCACCGACGGCGGCGTGTATCAGTCGCTGGACCAGGCCAGCCACTGGCGTTTCCTGAGCAACCTTCCGGTCTCGCAGTTCTACCATGTCAGCTTCGACATGGACGACCCGTATAACGTTTACGGTGGCTTGCAGGACAATGGCACGTGGATGGCGCCGTCACGGGCCACCGGGGGAGTTGCGAACCGGCATTGGCGGAACATGGATTTCGGCGACGGCTTCTGGGCGTTCAGCGATCCGGCCGATCCCGACTATGCGTACACCGAATATCAAGGCGGAAAGATTCACCGCTTCCGCAAGTCGACGGGAGAATCGCGCGAGATTCGTCCGCTGCCGCGGGCGGGCGAGCCGGAGTTTCGTTTTAACTGGAACGCCCCGATCCACATGAGCCCGAACCATCGGGGAGTGGTGTACTTGGGCGGGCAGTTCTTGTTCCGGTCCAGCGATCATGGGGAATCGTGGGAGCGCATTTCACCCGACCTGACCACCAACGATCCTGCGAAACAGCACCAGGAAATGTCCGGCGGGCTGACGATCGACAACTCGGACGCTGAGAAATACGAAACCATCTACACCATTGCAGAATCGCCGAAAAATGGTGAGGTGATTTGGGTTGGGACCGACGACGGCAATGTGCAGGTCACACGCGACAGCGGCAAACATTGGACGAACGTCGTGAAGAACATTCCCGCGCTGCCCCCGAATACCTGGGTCTCGACCATCGAGGCTGGCCACTTCGACCCGGCCGTTGCCTATGCGACGTTCGACGGCCATGCCGCTGGTGACATGAAGACCTACGTCTACCGCACCGGCGATTATGGAAAGACCTGGAAGTCGCTCTCCACGACGGAACTCAGTGGTTACGCCCATGTGGTGCGGGAGGACCTGGTCAATGCGAACCTGCTCTTCGTTGGAACAGAGTTTGGGCTCTTCGTCTCTCTGGACGGAGGAACGCATTGGGCGCAGTTCAAGGGCGGCTTGCCGAACGTCGCGGTGCGCGACATTGCGATTCATCCGCGCGAGTCGGATTTGCTTCTCGCGACGCACGGGCGGGGCATTTATATCCTCGACGACCTCACCCCGATTCGCGCGTTGACCCCCGAGCTTCTGGCGAAGGACATTGTGATGTTGCCCTCTCGTCCGTCGGTTCTCGAGTTGCCCGCAGGCGAGCAGCGCTTCGATGGCGACGCGGAATTTCAGGGGCGCTCCCTTCCGGAAGCGGCTTCCATCGTCTATTACCAGAAGAAACGCCACATTTTCGGCGATTTGAAGCTCGACATCTTCGACGACAAGGGAACTCTGCTAACGTCCATTCAGGGTGACAAGCGCCGCGGCCTCAATCGCCTGGAGTGGCCCGAGCGCGCGAAGCCACCGAAAGTGCCGCCAGCCGCCGGACTCGTCGAAAATGAGTTCTTGTTTTACGGGCCGCAGGTTCAGGAAGGCACCTATACGGTCAAACTGACCAAGGGCAAGGAAACGTATAACTCCGAGGTGAAACTGATACCTGACCCGCGCACGAAAAGCACGGCTGCCGATCGTGCAATGCAGCACAAGGTCGTGACGCAGCTTTACGAAATGCTGGCACAACTAACCTATGTTGTCGACGCAACGAATGACCTGCGCGATCAGGCTCGCCAGCGCGTGGGCGCAGCTTCCGACGCCAAACTTAAAGACCAGCTCAACAGCTTCGTCACAAAGCTTGAGGATTTCCGCTCCACACTGGTAGCGGTGAAAGAAGGCGGCATGATCACGGGCGAGCACAAGCTTCGCGAGAATATGGGCGAACTCTACGGAGGTGTCAACGGTTACTCGGGCCGTCCGACGCAGTCGCAAATCGAAAGCACGGGGCTCATGCAGAAGAAACTCGACGACGCCAGTAAGCAATTCCAGTCCATCATCGGCTCAAGTGTTGCGCCCTTGAACACAGCGCTCCAGGAGCAAAAGCTCGAACCACTCAAGACTATGACTCGCGAAGAGTGGGATAAAAAAGACAAATAGAATTACTCATCGGTGAAAAGCCTTATCCGTTGCTCCCTTTCAGCGCTGCGGATGTACCTTCCATTCTTGACGCCGCTTGCTTCAATGCATAGAGTGACGCCTGGCTGTTACCAGCCACAGCGGGATGAATCGGACCGGCGGGATGCAAACGACATGCTGGCCGCCGGAAGTGGGGCGATTTGTCTTGGAGGAGTAGAAGTTATCGAGTCGTCTTAGATGACTTACTCCTTGATACCTGGGCCACCTTTTTCCAAGGGGAGACATGCCATCCCCGGCATGGAGTAGCGTATGTCAAATTGTAGATACTGGTCTGTCCGAATACTGGCGATAGTCGCGGTGATGTGGGCTGCCGCGGAGCTGCGTTCGCAAGTCGGGAGTGATCCGGAACAGCGATCCGGGACCTCGCTAAGGGATCCGGGAATCCGCGGTGGG
>Ga0335069_10011710_pt1 | contig 12363 bp, 10 predicted proteins | sample Lox_Sample_11_FD_206714 | JGI IMG/M metagenome (GOLD analysis project Ga0335069, IMG submission 206714) | Soil microbial communities from Loxahatchee National Wildlife Refuge, Florida, United States - Lox_Sample_1.1 | ecosystem: Environmental > Terrestrial > Soil > Wetlands | place: USA...
TTCTTCGCGGGCACGGCCTCCAGTACGGCCCGGCTGTGGGACGTGACTGCCGACGGCCAGCGATTCCTCACCACGGGACAGGTTGGAGGATCCATCACCGCCGACCGGTTGAATGTGGTGGTGAACTGGCAGGCGCGGGTGAACAGGTAACGGCAGCTCTCGATTCTCATTCGGCACTCGGAAATTGGCAGGCCGACCGTCAACTTGACGTAACTTGACGTAACACGCCCTAACTAATCGCGGATTGAAGGTGTTCGCGGCAAAGGAATGGTATGTGGGCGTTCTGGACTTCATCCCGCAAAGAGGTTTGCGGACGGTGCATCGCGTACCATTTCTGTTTAGTAATGCCCCCTGTATCGCTCTGACTGACGTTATCGTGAATTCGGGCTCCTCTTCAACTTTCGCAAGAGATACCGCTCAGCCATTCGTTACCGTGACTGAAAATCCAAGTTCGCTGGTTCGCTCGGAGTTCCGACAATGTCGGTAACCGGCAATGTGTTCTCGACCACCTCGAACCTCACGCCGCTCAGCCAGACCGTGCCAACGCCGTCCAGAAGGACGCCGAAGTTTACACCGGTCGCAACAGCACCTTCAACAGGGAAAGAAAGAACAGAGAACAGTACCGTCCCAAATAGCAGGAATCGTCGCATCACGCAGATCTCCTTTTGTATGACGACGCGTGAAAGGACCGGGTATGGGGCAAATAGCAGTTCCATTTAGATCGTCGCGTCATGAATTCAGGAATGATGAATCGGGAAACCACGTCTGCTATGTCGAACGTAGTTCGTCCTGCTCACGGGGACGGCTCACGAACATGCGCCCGGCATTCTAACGCCAGAGGAGTTTGCCGGCACAGCATCGTCAGGTGAGCAGTGCTGGCCTTGACCGGACGAGATCTCTCAGCGCCGCCGCGGCAGCACCAGGTCGAGTCGGAGAGCCGCCAGCGCCTCGTTCACCGCGATTCCGATCGCGAAACGCCGGGGCGCGGCGTTCCCGCGCTGGTGCAGCGCCACGGGAGCGCGCGTGTCGAGCGCGACCCACGGTGCCCCCGAGTCGCCGCCGAGCTTCACAACCAGGCACGCGGCAGAAATCGGTGGCGTCATCCGGGCGGTATCTTTGCTGCGCCGGCGAGGGTTTTTCACCGCCCCTCGCCACTGATTTTTCGTTGATTCCGCTCCACTTATCTGAAATCCAGCCCGTCTCCCGCACTCCGCCGTGCTAGCCTCCCCTCAGGAGGCAGGTATGCGGGTCACCGTTTCCAACATGGGTCTGCGCCCTCGATCGCCACTCTTGTGTCACACCCCCGCCACCCGCCACTCCAATTCGCGCGGGAAAAAACGAACCTACCATGTCATTGAAAACAAAAGACCGCAAGAATCTCTACGTCACTTTTCCACAGGCGTTCCGTCCCGCGAACCCACTGCATGGATTCCTCCTCGTGTTCCTCGGCGTCTCGGCGTCTCAGCGGTGAAAATCACGCCTGACCCGTCAGCCGCGCCTCCCCGCCTCGTCCTTTTTTCTGATATATTTATCTCGAATTTCACTTCATCAGCATTCATCGTCACGAGAAACGCGAAAGGAAGGTGTCTGGTGAGTTCCAAAAAAGATTCTGAGCTCGCAAAACCAGCCAAAACCCGCTTCTCCCGCCGTGGATTCCTCGGCGGGATGGGTGTCGGTACCGGCGCGCTGGGCACGGGCTTACTCGAACGCGAAGGGGAGGCGGCGCCCGCACCGGCTAACGTGTCGGGACCCGGCGCCGTGCCGATCACTCTCAACATCAACGGCAAACCCATGAAACTTACCGTCGAGCCCCGCGTCACCCTGCTCGACGCCTTGCGCAACCACCTCGACCTGACCGGCGCCAAGCGCGTCTGCGATCGCGGCGCGTGCGGCGCTTGCACCGTCATCCTCAACGGCAAGACGGTCTACAGTTGCGACGTGCTCGCCATCGACGCGCAGGGCAAGGACATTCAAACCATCGAAGGCCTCGGCGCGAACAATCCAGTCAGCGCCGCTTTCTTCAATCACGACGCGCAGCAGTGCGGTTATTGTACGCCCGGCTTCGTCATGGCCTGCAAGGGATTTCTCGATCATCACCCCAACCCGACCATGGAAGACGTCAAACATGGCCTGGGCGGCAACCTCTGCCGCTGCGGCACCTACATGGGTGTCCGCCAGGCCGTCCTCGAAGCTTCAAAGAATATGAAGGGAGCGAAGAATGGCTAACACACCAGACTATAGCTGGCCGCCCATGGAATCCCGGAAGGTGATGGGCAAGCCCTTCAAGCGCCTGGATGGACCCCTCAAGTCCACCGGCCGCGCCAAATACACCTCAGACCTCAACCTGAAGGGCATGCTCTTCGCGGTCTACCTCACCAGTCCGTACGCGCACGCCCGCATCACGTCGATCGATACCAGCGCAGCCGAGAAGACCCCCGGCGTGAAGTCGGTTTACGTGATCTCGCCCGCCGGCACGGAAATCCAATGGTTCGGCCGCGAAGTCGCCGCGGTCGCCGCCACCAGCGAGGAAATCGCCCGCGACGCCGTGCGCAAAATAAAGGTCGATTACGAGGTCATGCCCCACCTGGTGAAGGAAGCCGATCTGAGCAAGGCCGGCTCCAAGGGCAAGGCCGCCGGCGAAAAGATCGTCGGCGATCCCGATAAGGCGATCCAGGAGGCCGAGGTCGTCTCCGAAGGCACCTACGGAATCCCCATGGCCGATCACGTCTGCCTCGAGCCCCATGGCTGCGTCATCCAGTGGCAGGGCGACCAGGTGCAGGCCTGGCCCTCCACGCAGTTCGTGACCGGATGGGCGGGCTCCATCGCCCCCAATCTCAAAGTTCCCGCCGCCAACGTGAAGGTGAAGATGGACTACATCGGCGGCGGCTTCGGCAGCAAGTTCAGCCCCGGAGCCTGGGCTGAAGTCGGCGCCATTCTGTCGCAGAAAGCCGGCGGCGCGCCGGTCAAGATCTACCTCGATCGCGCCACCGAGATGGCCATCGCCGGCCACCGCCCGTCCGACTACGGCAAAATCAAGATCGCCGGCAAAAAGGACGGGACGATCACTACGTTCCAGGCCGATAGCTGGGGCAGCGGCGGCTTCCCGGGAGGCCCGCAACCGCCCTTGCCGTATTGCTACGCCAATATTCCGAACCAACGCATCAACTTCGTCTCCATCGTGACCAACCAGGCCGGCTCGCAGGCATGGCGTGCGCCCAACAACCAGCAGGCGTCGTACCTCACTTGCAGCGCCTTCGAGGACTTCGCGGCCAAGGCCAATCTCGATCCGCTCGACGTCTTCCTGAAGAATGCCGATTACGCGCCCGCCCGTCCCGGCCCCGATCACTACCGCTGGCAGCTTCAGAAGGCCGCCGAGCTAGCCGAATGGAAGAAGCTCTGGAAGCCGCGCGATCAGAAGAGCGGCACCGTGCGCCGCGGCCTCGGCCTCGGCATCAATCTCTGGCAGGGCGGCGGGCACTCCTGCACCGCTCGCACTACGATTCACCCCGATGGTTCCGTCCTGCTCGAAATGGCCACCCAGGACCTCGGCACGGGCACCCGCACCGTCATGGTGCAGGTCGCCGCAGAAACCCTCGGCCTCCAGATAGGCCAGATCAAGCTGGTGATCGGCGATAACTCGCTGCCTCCGGGTGGCGCCTCTGGCGGTTCCACCACCGTTGGCGGCGTTTCGTCCGCCACGCGCAAATCCACCATGAACGCACTCGCCAAGCTCTTCGAAGTGGCTGCGCCTTCGCTCGGCGCGCAGCCCGATGAGCTCGAAGCCGTCGACGGCCACATCCGGGTGAAAGGCAGTCCCAACAAGAGCATGACGTGGGTCGCTGCCTGCAAGAAGATCCCGCCCGGCGAAGGCAAAATCAGTGAAACCGGCGCCAACGATCAGCGGAATCCGATGGGCCTTAACTCCGCCGGCGCCGGCGGCGCGCAGATCGCCGACGTCACCGTCGATATGGAAACAGGCCTGGTGAAGATCAACCGGTTCGTCGCCGTCCAGGACTGCGGGCTGGTGGTCAACCCGCGCCTGGCCGAAAGCCAGATCTACGGCGCCATCATCATGGGCATCAGCACCGCGCTCTACGAAGAACGCATCTTCGACGAACAGACCGGCCGCATGCTCAACCAGGATATGGAATTCTACAAGCTGGCCGGCATTAAGGATATCGGCGACATCGTGGTGCACGTCGACATCCGGCCGGAGAATGACAAGCGCGGCGTCATCGGATTGGGCGAGCCGCCCGCGGTCGGCATCTGTGCCGCAGTCGGCAACGCGGTAGCCAACGCCATCGGCGTCCGCGTGCCCAATATTCCCATGAGTCCGATGAACGTGCTCAATGCGCTGGAAGGGAGGAACGCGTAATGCAGAACTTCGAATATGCCAACCCGTCCACGCTTCAGGAAGCTACGTCGCTGCTCTCCGCAAAATGGGGCGAAGCCGACGTGCTCGCCGGAGGCACGGACCTCATCAGTTGCATGAAGGACCACCTCCATACGCCCAAGCGCGTGGTCAATATCAAGGGCATCAAGGAGCTCGAAGGCATCTCCAAGTCCGACGCCGGCCTGCGTATCGGCGCCCTCGTCACCATGGAAGAGCTGGCCACCAACGCCGATGTGAAGTCCATGGCCAAGGCGCTCAGCGATGCCGCCGCCGGGATTCCCAGCCCGCAGATCCGCCACATGGGAACCGTGGGTGGCGATCTCTGCCAGCGCCCGCGCTGCTGGTATTACCGCAATGGCATGGGCCTGCTCGCCATGAAAGACGGGAAGAGCCTGATCCCGGACGGCGAGAACCGCTACCACTCCATCTTCGGCGGCGGACCCGCGTACTTCGTCAGCGCCTCCAGCCTCGGCCCGGCGCTGATCGCGCTCGGCGCCAAGATCAAGCTGGTCTCCGCCAAAGGACCGCGCGAAGTGCCGGCCGCCAGTTTCTTCGTCGTGCCGCAGAACGAAAACCAGCGCGAGATCGCGCTCCATGCGGATGAGATCCTCACCGAGATCACCATCCCGGCGGGCGCGGTCAAGAGCGCGACCTACGAGGTGCGGCAAAAGGAGGCCCTGGATTGGCCTCTCGCCGCCGCCAGCGTCGTGCTCCACATGAAGGGCAACGCCGTAGGCAGCGCCAAGGTGGTGTTGGGCCACGTCGCGCCGAAACCCTGGGATTCTTCCGACGCCGCCAAGGCGCTCGCCGGCAAGACCATCACGGCCGACACCGCCGAGGCCGCCGGGAAAGCCGCGGTCGGTAGTGCGCAGCCGCTCAGCCAGAATGCCTACAAGGTCACGCTGGCGAAGGTGGCCGTGAAGCGCGCGCTGCTCGACGCCGCCAAACAGAAGGCCTGAGTATGGAACGCCCCGGTTTCACCAAGGTCAGCATGAACCGCTGCGAAAAGCTGCGCTGGAAGGGCCTGTACATCGAAGCGCTCGAGGACCCCTCGATTCCGCCGAACAATGAACGGTCCTTCTGGTGCCAGCACACCTTCACTTGTCTCGGCCCCGACGGCAAAGTCGTGGACGAGTTCGAGTGCAGCCCCGCGCGCACCTGCTACGAACAGTTGTGACGTGGCGCAGGCTTCCCGGCCTGCGCGCTACTGCTTGCGGAAGACCAGCTCTACGCCGCCGACGATCGTGCGGCCGGGCATCGGGACGCCGGCCACTTCCTGGTAGCCGGTGTTGGAGAGATTCGTCGCCTGGATGAAGGGATGGACGCGGCCGTGCGGCAGGGCTGCGTAGACATCGCAGAGTACGTAGGGGCTCTGCGCGTAACGCTCCACCACGCCCACGCGCGTGCGGAAGAGGAAGTTGGCGCTCGGGGTGATGGTCCAGGAGAAGATGCCGTAGTTCTTCGGGTAGTTGAAGGTGTACTTGGTGGCGCCGGCGGAGATGGTGTCCTGGCTGCCGTTGAGCGCGGTGTAGCGGAAGTCGAACGTGTTGACGTTTGACGGCGTCCAGCGCAGGCCGGCTTCGATGCCGCGGAAGGTGAGGTTCTGGATGTTGAGCGCGCGCCAGACATCGGTGGGCGAGTTGCGGTAGTAGTCGATGCCGTCGCGCACGCGGCGATCGAAGATGGTGAGGTCGGCGCGGGTGTGGGGTGAGGGCAGCCAGTCGAGCCCGGCTTCGTAGGTCCAGGCGCTCTCGGGGCGCAGGTTCGGATTGCCCTGGTTGGCGGGGTCGTGATAATAGAGGTCGGTGTAGGTGGGGATGCGGAAGGCGCGGCTGGCGGAAGCGCGCAGCTTGGTTCGCGACGAGAGCCACGCGCCGCCGGCGATGGTCGGCGTGAAAGCTCCGGACCAGGTGCGATAGATCTCCTCGCGGGCGGAGATGGTCAGCGAGTAACGCTTGAGGGCGCGCCAATCCAGCGCGGCGTAGGCGGCGGCGCGGCTGCGCGAGTGGTCGCCGAGGTTGTTGCTGGCGATCGATTCGTGGATACCTTCCAGGCCGTAGAAGAGCGTGGTGGACACGCCGAACTCGGTCCGGCGGCGAATGGCGAGTTGGTATTCCTCGTCGGAGTGGTGATTGGCGTAGACGTCCGGCTGGTCGCGCAGGAGAACGAACAGGTCGCTGTGGCGGCGGAATCCGAAGCTGATGTTCGTGTACTCGCCGAGCGGCTGGGAGACGCCGGCGAACCACGTCTTGGTGTCCTCCCAGGAGTTGTAGGGGCCGTAGAACTGATTGGCGCCGAAAGGGTGGTCCATGTAGGCAAGGTTCAGGGTGCCGGTACCGTACGTGGTGACCAGGCTGGTGACGGAGGCGAACTGGAGGTTGCGGTAGTCGCGGTCGGGCATGAAGCCGGTAGAGAAATCGCGCGAGAAGGAGACCTGTTCGGAGAGCTTTTTGCCGGCGATGCCGAAAGAGGCGCGCTGCTGGTTGATTCCGTCGCTGCCGAATGCGGTGCGCAGGCGGAACTCGGTGGCATCGGGCGGCGCGGTGATGACGTTGAGCACACCGCCGATGGCATCGGAGCCGTACATCGTGGAGCCGGACCCGCGCATGACCTCGAGGCGAGTGATGGTCTCGAGCGGGACCGGAATGTCCATGTTGTGATGGCCGGTCTGGACGTCGTTGAGGCGCAGGCCGTTGAGCAGGACCAGAGTCTGGCCGAACGTGGAGCCGCGGATGGAGAGATCCGCCTGGATGCCGTTCGGCGCGCGCTCGCCGAGGTCGAGCGAGGGATCGAGCTTGAGCGCATCCACCAGGGTGTTGAGGACGAGGTCATTGGCACGGATGGGTAGGACGCGGATGGCGCGGTCGATCTCTTCGAGCGAGAGCGGCTCGTAGGTGCCTGTGACCACGACGCTCTGTTTCTGCGTGGGGACGTACTGAGCCAGGGCCGAAACCAGTGTGAACGGGAGAACCACGAGGAAGGATGGCTTGCTCAAAACTGTATTATACGGGAATGAACTGGAATGACGCCGCGGAGGACTTCCTGAACCAGGTGCTGTTGCAGACGCCGTATCCGGTGCGCGAGCAGACGGAGGCGCAATTACGCGGAGTATCGGAAGCCATGGCTGAGGATGAAGGAAAGAATCGCGTCGGCGTAGAGACCGTGATCGCGGCGTGGGTACGGACGACGCCGGAAGCCCTGCGTCCGGACCTGCCGAGACAGATGGAACGCTTCGGGTTGGATCCGGAAGATTACCGCCATTTGCTGGACTAGATCGACCTACGTGTAGTAATTCCGATCCCAGGCGTGGCGCTTGAGGATGGCCAGCGTTTCGGGCGGGAGCGGGCCGGCGTCGGAGAGAGCGGTGTTCTGCTCGACGTGGCGGCGCGCGCGCATGCCCGGAATCACGGTCGAGACCGCCGGGTGCGAGAGGCAGAAGCGAAGGGCGGCATCGGGGATGCTCGCGCCGTCGCCGAGATCGCGCTTCAGGGCGTCGACGTGCTGGACGACGTCGCGGCGGCGGTTGCCGCGGAAATACCAGTCCCGGAAATCTCCGGCTGGAAACTGGATGTCTTCCGTGAAGTGGCCGCTGAGCGCGCCTTCATCGAGCGGCACGCGGGCGAGGATGCCGACGTGGTGCTTTTGCGCCAGGGGGAAGAGATGGGCCTCGGGCGTCTGGTCGAAGATGTTGTAGATCACCTGCACGGCGTCGATCAGGCCGGTCTCGACGATGCCGAGCGCTGAGTTGGCATCGTGTTCGGTGGCGGAGATGCCGGCGCTGCGAACTTTGCCCGACCGCTTCAGATCTTCGAAGGCGCGGCGCCACTCGTCGGTGGAAAGCCAGTCGGCGCTCCAGACGTGGAGCTGGAGAAGATCGATGGCGTCGAGCTTGAGGTTGCGCAGGCTCTCTTCGGCGCTGCGCATGATGTAGTCGTAGGGGAAGACATCGGTGATAGCGCCGCTCGCGGGCCAGATGCCGTTCTTGGGCGGCACCTTGGTGGCGACGTAGATTTTGCCCGGTGTATCGCGGACTACCTGGCCGACGAGCTGCTCGCTGTGGCCGTCGCCGTAGGCGAGTGCGGTGTCGATCAGGTTGACGCCGAGTTCGATGGCGCGCCGGAGCGCGGCGAGCGATTCGTTGTCATCGCCGCCGAGCCATTGCTTGCCGCCGATGCCCCAGGCGCCGAAGCCGATTTCGCTGATTTCGAAGTTGGTTCTGCCCAGTTTGCGGTATCGCATGTCAATTCGATACCGCGATGGTAACGCCATTCTGGGAATTGGAATTGCCGACCGTGACGACTACGGGCACAGCGCCGCCGGGCGTGATGCCGGACGGGATCTGCACGTTGATTTGCGTGATCCCGGCCACCGCGCCGGGAGCGCCGCCGACGAATTGCGGCGTGACCTGCTGGCCGCCGATGGTGACGGTAACCGGCGTGACGATCGGAATCGGCAGCGGGACCGCGTTGGGCTGTCCATCGACGGACGGCGGGTTGGTCGGGCCGGCGCCGGTGATGTAGAACTGGATGTAATCGCCGATTTTGACGGGGTGGGCGGCGCCGTTGATGGAGCCATCGGTGTTGTTGATGGCGGCTGCCTGGCCCTTCCCCGAGCCATCGACCGTGAAAATGGCGGGCGTCACGAAAGCGACCGAAACATTCACGGGCAGCGAGGTCTGGCTCTGGTATTGGACGAAGACCTGATCCAACGCGTTGTTGTCCAGGTTGAAGGGGACAACGGCTCCGACCTGGTTGGAGGACGTATACAGGACTGGCGCCGCGGCGCCGTTGAAGTATACGGTGGTGCCGCTCAGGGTGGTGGGGATCAGTCCATTGGCGTCGAGCTGATATTGCACAAGCTGATCGGGGCCGAGGCCGCTGCCGTAGATGACCACGACGAGGCCGGGCGAGATGGGTCCGAGCTGGTTGCTGGCCGCGTTGACCACACTGCTGACGCTGATGCCGGCGTTGTTCGGCTGGAGCACACGCACGGCATTGTTGTTCGTGTCGGCGAGCCACACATTGCCCGACGAATTGACGGCCAGCGCCGAAGGTGCGTAGAGCTGCGCGTTGGTGGCGGAGCCACCGTCGCCCGTGTATCCGCGGGTGCCGCTGCCGGCGATGGTCGTGATGATGCCCGACGTGTAGACTTTACGCACGCGCAGGCTGCCATCGGCGATGTAGAGGTTGCCGAAGGTGTCCACCGCCACGGCGACGGGATTACCGACGTTGGCGGTGGTCGCCTGGACGCCATCCCGATCGTATCCGGAAAGGCCATTGCCGGCGACGGTGTTGATGGTGCCGCCCGATACCTGCCGCACCCGATTGTTGTTGGCGTCGGCGATGTAGATGTTTCCCGAGGAATCGACCGCCACGTCCTGCGGACCATTGAGCATGGCGGCGGTGGCGCTGCCGCCGTCGCCCGAGTAGCCGGAGGTGCCGTTGCCGGCGACGGTGCTGATGGTCCCGTCCGGAGTCACTTTGCGCACGCGGTTGCCGAGGAACTCGGTGATGTAGATGTTGCCGGTGGCGTCGGCTGCGATGCCGAAGGGCAGGTTGAGCGTAGCGCTGCCGGCGGCGCCCCCATCGCCGCCGGAACCGGCGGTTCCGTTGCCGGCAAAGGTGCTGATCGTTCCGTTGGGAGCGACTTTGCGTACCTTGTTGTTGCGCGAATCGGCGATGTAGAGATTGCCGGCGGGATCGACGGCGAGGTCTTCGGGCGTGTTGAGCTGCGCACTGGTGGCGGCGCCGCCATCACCGCCGTTGCCGGCGGAGCCGTTACCGGCGAAGTTGGTGATCACGCCCTTGGTGTCGACGCGTCGAACGACATTGTTGACGGTATCGGCGATGTAGAGGTTGCCGGCGCTATCGACCGCCACGCCCTGAGGCGCATTGAGCTGGGCCAGGGTTGCCTGAAGGCCATCGCCGGAATGCGAGATCTGCCCGTTGCCGGCGATGGTCGTGACACTGCCGCCGGCGAGTTTGCGGATGCGGTAGTTGAGCGAATCGACGAAGTAGATGTTGCCGGAGGAATCGACTGCTACGCCGGTGGGCTGGTTCATCTCGACTTTGTTGGGCGGACCGCCGTCGCCCGTGAAGCCGGGATTGCCGTCGCCGATGGCGGTGGTGATCTTTCCGGAGGTGTCGATCTTGCGGATGCGGTCGGTGCCGAATTCGGCGATGAAGACGTTGCCGGAAGAGTCCTGCGTTACGCCGGTGGGCGCGATCATGGTGAGGGTGGTGGCGACGTCGTCACCGGATGCCTTCGTTCCCGTGGCGCCGGTGCCGGAGATGGTGGAAATGGTGCCGTCGGTGGCCACTTTGCGGATGGCGGCGTTGCCGGTGTCGGCGATCAGGACGGTGCCGTCCTTGTTGATCCACATGTCCTGGGGGCTGGTGAGGCCGGCCTGGTTGGCCGGTCCGGGTGTGGTGCTCGTGATATCGCCGTAAAAGCCTTTATAGCCCTGGCCCGCGAAAATCGAGATGATGCCGTTGACGTCGACCATGCGGATGCTGTTGTCTCCGGAGGCGACGATGTAGACGTTGCCGTTGGAATCGACGCCGAGGGCGACGGGCGCGTGGATCTGGGCGTCGGTAGCGCTGCCGCCATCGCCCCAGAAGCCGGGGACGGAGACACCGCCGTTGCCGGCGAAGGTGGAGATGATGCCCTGAGGATTCACCATGCGGACACGATTGTTGAGTGTGTCCGCGATGTAGAGGTTGCCGGCGGAATCGAAGGCCAGGCCGCCGGGCGAGCTGAGCTGGGCGTTCACGGCGGGGCCGCCATCCCCCGAGAACCCGGCGCGGGAGTTGCCCGCAATCAGAGTCATGGTGCCGGAGGAATCCATCTTGAAGACGGAGTTGCCGGCGCTGAAATAGATGTTGCTGCCCGCGAGAAGGACTTTGCGCGGCAGGCCGATGGACGTGCCGGTTGCGGCCACGGGTGTGGCGGGCGGTGCGCCGCCGGCGACGGTGGCGATGATGTATTGCTGCGCGAGGACAGGGATCGACGCTGCGAGCAGAATCAGAGATCTGAACATGTGACTGGTAAATTCCATTATGACGGTTTGGAGGCGGCGGTGGCGACTGCCAGCGCCGCCGCGGCCGCCTCGAGGGCCTGCGCGCATTGATCGCGGGAGACGTCGTAGTGAGTCACTGCGCGGAGACAGCGGTCGTTGATCGGGTTCAGGAGGATGCCGCGGTCCTTGAGCCTCGCGCTGATAGCGGCGGGGGAATGGCCGGTCTCCGAGACGTCGAAGACCACGACGTTGCTGTCCACCATGGCAGGGTCGATCTTGACCCCGGGGATGCGGGCGAGGCCTTCGGCTAGAAAGCGCGCGTTGGCATGATCGGCGGCGAGCTTGGCGGGTGACTCTTCGAGCGCCACCAGCCCGGCGGCGGCGAGCACACCAGCCTGCCGCATGCCCCCGCCGAGGCGTTTGCGGTAGAGGCGCGCTTTGGCCATGAGATCGGCCGGTCCGGCGAGAATCGAGCCGACCGGCGCACCGAGTCCTTTCGAGAGGCAGAACATGACGGTATCGGCAGGAGCAGCTATTTTATGCACGGGAATGCCCAGAGCCACACTGGCGTTGAAAATACGCGCTCCGTCCAGGTGGACGCGCAATCCGCGCTCGTGCGCGCCGTCGCAAATCTCGCACACTGTGCGCATCGGGTACACGGTTCCGCCGGCCATATTGTGGGTCTGTTCGAGGCAGACGGCGCCGGTGGGAGCGCTGTACGGATTCAGGGGGCGGATCTGGCGGCGGACTTCTTCCCAGCTCAGCAGGCCGCGTTCGGTGGGAACGGCGCGGATCACGCAACCGCTGAACCAGGCAATCATGGAGAGCTCGTAATCGATCAGGTGGGCGCGTGAATCGCAGATGACTTCCTGGCCGTGCTCGGTGAGCAGCTTGATGGCGACAGTGTTCCCCATGGTGCCGGTGGGGACGAAGAGGGCGGCCGGCTTGCCGA
>Ga0335069_10011711_pt1 | contig 12363 bp, 14 predicted proteins | sample Lox_Sample_11_FD_206714 | JGI IMG/M metagenome (GOLD analysis project Ga0335069, IMG submission 206714) | Soil microbial communities from Loxahatchee National Wildlife Refuge, Florida, United States - Lox_Sample_1.1 | ecosystem: Environmental > Terrestrial > Soil > Wetlands | place: USA...
TGCAAACAACCAGACACTTGGCTTGGACTCTTGCAGCCTTACTTGGATGGTATGGAGCTTCGCCCCGAGCAGAGTGCCGGTATATACTTGAGCTTAATGGCCCCGGAACTGCTGTTTTTAATGAAATCAAAGCCCTCAAGTTCTATATAGAAAACGCGACCTTTGTTCGCAAACCGCTCGAGGATATCGGGCTTCAGGACATCTTCAAGAATGTCAAAACTTACATTTATTCTCGTCCCGATTCAATGGGCGCCGGGTACAATTATCACTGGCTCACGAACACCCGGCTCAAGGTTACGATCATGGAGCAGTTGCGCGACATTGCATCGAACGGCAAGATGCGCATTCGCTCACACGACTTGATCAAGGAGATGCGTTCGATCCGGCGCGAGGGGGACTCTATTGGGGCTGATTCGTCAATGCGCGATGACCGAGCGGTTGCAATGGCGCTGGCCAACTACTACTGGGCTACCAAGATCAGGCAGGGACTGGTTGGGGCTCGCCGCACCCGCGCCGCGGAGGAATCTCGCCAGCGCTTGAGCATTGTTGACCAGGTCGGACTTTTCCAGCAGAATATGCTTGAGAATTTTTTCTCAGGCAAGGCGGCTGCGCGCCGCACGCAGGCGATCCAGGCGACCCGGAACGCTTGGCGGAACGGGATGGGTAGGAGATATTGAGTGGCTGTCGTCATCCGCTGCCCGTTCTGCAAGACCAAGTTCCGCTGGAAAGCGGAGACCGACGACTATCCCAAGAATTGCCCCGAGTGCGATGCCTATGTCGGGCACGATCGTGCCGATGATGATGTTGTAGTCCCGAATATTCTTGCCTTCTCGACCCGGTGCCAGGACGGCGTCTACAAGGCGATGGAGAGGGCGTCCGAGGAGCGCGTGTACCAAGCTGCCGAGATGGCGGGGTGCTCCCCATCCGAGATGTCCAGCCTCAAGATCACCAATATGCGCGACAACATGCGGCAGGGCGATATCGCGGCGATGCCGGTCCAGAACGATGTGACGCGGCAGATGGAGGTGATCAACGCGCGGGGCGGTCAGTTCGGATTTGGGGGCGGCGACACCGGTTTGGGGTTCAGCACGGCGGTGCCGACTGGCCCGCTCCCGAATGCCGGGGCGCGTTTCCAACGCGTAGTTAATGATTCGCATCCCGACATGGTCGCACGGCACGCGGTTGGACGTGACGAGACGGGGCGACATGTTGTTCCGTCGACTGATGTTCGTTCGGCGCGACCAGCGAACGAGATTTTTAATCCCGGCTATAGGCCGCGTATATGACTTTGGAAATCGTAAAATTAGAACCTAAACAAGACCCGCGAAAGGTCATCGAAACGCTTGAAGAATTGGTTCGGCGGGCCAAGGAAGGAGAGTTCGAAGCGGTTGTTGCGGTGTGCATGCGGCCGAGTGGGACTTTTTTTACTAGAAGCAGCGGTTATCCTAGCTCGTTGGAATTAATCGGTGCGTTGTTTGCTGCTCAAAACGATTTGCTTAAGGCGTCCGAGAAATGATCACCGTCCCCACCGAGCACCGGGAGCTTCTCAACTTTGCTCGGACGATGGTGGAACAGTGCCGGGTTTCCGCACCCTCGCGGTCCGCTTATTACATGGGACTCAATCAGATTGCCGAGACCGGTCGGTATGACGGCCAGAAAGCGCTTATCAATAAGATCGACCCACACCTTTCCCGTATCGCGGCGCACATCTTCTCGCCGGTCGAGCTTAAGTTCTCGGTCGATTATGATCGCATCCAGTCGAAGCAAAATCTTGATCGCGCCAAGGTCGCCGCGCTTCAGCTCACGCGTCAATGGGACCGCTCGTCGACCGATATTCTGTACGGGCGAGGTGTGTTCGAGTCGCTCAAATATGGTTGGTGCGGGACCAAGCAATGGGCGCAATCTGAGGGACAAGAGGAAAACCTGCGCCAGTATTGCAAGCTTGTGATGCCCTGGAATTTCGGCGTCTACAACGAGGCAGAGACCGATATTACGCTTCAGCCGGTGCTTTGCGAGACGATGTCGCTCACGATCCCCGAGGTGTGGCGCCGTATCTGGTTGCAGCCCGATGCGAAGAAGCTTCTCGAGCGCATTCGCGCTCATGCAGCGCCTGGTCAGGCACAGAACGCTAACGAGTCGTTTTTTCATCAGGTGCTTTCGACCAATCAGTTGCAAACGTCTAATCCGAACGGGTCATCGGGCACGCTGCCGGGCGGCATGGTCAACGTGTCGTCGGGCGGAAGTTTTCAGATCATGGGGCCGCAGGTAGCGGCTGAGATGATCACGATGCACGAGCTCTGGGTGCAGGGCGATACTGACTATGTGACAATTCAGTTGATCGAGCCCGATATTCTGGTGACGCCCCCGCTTGTGGGTGGGAAGGTGCTCAAGCATTCGAACCTGTTGGGATTGCTCGGTAAGCAGATGCCGTATCGTTCGATCGTGATCAACGAGACGAGCAATTGGTTCTGGGGGAAATCCGAGATCGTCAATATGGCAGAGCCGCAGGCTTTGCTTGCGATGCTCCTGGACGACATGCGCCGGCTGATCGGGGTTCAGGTTGACAAGATTCTGTTCTTTATTGGAGAGAATAAGATTCAAGACGAGCTGTATGGCCAGATGCGGATGGCCGGTTATGGCAATCTCGATCCGAATTCTAAGGTCGAGGACATGACGCCCAATTTTCCACCTGAACTGCTGCCCGTTATCAAGTTTGTCATCGAGCAGATGGATATCAATTCAGGTTTTCCGCCGATCATGCAAGGGCAGGGCGAGCAGGGCGTGCGGGCGGGATCTCATGCTGGCACCTTAATGAAGACGGGCTCTCCCACTTTGCGCGATCGCGCACTGATTGCCGAGCGCTCGTGCGCGGTGACGGCGGATCTGACGATGGAGATCAAGGAAGCCAAGGACGATTCGGTCTACTGGACCAAGGCCGATACGATTCAGGATGTGCGGGAGACCGAGTTCAAGCTGATGGACCTGCCATCGGATTGGCGGGTTACTGTGGACTCGCACTCTTCTTCGCCGATCTTCTCCGACGAGAACGCGCAACTGATCATGGCTGCGCATTCCAAGGGAATGGTGCAGACCGAGTACGCGATCAACAACCTTCCGTTCCCCAATCGCGAGGACGCACTTGCTCAGAACAAGAAAGCGGCGGAGGAGAAGCAAGCGATGATCGCCAAGCTGATGCAGGAGAATCCGGAAGCAGCGGAGAAGGTGCTGGCGAGGTCGTTGGGTGGCGGGCGGAGGTAGCAATGTTGCGTTGGATAGTTGCTTTGTGCTTTTTAGTGACTCCTGCGGCAGCTGCCGATCAAGGTTATTTTGCTTGCCTTCATCTTGCTCCCGAGCAGCTTAGCTGGTTCGCACAGGCCGGTATTTCGGCGTGCTGTAACATTGCTGACGGAATGCCGACACGCTATGAACAGCGTGAAGATGGAGTTTATGTCCCTTCATTGGCAGAAGCAATCGTGGAAGCGCGGGCGTGTCGTTCGGAAATTGAACCAGCAAAGCCGAGCGCGGATCGCAGCACTTGGGTGCGAGTGCCTGATAAGGCGATTCAACCGCTACTCAACAAATCAAATCCAATTGGTGTGGCGATTGTTTGGTGGAGCAACGCTTCTTGGCCCGATGCTCCTAGTTTTGAGCACAAAATTCTGTGTTTCATTAAGGATTTGGATGTTTAACTCAAGCTAATTTCTCCGTTTTCTGTTCGACAGCGGAGAAGTTAATCTGGCCCGCCACGACGACTTGCGGAAGGGCTAGAGCCGTACATTTGACCGCGAGCGTGGACGGTCCAGGCCCTTCGCCAGAACTCGTTAACCTCTCCATCCCCCGTTTGGTTGCGGCATTCCCGGCATTGCCGGCTGCAAGATTCCCGATCCACCTTGCATTGCCGCTGCACGGATCACCGGATCGGCGCGCGCCATCTCATCTGCCTTGACTTTGACGCGCGTCTGATGAAGGGCGCGCTCGATGTGGGCGAGTTTGGATTGTTCTAACTCTTCGATCATGTAGCCGTGCATCTTCTCAACCTCGACACACGCCTCTTGTCCAAAGTCATCAATAAGGGGCGTTTTATGCATTGCCCAGTTTTTCATTTCCTCTCGAAGCTTATCTTCGGTCTTAAACATCAACGTCCACACCATGGGGCCAGGACCGAAAACGATTGTCAGACTGAACATTATTGGTCGTCCTCTTCTAACCAGGATTTGTACCAGTCCTTGCGGATCAGGATGCGCGTGCCGTAGCGCTTGAACTTTGGCCCCTCGCCGCGAGCTATTTTGCGTCGAAACGAGTCGTAGCTGACGCCGAGTTCAGCCACGATTTCCTTCATCGATAAAAACTGGGCTGTCGGTCCACTGGCCATCGGCGCGCATCTTAGGTGCTGTTCCGGTCTTTTGCAAGCCGCTTTGATCCTATCAAACCGCATTGCCCGATCCGCCTAAACAACGGACCCTTCACCTGTTTTGGACCAACCCCCTAACCAGGAGACATCCGATGCGCAATCGTCGCAAGGGGCGCAAGGGCCGCCGGTAAATGCCTGAGGCCATTACCCCTCCTGCCGGATCGGGCTTGCCCGTTCCCGCGCAGACGCAGCAGCCTCCGATGGGGGTCAGCCCGGCGACGGGTCCGACTCCCAATAAGGGGTATGAGGCGGCTGCTATGCAGAAGGTGGCAGTGGTCATCAAGCAACTCGAAGCCGCTTTGCCGTTGGCCGGATCGGGTTCCGACCTCGGCAAGGCGATTCTCGATGCACTGAACAAGCTTGCCAAGCACGTTCAGCCCGGTTCGACCTCGCAAGCTGCCCAGCGCAACGAGATCGATCAGATGCAACAGAAGAACATGCAGGCTGCGCAGATGCAGAAGCAGCTCAATGCGCCTTCCGGCGCGCAGGCGCCCTCGCCTGGCGGTGCGCCCAAACCGATGGGCATGGCGGCATGAGCATCTTCAACACCAAAGTCGAGAAGGGTAGCGCCGCGATCGACATGGCGCAGCCGAAGATGATGTACCCGCTCGACATTAACAAGCCGGCATTGCCAGTGCGTCCCGAAGTGGTTCGCACGGCCCAGACCCAATCCGAATTCTACGATTCCCGTCGAGCCAATGACGCGATGAGCGTGGTCAATCGCATGCGTCCGCGTCGCGGGCATGACATGTAATCGATGAAGGAGCCGATCAATGGTTGATCTTTTTCATAACCCCGCAAAGTCGGTCCCGACCTCGGACGAGCAGATCGTGCGCGTCAACATGGAAGAGATCGAGATTCAGGGTCGCAAGTCCGCGCTCCCGGCGCAGATGAAGTCGGGCGCCCTGACCATTTCGCATGTGCCCAATAGCGGCACCAGCATCGGGACGAAGTGATGCCGCAGATTGAGATCGACGAAGCCGAATTGCTTCGCCTTCGCCGCACCGGCGAGGTGGTTGCGTCGATGTACAAGTCGCCGTCCGCCAAGCGCAAGCTTCTCGAAGCGCTCAAGGACGTGCGTCCGGACGATCCAGCGGTGAAGGAGCTCGAGCAGCCGGATCCCGTGATGGATCGTTTCTCGGCACTCGAAAAGGCCAATGCCGATCTGCGCAAGCAGATCGAGGACGACAAGGCCGAGCGCGAGAAGAACGCGAAGCTCGACGCGATTCAGCGCGAGCAGAACGCGGGCTTCGATCAGTTGCGCCGCGAGCAGTGGACCGATGACGGCATTGCCAAGATCAAGGCCGTCATGGAGGAAAAGGGCATTCTCGACGTGGCGATCGCCGCGAACTGGGTCAAGAGTCAGATGCCGCCTCCCGCGGATATCGCAATGCCGGGTGGAACTAGCGGGTGGAATTTCGCTGATGCGCTTGCCACGGAAAGCGATGCCGATCTCAAGCGTCTGATCGAGACGAAGGGGGAGAACGAGGGGCTTCTTCGCAAGATGGCGGGTGAGGCAATTGCTGAAGTTCGTGGAGTAACAGGCGCCAGGCGCTGATTAGGAGAACTGGATCATGCCGCTTCCTGGTATTGGCGTCGCACCTCCCGCAGGCTCCCTTTATACTGAATTGACTGCCGCCACGAGACGCGCATTCGTGCCACGGCTCTTTGTTCAGATATATTTTGGCTCCCCGTCACTGTTCTATCTGACGGGTAATGCGCAGCGCGCCGCCGGTGGCCTGAACCAGATTACAATACCCATGCAAGGTCAAAGCATGGTGCAAGGTCAGTTCACCGGCTACGGGGGCGGGTTCAATAGTCCAAACGTCACCCCCGGCGTGCAAAACGGCCAGTGGAATTTGGCTTATTGGGTTGTCCCCGTCCCGCTCCCCTTTGGCGAGTCGGTGCTTCAAGCGACTGATCGCGAAATCTCGCTTCTCAAAGCGCGCATGAACGATGTGTATGCAGTGACCCGCCAGAATATGGCGCGGCTCCTCTACACCAACAACGCGTCGAACTCGCTCTATCCGAATAGTTTTCTGGATGCCTTCGACAACGGCACCAATTTCCCGACCTACGGCGGCATCTCGCGTAATGCCGCAGGCAACTCGGCCTTCAAGGGCCAGTATATCAACATGGGTGCGGGGTCATACACGACCGTCAGCACTTCGGGCTTTACGCGCGCCACGATGGCCACGCTTCTTGCGCAGATCACCGATGCCGCCGGTGGCGAGGCGCCGACATACGGGGTGCTCAATCCCGGCGACTTTGCGACTCTCAACAAGGACTTCGTATCGAACGAAACCGCGTTCGTGGATCCGGGCGGCAATTATTCGATGGACACGAGCCGTCGAACGAGCTTCCCGAACCTCAATGTGTCCGGCATCCCCCTCTTCGCCGATCACTTCGTCCCGCAAGGCTCGGCTTTCTTCCCGAACGTCAAGTACACGGCGATGTACCTTTCCGAGGACGCAGCGTTCGACTTCTCCGGCTTCTATTCGCTCGTGCCCTTGGGGCAGATCGGCCAGCAGGGCGTCGTGGTTGTCGGGTACAATCTCGTGAGCGCGAAATCGAGCTCGGGCGCCATTGCGTACAATATCGGCGGCAATTCCTTCTGATTGGAGCAATGAGATGAACAAGACGAAACTCATCCCGGCTCCGGTTACCCGAGACGGGCTTTTCGATCAGGGCGCACAGTCCTGGGCGATGGTTTCTGCTGGTCCCTTGTCCGGTCCCGGTGTCGGGCTCCAGCTCCCCCAGAACCTTTACCCGTCCGAGCTTTTCAACGCGCCGTACGACTATCCGACGAATCAGATCGGGCTTGCGGCCGGCGACCAGATCCCGATTCCCCGCGGCGACTGGCTGATTTCCCTCGGATCGTATTGCGTTTTGCAGTATTACGATCCCGTCAACCAAATTTGGGAAATCATCTCCACCGCAGCGTGGGACTCCGGGCTTCAGTACGTTCAAAGCGACGGGTTCAATTATCGCATCGCCAATATGACCGGCTGTCCGGTCGGCGGTCTCGTCAACAACTACGGTGCTGGCGGCTACGTTCAGGCTTCGACTACGATTGCGGTCACCGGTGGCGGCGGCTCGCTCTGGCAGCCGATTGTCGGCGGTCAGCTCGTTATGACGACTTCGACGATCGTCACCGCGAACGCTGGTGCGGGTTACGGTGTGGCGCCAATGGCGTTCATCCCGGCGCCTCCCGGTCCAACGACCAATGCGAACGGCGTGGGTGGTGTGCAGGCGTCGGGCTATTGCGTGATCGCGTCGGGCACGGTGTCGGGGTTCACCTTCACCAATCCCGGCGCTGGCTATCCGACCGGCACTTACACCGTGGTGTGCTTGCCGAACCCGACTGATCCGAACATCAACACGGGCATCACGCTAGCCACTCTGACTTTCAGCGTTACGGGTTCGGGTTCCTTGACTGGCGTGCTTTGCACCAATCCTGGTGCGCCGCTTTCGACGCCGAACAACATCACACTCACGGTGTCGGGCGCCGGCACACAGGCGACTGTGTCTCCGATCATGTGCCAGACCGTGGTCAACACGTCGGTGATTGGCGGTTCGACCCTGTCGACCGGCTCGGTTTCTGCGCTTCTGACTTCAGTGGGCGGGTATCCTCAGGCGGCGGCAGGTGTTACGCCTGCCACCGGCACCATTACCAATGCACCGGTTTATCTGACCACTGGCTCGGTGTCAGCGGGCGCTACCAACTTCGGTCTTTGGGCGCGTCCTCGGCCGTTGCAGGCGGTGCTTACGCTCGGCGCGGTTGGTACGCTCGCGGCCCAGGTCGGCACGATCTACGATGGCGGCCTATTCTATGGTGTACCTACGCCAATCCTGGCTGCCGGTGCGGGACTTATCAGTCCGTCAACCGGCACCATCGTTGGCACAAGCACGATTACGCTGACCATGGGACCGCGTCCCGATATCGTGGTGCTGCAGCCGCTCAAGGCGTGATGAATGGCATCGACCTACAGCATCACGTTCTCGGTCACGAACGGCAATGTCGGATACGCGCCGAGCGATTCGTATTTGCCGGTGACGACGCAGATCGAGGACGCGTATGCCGGGCTTGGTCAAGGAGCGATCGGTAACCAGCAGAAGGCGATGGCGTTGAATACGCAGGTGCAGGGCAAACGGTTGGATGGAAGTTTGCGATACTACACGATCGACTCTTCGCGCAGCGATCCGTCGAAAAATCTCATCTTCCTGTTGCCTGTGTAAATGCCAGACAGCAAGGGAGGGTTGACCCTTGTTGGCATCGTACCTCACCAGAACAAAACAGCTTTTGCAATACCCGGCGTCGGCTGCGGGTAATTTGTATTCCGATGCCGATCTCACGAGCTGGATCAACCAGGCACGTGGGCAGCTTGCGGGCGAGACGGAGTGCTGCCGCTATCTTGGCACTCTGACAACCGGTCTTAACGTTCGCAGCTACAGTTTCTCTTTGATCAATCTCGGCGTAAATACCGGACTGGCCGGCGTGCTCAACGCGCGGCAGATGCTCTATGCAGTGGCGTCCGGATATCAGTGGATCCGGCCGCGCCCGTGGTCCTGGTATTGGCTTTTCAAGCTCAACAACCCTGTTCCTCAACAGGGGGCTCCCGAGGTGTGGAGTCAGTTCAGCCAAGGCGGGTCGGGGCAGGGCTCGATCACCGGGATTGGCTCGGGATCGTTGACCTCCGGCAGCTTCTACCTCGATCCGCCACCGGATTTGACGTACGTGCTTCTGATCGACTGCTCGTGCTATCCGAATGCGCTCGCCGCGGATACGGATGTCGAGGCAATCCCGTACTTGTTCACCGATGCCGTGCCCTATTTCGCCGCGTACCTGGCGCTGATGTCGGCGCAAAGCAATGCGCGACTCGAGCAGGCCCAGCGGTTGTTCGATCTCTATAAGATGTTCATTGATCGTGCGAACCAGGCATCGGCGCCGAACGTCAATCGATTCCTCTACGAGCGGCAGAGCGACCCAACGACGATCAACAAGCTTGGCATACAGAAGAGCGCGGAGGGTGCCTGATGCCCATGACGCTCAACAATTATCTGGAAGACACGCAGACCTTCTTGCGCGACGCCAATCAGAACCTGCTCGATCCTCAGGATATCATAAAGTATATCAATCGGGCTCGACGCGAGATCGCGCTCCGCACGCAGTGCATCCGCGTACTCACACCGATCACGGGCGCGGTGATTGGAGGCTCGGTCGTCGCAGGAGGCTCTGGCTATTCGTCATCTCCCACGATTACGCTTACGCCGCCTGATTTTCCTTCTGGTGCCGGTCCGCTTCCCAACGGCTCGCAGGGCGGCACGATCACTGCGGTTGTATCTAATGGCTCGATCACTGGGATTAATGTCGGGTACGGAGGTGCGGGGTACTGGCAGCCGTCGTTCTCGATTACGGATGCAACTGGTTCGGGGGCTTCGATTACTCCGATCATTAACACGGCGACATACAGCCAGATCAACCAGTTAAATCAGGGGCAGGAGGTTTACTCGTTCTCGCAGGCTAATCTTGCACCATTTCCCGGCGTTAAATCGATTTATGCCATTCAGTCGGTTTCGCTTTTGTATTCTGGGTTTAGATATTCCCTGCTTTGTTACTCCTTCAGCACATACCAAGCGTTGATTCGTATTTGGGCTCAGCAATGGCAGTACGTGCCGGCGGTGTGTGCGCAATACGGGCAGGGGGTCAACGGGTCGTTTTATATGTACCCTGTTCCTAGTCAGGCATATCAGTGTGAGTGGGACGCGTATTGCCTCCCGCAGGACTTGACGACCGATTTTAGCGTGGAGGCGATTCCTGATCCGTGGACCGATGCTGTCGCGTACTGGGCCGCTTACCTTTGTTACCTGTCTCTGCAAAATTTCAACGCCGCGAAGTTTTACGAGGACCAATTTAATAGGCGTTGTTTAACTTATAGTAATGCGGCCAGAGTTAGCAGGCAGGTGAATCCATACGGTCGTTACGCTGGGGGCTACTGATGCCCATCCAACAAGGCGGCTACCTCCCCGAACCCGCGATCCCGCTTCTGATGGAAGCCTTCAACGGGATGAACACCAGCACCACGCGTGCGGGCGTCCCTGATGAGCAGTGCTATTATATCGACGGCTTCATGCCGCTCGATCACCACAACCTTCGTACCCTTTACGATGTCGGTACAACCCTCTACACGGCGGTCGGCACCACGATCGTTTTCTTCTATTTTGTGAATCTTAGTTCAATTCCTTATGCAATTGTGTTCTTGGCAGACGGTTCGTGCATCGCGGTCAACGTCAACACAGGCGGAATAACTCCTATCCTTTCGGCTGGCACTATTCTTGTTCCGACACAAACTGGAATTGGCATATCTCAATGGGGTCAACAATATATTATAATTGTCGCTAACCAGACTAACGGCTATTGGATTTGGGATGGCGTAACTATTTATGGAGCTGGCACGATCGGTCCCGTTGTGACATTGACCGCTAATGGAAGCGGTTATATCTCGGCGCCCGCTTTATCGTTGATCGGTGGCAGCGGCTCGGGCGCTGTTTTCACGGCGTCGGTATCAAACGGTCAGGTAGTCTCTGTTCAGGTCACCAATCCCGGCAGCGGTTATTTGCAAGGCGACACGCCCACATTGGTTTTTTCCGGAGGAAACACTGCGGGTTCCAACGCATCTATTAACGCGGCGCTCGGACATCATGCCGGCGGATCGGGCGGTTCCGTAAGCGTTTCATTTGTGGACATAGGTTCTGGAACTTTCAACGCTTACGCCACTTTAGTTGCAGACGGATCAGGTTATTCCAATGTAGTGGCTGTTAATATAGCAGGTGGTTTTGCTAGTGAAGTTACGCCTATTTCAGCGAATGTTACTGCCGGCGCTGTCACCAGTATTATCACTAACAATGCGGTTGGCCCTGGATGGTTTGGACAATATGTGGGGGCGACTAAACCGGTTATTTCTATAGTGGACAGCGGTTATTATTTTATTAATTCAACAGCAATCATAGATGAAGGTTCCGATTATAGTAATTTTCCTGTTTTGACCGTAGTCGATCCAGGCGCTACTATTACTTCATCTCCTGTTCTTAGAGCCAGTGTTACCCAGCCCGGCGGTTCTATTACATCGGTATCCATAATTGCCGGTGGCCAATTCGTTGCGAACGTGACCCCGACTGTGGTGATCACCGATACGGCAACGACGGCTGCCGGCTCGGTTACTATCATGCCGTTCGGCGTATCCGGCAACGCGGTCGAGACTTACTCGGGGCATGTGTGGGTGGCGAATAAAAATCTGATACAGTATTCCGCTCCCGGCTCGGTGTCCGATTTTGCGACGAGCTCCGGCGGCGGCTCGCAGCAGTCTAATTCGTCGTACCTCAAGATCGGGTACACGCGCCTGATCCAGTCGAACGGGTTCCTTTTCCTGATCGCCGATTCCTCGATTGATTATATCTCGGGCGTGCAGACTTCCGGTATGACGCCAACGACGACCTATACCCTGCAAAACGCCTCGCCGACGATCGGCACGCCCTATCCCTGGTCCGTTCTTCTTCGTGGGCAGGATTTGCTCATGGCGAACTCGCTGGGCATTTATGTCGTGGCGGGATCCCAGCCGACCAAGATCAGCCAGATGCTCGACGGATTCTGGGGCTCGATCCCTAATTTCGGCGGGCTCAATCTCTCGTCTGCGCACGCCAACATTTTTAGTCGCGAGGTGTGGATGACGCTCGCCGAGTTCATCGATCCGGTGACAAAGGCGACAGTGACCAAGCCCTGCATGTGGGATGGCGGTAAGCGTTGGTTCACTTCGCCGCAGAATTTATCGATGACCTACATCGCGAGTCAGGAGATCAATTCGGTTTTCACAACCTATGGGACAAATGGAACGATCATCGCGCCGCTGTTCTCGGTGCCGTCGACCAACTTTACCAAGACCGTGCAATCGAAG
>Ga0335069_10011712_pt1 | contig 12363 bp, 11 predicted proteins | sample Lox_Sample_11_FD_206714 | JGI IMG/M metagenome (GOLD analysis project Ga0335069, IMG submission 206714) | Soil microbial communities from Loxahatchee National Wildlife Refuge, Florida, United States - Lox_Sample_1.1 | ecosystem: Environmental > Terrestrial > Soil > Wetlands | place: USA...
GCCCGGTCCGTCGCACCGCGTCAGCAGGCGGACTCGGCGCTGCCGCTCTTCCCGTTTAGCGCGCTCGTACTCGGCCGCCGTCAGATCGTCACGCGAGCCGGTGATGTAGGTGTTGCGCACCTGGACCGCCTCGGTGAGCGCGCGCAACAGCGCGATCTCGCGCACAGGATGACATCCCGCGCCGACGCCATCATGACCGCCGCCGGCACGCTCGTCGATCACGATGCAATGGAACGACGGTACGGCAACATCGGTCGTCGTGTCCCACACGGCGACGCCGAGATCCGCCTGCGCGAGGCGGTCGAGAACCGTACGGCACGCCGCATCGGCTACGGTTCTCAGATCGACCCGGGTCGCGTCTCGCCCCGGCTTGGCCAGCAGATGCCACAGGCCGGTGGCGTCCCGCTCGACCACCTCGCAGATTCCGTGACAGATCGCCTCCAGCAGGTGGTTGCCCGATGCCAGGCCATTCGTGCTCGCCGAGAAGCATCGGCTGCCGGTCGGCAGCGGATGGGTATAGTTGGCATGCACGACTTCGTAAGGCACCCAGACGGACTCATGGCCAATCAGATCGAAGGCCTCGATCCACAGGATCGGTAGGTCCCGGCGCCAGCGGCTGCCGCTCGGGCGCGGCAGTTGATCCGGATCGACCAGGCGATGCGTCGCCGACAGTTCCGCGTGACTGCCCAGCCGGAGCGGCCGATCGATCCGCTCGGCATGAAAGAGTTCGGCTGCTTCCATGATGCCCGAGGCCTTGGCCGCCGCGAGGCTCAGGCCCTTGCCCTGGGATACGGCGAGTGAACGCGAATTGGGCCGGCACACCATCACCACGGGAACGCCGATCCGATCGAGGCCTGTGACATTGGCGACGCGGGTGATGCCGAGCGCCGACAGCAGCGGCAGCAAGCGGGCCACGGTGTCCGCCGGGTCGACGGTGCGATCGGTGCCCAACCGGAACCCCTTGTGGCCGGGATCGTCGGTCAACCCAATGGCAACGGGCACGGCCAGGTCACCTATGATCGCGGCCACAGCACCGGGAACAAATCAGTAGGCAACCGATCGCCCGGCGCCAGGCCGATATCGTCATAGGGCGGCGACGTCGGACCGGGCCGCGTCGCATAGCGAGCGTCGTCGCCAAGCCACCGGGTCGAAAAGCCGCGGCGGCGTGTCGGCGCGTTGTTGCCGGGCGCCGCATGCAGGGTCAGAAAGTTGAAGAGCACGGCGTCACCCGGCTCGAGGTGCCATGCGAGGATGCGATAGCGGTCGCGCTCGGCATCGATATCGGGGACCGGCTCGAATCCTGCTCCGAGGTAAGGGTAGTTCGCGCTGTTGCGGAACCGGCGCGGGTAGAACAGTCGGCCCCAGCGATGCGAGCCGGCGACGAACTCGGGCGAACAGTCGCGTGGCACCACATCGAGCGCGAGCCAGATGCTCACCGTCTGCATGCCCTGCACGTTGTAATACGGCAGGTCGTGATGCCATGGCGTGCGCATCGCCGTGCCCGGCTCTTTGATCAGCAGATGCTCATGAAAGAGCTGCGCCGTGCGTGATTGCATGACTCCGGCGGCAATCGCCGCCGCCGGGGAGTGCTCGACGAAATCGCGATACTCGGGAATGCGCCGCCAGTTGCAGTAGTCATTGAAGAAGCGACCGGAGTCGCTCCCCGCCGCGCTGTCCTCAGCCAAGGGACCGGGCTCGGCCTCGTTGCGGGCCACGCCGCGATCGAGTCGCTCGATCCACTCGCGGGCGAAAGCCTGGCGCAAGACGACCGCGCCGTCGGCGTCGAACGCCTCCACCACGGCTTCGGAAAGGACGTCATCCAGGACAACCGCCATCGCCGTGCACTCCGTCGCCGGACCATGATGCCGGTGCCTTCGGCCGCTCACAACGGCTTTTCGAACGCCGGCGCGCCGTCGACGCGGTCGCTTTCGGCGGTCGCCTCCTGGCCAGTCGATGTCGGATGCCGTCACATCACCGCCGGGAAGCGCCATCACGGGGGTAGGCATGCATTGGGTTCTTGTTCTAGAGTCGCCAGAGTGACGCTCGAAATAGGCCCCGCGCGCCAATCCACGGTGTGTGGGCGAAAAACCAGGGAGGTTGCAATGAGCGAATTCGAAGTCAGTCGCCGGCAGTTCATCGCCAGCTCGGCAATCATGAGCACGCTGGCCACCCTCGGCATCAACCCGGCGGCGGCCTGGGCCGAGGGCGATGTGCTCAAGATCCGCATGCGCAACGACATCCAGGTCCTCGATCCCGGCTACATGATCGGCGGGGCGGAAACAACCATCCTGTACGCAACTTTGCCGCGGCTAGCCGTTCCCACTCGCGATGCCAGCGGTAACTTCGGTTGGGCACCCTCGGAATACGTGGATAAGGTCGAACAGACCGACGATCTGCATATCGCCTTCAAGCTAAAGCCTGGCATCATGTGGAGCGGCGACTTCGGGGAGATTACTGCCGACGATGTCAAATACTCATTCGAGCGGATGCTGAAATCCGACTGGAACAGCCGGTGGCCAACGCTGGACCATGTCGACGTCACCGACAAGTACAGTGGCGTCATCGTATTGAAGTCGCCATACGTCGCTGTATTCCTCATCGGCGTTGCTTCTGAGTCCGGCACGATATTGTCCAAGGCTGCGGTCTCGAAGCTTAAAGATGAGAAGTTCACCACGGACCTGCCGGTCCAATGCGGCCCCTACGTCATGACGGAGTGGACGCCCAAGCAGAAGGCCGTTCTGAAAGCTGACCCAAAATGGACGGGCACCAAGCCGGCATTCGCGGAAGTTCATATCATCGATGTGGAGGAGGACAAGCCGGCGGAATTGGCCTATGAGGCCGGCGAAATCGATATCACCTCGGTCACCCCGGACACGGCTGCCCGCTACGAAAAGGCGATGCCGGCGAAGTCGAAATTGGAGCAGCTCCCAGGCCCGCTCTACACCTGGATGGGCATGAATACCGACTATCCGGCGCTCAAGGACATCCGGGTGCGCAAGGCGATCCAGCGCGCCGTCGACGTGGATTCCCTCCTGCAAGCCGCCTATGCCGGTGTGGCGCCGAAGGCCTTCGGCGTCGTCCCCCCGGGCATTCTCGGCCACCGGCCGGCGGCGAAGTTCTCGTACAACCCCGACGAGGCGCGCGCCCTCCTCAAGGAGGCCGGCGTTTCCAACCTGACGCTCGATCTCAAGACGCTGCCGGATCAGGACCGCGTGACGATGGCCCAGATCATCCAGGCGAACCTGGGCGACGTCGGCATCAAGGTGAACATCGTTCCCGTCGATTCCGGCCCGTTCTGGAACCTCGGCCTCGAGAAGAAGGGCGACGACTGGAAGACGTTGCAGCTTTGGATCATGCAGTTCCGCTGCTCGCCCGATCCGTCCGACGCCATCCAATGGTTCAAGAAGGATCAGGTCGGCGTGTGGAACTGGGAGCGCTGGTCGGATCCCGAGTTCGAAGATCTCTGGACCAAGGGGCTGGCCGAGCGCGACACGAAAAAGCGGGAGCAGATATACCTGCGCATGCAGGAAATCATGGAAGACACCGGCGCCTATGTCTGGCTGACGTTCACGCCGTGGTTCTACATTCATCGCGACACCATCGTGCCGGACTTCGATACCGGCGGCGAGATGCTGGTCAATCGCTTCAAGTCGGCCTGATCGACGCGCCCAAGCATTGCCCGGCGCTTCCCTCCCGAGGTTCGCGTTGCTGACGGGGGGAAGCGCCGCATCTCACGACCGGGGTAAGGCGGCATGCTGATCTACGCCGTGCAGCGGCTGGGCCTTGCCGTTCTCATCTGCATGACGGCGATGACCGTGCTATTCACGGCCATCCACCTGATCCCGGGCGACCCCGCGACGCTGATGCTGGGCACGCGCGCGACCGATGAGATGCGGGCGGAGCTGCGCGAGCGGATCGGCCTCGACAAGCCGGTACCCGTGCAGCTCGTGCGATTCCTGGTCAGCACGGCACAGGGTGATCTCGGCCAGGATCTGTGGAGCCACCGCAACGTCGGGGCGATCGTTGCCGAGAACATGCCGTTCACGCTCGTTCTGATCGCTGCCGGGCTCGGGTGGGCGGTGCTGCTTGGCATTCCGCTCGGCTGCCTTTCGGCGGTGCGCCGCAACAGCTTCATCGACAAGTTCACCGGTGTTATATCGGTCGGGACTATCTCAATCCCCTCCTTCGTGGTCGCCATCTATTGCATGCTGTTGTTTGCGGTGAAGCTGCATTGGTTTCCGGCCATCGGCGCCGGCGAACCCGGCGACATACTCGACCAGTTCTGGCATCTGATCATGCCGGCCTTCGCCGTCGGGCTCGGCTGGGTCGGATATCTAGCCCGTATCGTGCGCGCTTCGATGCTGGAAGTGATGGGTGAGAATCACATTCGCACCGCCCGCGCCTTCGGCCTGCCCGAGCGGAGTATCATTCTGCGCTATGCCCTGCGCATCGCGATCCTGCCGACCGTGACGCTCCTGGCCCTGGCGATCGGCGGCTTGTTGTCGAGCGCAGTGTTCGCAGAGAACGTCTTCGCCCGACCCGGCATCGGCAAGCTGATCGTCGACGCCGCGAACGTCCGCAACTATCCGGTCGTGCAGGGCGCGGTGCTGACGACGGTCGCCTTGTTCGCCTTCGGCGCCCTGATCGCCGACCTCGTGGTCGCCTGGCTCGACCCCCGTGTCCGTTCAGCTCTCTGACCTCACCGCCAGCGTCGCGCTCGCGCCGGATGCCCCGGCTGGCGGACGCTTCGTGCGCCGCCTGCGCAGCGATCCGCTCGGCTTGCTTGGCCTTTGCCTGGTCCTGCTGGTCATTTTCTGCGGGCTCACTGCGAATTGGATCACCCCCTACGACCCATTCAAGATCAACGTTGCTGCCCGGTTCATGGAGCCGGGGCTCGCGCATATCCTGGGCACCGACAATCTGGGCCGCGACATTCTCAGCCGCGTGATCAAGGGAAGCCAGATCGCCCTCATGGTCGGCGTCACATCGATCGTCATTTCGCTGGCGATCGGCTTGGTCCTCGGCCTCATCGCCGGCTATGCGCCGCGCTGGCTCGACAACATTCTGCTGCTGATTTTCGACTCCATCTATTCGTTCCCGACGGTCATGCTGGGCCTGACGGTGATCACCCTGCTCGGGCCCGACCTCAGCACGCTCATGCTGGTCGTCGTCGTCATCCAGACGCCCGGGTACGCCCGCCTGGTGCGAACGGCGACCCTGGCGAAGATGAATTCCGAATACATCCTTGCCGAACGCTCGCTCGGCGCCGGACCCATTCGCATCCTGGCGAAGCACATCCTGCCGAACATCATCGGGCCGCTGTTCATCCTCGGCAGCATGGACATTCCCTCGGTCATCACCCTCGAGGCCGGCCTGACCTATCTCGGGATGGGGATCCCGCCCCCGGCGCCGAGCTGGGGCCGCATCCTGAACGAGGGTTACAACGTCATTCGCGAGGCGCCGTGGGTCGTGATCGGCGGCGGCATCCCCCTGATCATCACCACGCTCGGCTTCACCTTCCTCGGCGAAGCCTTGCGCGACCTGATCGACCCCAAGCTGCGCAAGATCGTGTGATGGCAGCGGACAACGTCCTTTCGGTCCGCAATCTCAGCATCGACTTCTTCAGTCCGCGCGGACCGATCCATGCGCTCCGCCAGGTCAGCCTCGACGTGCCGCGCGGCAGCATCGTCGGCATCGTCGGCGAGAGCGGCTCGGGCAAGTCGACCCTGTCGCTCGCCGCCATCGGTCTCCTCGCGAACAACGCTGTCGTGCGTGGTGGACAGGTGCTGTTCAATGGCACCGACGTGCTCGCCATGGACACGGCGCAGCTGCGCGACCTGCGTGGACGCAGCATTTCCATGGTGTTCCAGGACCCGATGACGTCGCTCAACCCCGTGCTGTCGATCGGCGCGCAGATGATCGACATCCAGTATCGCGAGCGCGCGCTCGGCACCGCGGAAAAGCGCAGCCGGGCCGTGGCGGCGCTGCGCCGCGTCGGCATTCCCGATGCGGATGACCGCCTCAGCCGCTTCCCGCACGAGTTCAGCGGCGGCATGCGTCAGCGGATCGCCATCGCCATGGGCCTGCTCGGCAGCCCGGAGCTGCTCATTGCGGACGAACCGACCACGGCGCTGGACGTGACGCTGGAGGCGCAGATCATCCATCTGCTGCGCGGGCTGCGGCGCGAGCTCAAGGGCTCGATCCTGTTCATTTCGCACAATCTCGGCCTTATCGCCGAGCTGTGCGATCACGTCGTCATCCTCTATGCCGGAGAAGTCGTCGAGCAAGGCACGGTGCACGACATCTTCCACCGGCCGCGCCATCCCTATACCGAGGCGCTCCTCATCTGCGATCCGGCCCGGCTCGACAAGGTCCGGCGCGAACTGCCGACCATTCCCGGCGACGTGCCCAACCTGTTACGGGCACCGAGCGGCTGCGTCTTTGCGCCGCGCTGCCCCAAGGTTTTCGAGCGCTGCCGCGAGGAGCGCCCGGCCGACCATGCGGTCGGCGGCTCGCAGCTGGCCCGTTGCCACTTGGCATCGGCATGACCGCGCTGCTCGACGTCGACCGTCTGCATGTGCGGTTCCAGACGCTGGGCCCGATCAAGGCGCGCCTTCTCGGCGTGGAAAACCGCTTTCTTGACGCCGTGCTCGACGTTTCGTTCTCGGTGGCGGCGGGCACGACCTTTGCGCTCGTCGGCGAAAGCGGGTCGGGCAAGAGCACGCTGGGGCGCGCGATCCTTGGCCTGGCGCCGATTCACGGCGGTAGCGTTCACTTCGACGGCAGCGAACCGCTCCGGCAAGGCAACGCCGGTCTCGCGGCCTATCGGCGGCACATCGCCATGATGTTCCAGGACCCGGTCGCCAGCCTAAGCCCGCGCCTGACGGTAAAATCCCTGATCACCGAACCCTTCGTCATCCACGGCCTCCGCGACAAGGACCGCAACGCCGAGGCGCGCCGGCTGCTCGGGCTCGTCGGCCTGCCGGCGGACTTTGCCGGCCGCTATCCACATCAGCTCTCGGGCGGCCAGGCGCGTCGCGTCGGCGTGGCGCGCGCGCTGGCCCTGTCGCCGAAGCTGATCATCGCCGACGAGCCGACCGCCGGCCTGGACGTCTCCGTGCAAGGCGAGATCCTGAACCTGCTGGCCCGGCTGCAGCGCGAGCTTGGCCTCACCTACGTCATCATCACCCACAATCTCGCCGTCGTCCGCCACGTCAGCGACGAGATGGCGATCATGTATATGGGCCGCTTCCTCGAGCACGGTCCGACGCGCGAAGTCTTCGCGCGGCCCCTGCATCCCTATACCCACGGCCTCCTGGCGGCCCAGCCGCAACCCGATCCCGACAAGCGTCGCGACAATGTCGAGCTGCAGGGCGAAGTCCCGAGCCTGGCCCGCCGCCCATCCGGTTGCGAGTTCCATACTCGCTGTCCCCAGGCGCGCGACCTCTGCCGAACGGCGAGGCCGGAGCCGCAGGCGTTCGGGCCCGCCCACACGCACCGCTGCCATTTTCCGCTCGTCGCCGCGGTCGCCTAGAAGACGATCGTCCAGCCCTCGCGCTGATAGGGCGGCGAGCTCTGATCGTCCTCGCGCCGCGCATCCGCACATCGACCGATCACGCTGCTCCCTCGCGGGCGATGGGCCGCGCCGGCGATCTGATGTCAGGCTATCTCTGGATATCCGGCTGCGATGGCGGCGCTTTCGAGCTCGGTGATGCGATCGTAGGCTGAGGGAGGCAGGACCGGCGCGCCCGTCAGCAACAGCGCGTCGCGGACCGCGAGCAGCTGCGGGTCGGCGAAGGCGCGCTGGACCGCCGTTCGCAAGCGGTCGGTCAGATCCGCGCCGGCACCGCTGCGCGTGACATAGGGCAAGCCCGGCGCCGACACCGTGCGCATCAAAACGCGGGTGCCTCGTAGGACCGCCGGTCGATAGCGGGCGAGCATCGCATGGGTGACGCAGTCGATCGCGGCAACGTCGACGCTGCCGGACGCGACGAGCTCCAGGCTGGCGATATGGCTGCCGCTCTCGGTCACGCTGGAAAAGAAGCGCCCCTTGCGCGCATGCGGCGCGATTGCCGACCGCAGCGCGCTATAGCCCGACTGGGAGTCGCGGGCGTTGATGGCGGCGCGCGCGCCGCGCAGGTCGGCGATCGTTGCCGCCGGCAGACCCTCGCCGACAATGATGAAGCTGCAATAGCTGGGTCCTTTGCAGCCATCGGCGGCATAACACGGCGTCGCCAGCACCTCGAGACGGCCGGCCAGGGCATGGGTCAGCGGGTAGCCGCAGGTCTGGCTGAACATGAGGTCGGGTCGATGCCAGCTCTCTCGATAGTCGGAAGCGCGGTCGAGCCGCGTCGGAACATCCTCGATGCCTTCGCGCCGGAACGCCTGCGCGAGCCCCTGCCACCAGCCATCGGTGGCAGCACGCACTTCCGGCAGGTCGTACATCGGCAGGCTGGCGACGGCCATCTCGCGCGTGGCTCAGGCCATTGCGTGATCGATCGGCATCGCGATCAGCCCATCGTGCCCGGCAGCCGTTCCAGCCGGTCCGTGATCTTGTAGTAGTCACCGACATCGGCGACGAAGATATGGCGCGTGGATTTCAGCTTCGTCGGCGGCTCCAGCGTACCGGCGGCAATGCTGATCGTGCCGCCCTTCAGGCGTTGCCAGAACAGGCTGGAGCCGCATTTGCCGCAGAAACCGCGGCGCGCAAAGCTCGACGAACGGTACCATTTGAGCTGCCGCTTGCCGCTGATGTCGACGTCCGCGAGCGCGGCATTGGTGTAGGCGGCGTAGTGGCCGTGAAACTTGCGGCATTGGCCGCAATGGCAATTGACCACCTCGCGCAGCGGCCCACGCACCTGGTACCGCACGGCGCCGCACAGACAGCCGCCGACGGCCGTGGTCGCCGACTTGGGCGCCGATTGCCTGCCCGCCTGCCTAGCCATGTCGATGAGTCCTTCCCTTGCCTGCGGATTCGCGTTGGTCGAGTTCGAGGAGCAGTCGTCGCAGCATAGCGGACACCTCCGGCGGTTGCACCACGGCGGCGCGGATCAGATCGTCGAAATGCTGGGTCAGCACACGAATGTGCTCTGTGCCGTTGAAGACCAGATACATATGCCCGACATAGATCGCGGCCCGCTTCGGCCCGAAGACGGTAAGCGGCACCGAGAAACGGTGGACGCCGTCATAGAGGAACCAGCGGAACGTCGGATAGAGTTCGTCGAGCAGCGTGATCATCCATTCGACCTGGCGACGCCGCGCGCCGGGATCGAGCTCGCGCCAGATGCCCTCGCCGCGCACAAAGCTTTCGAGGCTTTGCAGTGCGCTGCAGACCTCCATGTCGGTCTCCGGCCGCCGTTGATTGGCCAGCCGCGCGTGCGCGGCCTCGATGCGCGATTCCGGGATCGGGCCGACATAGTCGCGATATTCGTAGCGGATGAGTTCCTCGGTCTTGAGCAGGTCGGGAAGCGTTGCCGGCACATAGCGCACCTTGTAACCCGCCGCCTCGGCGTGCCAGCGGGTCAGGCGTTCGTCGGCCGGCGAATGACCGCCGGGCTCCACGGTCAGGGGCTGCTCGATGATCGCGGGTGCCAGGAGCCCCTCCTGGCTCAGGCCCAGGAGCCAATCCACGCTCACATGTTGATCCGCCGCGACGGCCGCCAGAGTCTCGGCTCGTGGAAGCCGGTCGTTGGCCGGCGATAGCACCTGGGCCAGGGTCGACCGATCGATGCCGACGCGCTCGGCGAATTTCGTGCGACTAAGGCCCGACCGCGCGATTACATCGGCCAGACGCTGACGAAAACTGCGAACCGTATCGCGGCGATCCATGCCACGCCCTTCAAGCAAATCTTCAGCCATTCCGGAATATACTGCCTGTTGCGTTTAATCAACAGAAGACGCGAATGATGACAATCCGTAACGGAATGTGCGCAAACGCATCTTTGTCCCCGAGCGAATTGAAGCGACTATAGGACGTGCGGGAACCCTATGAATTTTCGGCCGCCCTGACGACCACGAGTCGCGAGGCGGCCAGCCGTCGCCCGGCGGTGGATTGGCCGACCATTGCCGTCGCAGCCGGGGTCTACATTGCCTTTGGCCTGTTGACCTGGTTTCACAACAACCTGCCGTGGTGGCTGGTGCTTCCGGTCGGCGGCTACATCGTTGCCCTGCATGGCTCGCTGCAGCATGAGGCCGTCCACGGCTATCCGTTCCGGCGCCGCCTGTGGAACAGCGCGGTCGTCTTCCCGTCGCTCTGGCTGTGGCTGCCCTACGCGCAGTACCGCTGGTCGCACCTCATCCATCATCGCAATGAACAGCTGACCCTGCCGATGGATGATCCCGAGTCCAACTACCTGACTTCCGAAAGCTGGCAGCAGATGGGTTCTCTGCATCGGCTCTATCGGCGGGTGCTGACGACCTGCGCGGGACGGATGCTGCTAGGCCCGCCCTACTACATTGGCCGCGCGTGGCTCGAACTGTTCCGCCGATTGCGGACAGGGGACTGGCGCTATGTGCGGCGCTGGGTATTTCATATTCCGGCCGCCGCGATCGTTCTCATCTGGGTGGTCGCCGTCTGCCACATTCCGTTCTGGCAGTATGTGCTGCTCTATGTCTGGCCCGGGTTGTCGCTGACGCTGCTGCGTTCCTATCTCGAGCATCAGGCGCGCCCCGCCGTCGGCCATCGCACGGTCGTCATCGACAGCGGCCTGCTGATGAGCTTCCTCTATCTCAACAACAACCTGCATGCCCTGCACCACCTGGAGCCGGCGGCGCCATGGCATCAGCGCCGGCGCCGCTTTCGCGAGATCAGCGAGGACGTGCTGCGCTGGAACGGCGGCTACCGCTATGGCGGCTATGGCGAGGTTCTCGCCCGCTACCTTCTGCAATCGAAGGAGCCGGTCTTGCATCCTTCGGCAAGGGGCTAGCCGGAAGACCGGATCAGCGCGTCATATCCTGAAACGTCAGGAGCACCTGGTTCATCCGGTTGGCGCCGACGGTCACGGGCCGCGTCTGGCCTAGAGGATTGATCAGCGGCGCCGACGGGTCCGGTGTGATCACGTAGTGTCCGGGCGGGAGCAGGATCGAGAAGCGCCCGTCGGCATCGGTCGTGAACTGGCCGACCCGGCCGCCGTTCTGCTCGACATTGAAGGTTGCGGTCAGCGGCCGGTCGCATGATTGCGTGGCGGCGCACCCCGCATCCACCGGCGTCGCTTTTATGCGGCCTTCGATCCCGGATGCGGTCGTCGCTTGAGGCGCAGCGTTGGGAGTGGCGTCTCCCGTTCCCCCTTCGCCGGCGCAGGCCGCGACGATCGCGAGTGACCCGGCGGCGACGAGCCGCGCCAGCATCGATGCGTTGCGGCTCGGCATCACCCGGCAGCTAGCTGCCCTTCTCGATGCGGACGTCGATGGTCTGCTGGGCGCCGTTGCGCAGGATGGTGAGGCTGACGTTCTGGCCTATCTGCATCAGGCCGATGCGGTTGCGCAGGTCGGACGAGCCATGCACGGGGCTGCCGTCGACGGCAACGATGACATCGCCCGGCTTGACGCCGGCACGCTTGGCCGGCGATTGCGCCTCGACGCGGCTGACGACGGCGCCTTCGTTCACGTCGATATGCATGGCCTCGGCGATATCGGGCGTCAGGTCCTGGACGTTCACGCCGATGCGCCCGCGCTTCACCTCGCCATGCGCGACGAGCTGTTCCATGACGTTGCGCGCCATGTTGATCGGTACGGCGAAGCCGATGCCGACATTGCCGCCGCCAGGTCCGACGATGGCGGTATTGATGCCGATGAGCTCGCCGCGCAGGTTGATGAGCGCGCCACCGGAGTTGCCGGGATTGATGGAGGCGTCGGTCTGGATGAAGTTCTCGTAGTTCTCGATGCCGAGGCCGGTCCGCCCGAGCGCACTGACGATGCCGGACGTCACGGTCTGGCCGAGCCCGAAGGGATTGCCGATGGCAACGACGAAGTCGCCGACCTCCAGCCGGTCGGAATCGCCGATGGGCAGGGTCGTGAGATTCTCCGGATTGATCTTCAGCACGGCAATGTCGGTATCCGGATCGGCGCCGATGAGCTTTGCGTCGAAGTGGCGATTGTCCTTGAGCGTGACGACGATGTGGTCGGCATGCTCGATGACGTGATTGTTGGTAACGACGTAGCCGGCCCGGGCATCAATGATCACGCCGGAGCCGGCCGCCTGCACCTCGCGCTTGATGGGCCCCTCGGGAATATTGAGGAAGCGGCGGAATAACGGATCCTTGAGCAGCGGATTGTCGATCTCTTCGGTGCCCTTCACAGCGATGTTGACCACGGCCGGCGTCACTTGCTTAAGCAGCGGCGAGAGGCTCGGCGTTTGTCCATCCG
>Ga0335069_10011713_pt1 | contig 12363 bp, 10 predicted proteins | sample Lox_Sample_11_FD_206714 | JGI IMG/M metagenome (GOLD analysis project Ga0335069, IMG submission 206714) | Soil microbial communities from Loxahatchee National Wildlife Refuge, Florida, United States - Lox_Sample_1.1 | ecosystem: Environmental > Terrestrial > Soil > Wetlands | place: USA...
GGGGTGCTCCCCCTAAGGCATTGAAAACATTAATGCCGGAGGGGGGGCTTGAACCCCCATGGTACCAAGTACCACCGGATTTTGAGTCCGGCGCGTCTGCCAATTCCACCACTCCGGCATGCCTAATATTAAAGGGTTTGCACGTCATTTGTCAACCATTCTCTACCCCGACTGTAGCAGAATTGTAACACAAATCCAGGGTCTCTATGCTCGCTCTGAGGCTTTCAGGATAGTGGTGCGCGTATCGTGCGGTCATTGCAAGCGTTTTATGCCCAAGCAGTTCTTTCACCTTATAAAGATCGACGCCTCTTTGTACAAGTCGTGTAGCAAAACTATGACGAAGATCGTGAAACGTGAAGTCGTCAATTTCTGCTTTGCTTAGAGCCTTGTCATAAGCAGCCCGCAGGCTTCTCACCGCGACGGGGAATATCTTCCCGGAAATATCTCGAACTTTGACCTTTCTCAGCACATCTTGGACCAGATTGGACATAGGAATTGTTCTCTTCTCGCCGTTCTTAGATCGCACCACTGTAACGGTTTTTCTTGAAAAGTCTACGTCCTGCCATCTGAGATTAAGGATCTCTCCTCTTCTCATGCCGGTATGAAGCGCAACAACAAGAAGTGTTCTCAACCAACGGGGATTTTCTGCACAGTCGAGTAATTTCTGTTCTTCCTCTTCTGTAAGCCAGCGGGACCGCGCATTCTTGTTTCCTACCGAGAATGAAAGCTTGTTTACAGGGTTATCCTTTACCCATTCCCATTCCTTTATAGCGATATTGAACATTCGCCGGAGCAGAGCAAGTTCCTGGTACACAGTTGCTGGTTTCACTTCTTCCAGCCTTTGTCTTCTGTACTCTGCAATCAGTTTTGTGCTGATTTGGAAAAGGGTCTGGTTGTTGAAGAACCGCGAGAGCGCCTTGATTGAGATGGGATCTCGTGAATGCCGGTGTTCCGCAAGGTACTTCGAAGTCATCTCCTGGAATGTAGTTGCTTTTGCCCGAGTTGACGTAAAATACCTACCCTCTATCATGTCCGTCATGATCTTGGCATATAGTTTCTCCGCAAGCTTTCTATTGTCGGTCTTCAAAGATTCTTGAACCCTCCTGCCTTGATACTGAATACTAAACCAAAACGTTTTATCTCTCTTATATAGCCCCATGTTATGTTTTACCTCCTCCTGGAGCTTCTGGTCTGGACAGGAGGATTATACCACGATCCCCTTTCCTTGCAACTGGATATCCATTGCATTATTTCGGCCTCGTCAAAGCGTAACAGGCCATTGACCTTGAAATAGGGGATAATGCTTTGTTCCGCCCAGGCATAAATCGTTGATGGCTTTGCTTGAAGCATTTCAGCAACCTGTTTACAGGTAAGGATTTTCATGAACTCAATCCAGCCACACTTGCTTTCTTAGTTAACGGTAAAATTGCCGTCTTTTCCGCCATTTCCATTTTTCCACCTCCCATTTTTTCCAAAAGTTCTGACTTTGTGCGCCCTTGGCTGTCGTATTGACAAAACCTCCAGGAAGGACCCGCGGTTATGAAGATGAGACAGTAAGGGTAACCTGGTAACCTTTTCCAGGTGGGATCCATAAGGGGTATTTTTCTTTCAACTATCACACCTCTCTCTTTCAGTTTGTTGTGCGGATGGGGTATGGGTAAATACGGCGTTACCGAGGTTACCTGGGTTACCAGGGTTAACAAACCTTTGATTGTTAGGACTCTACAGGGTAACGTCCTCAGGGAGCAGGCCGTTCCGGATGTGTTACCGGGGTTACCAGACGTGCTGTTTTTCCTTCCTGCAGGTGTGGCTGACAGGGTATTCCCGATCCTGATCCCGCTATTCATCGTTCGCCGCTGCCTCCAACGGACACTCGAAGGGATCGTTGCTCCCGCCTCTTTTGAGTTTCAACACTCTCTTGACTACTCCCTGCATCTTGACGGGGATCGTATGCTTGCCTTCTTTGGTTTCGATGATGCCTCTTTTCTCGAGCACCGCATAGAGCGTGGTACGGGAGAAGGGAATGCGTCCCCCTTCCGGTCTCAGATACGTCTCCACCAGATGCCATGCTGGCCGAGGCAGCAGATAGTAATAACCCTCATCGTAGTATCCGATGAGTTCCCCCGATTCTCCTCCCTTGCACTCTTTGTATCCGGAGTCTTTGCCATCGAGCCGGGCTTTTCCCTGGGTAAGGAGTGAGTCAATCACCCCGAAGAAGAGTTGAACGGGATCGTCCTGCTCTATGCGTTCTGCTTGTTTATGGGCTATTCTACGGAAGGCGTCCCGGCCGACCTCCCGGGCGATGCCGGCTTCGTTTTTACTTAACGCCCCTTTCTCCACAACCCACTCGAGGATCGTATCGAGGGTAAACTGCAGATACGCCATCTGCTCGCTCATCTTCCGGTGACCGTTACGGATCTCATTCCCTGAACGAAGCTCAGAGAACTTTGCGGGAAACGATCCTTTGAGCCGCTCGAAGTTATCGCGGACCCAGAGGATGTAGCTCGCCATGGCGTGGGGCAGCAGCTTTCTTTGTTCCTGGAGGCGCGTCAGTCTCTCCACGTCGATCGCGCCATCACCAAATTCTACGACCATGACCCGAGCGAGCGTGCTCTGCAGTTGCACGAGTTCCTCCCCGGTAATGAGGAGCATACCCCGGGGTACATACTTGCCTTTGTCCGTTGCATCCGGGTTGAGCCTCTCCCTGCCGGTCCTGTTGCTGCATGCCCTGATTAACCGCTGGGCGATGGCCTCTTTGGCCGAAGCTTCTTTCTGCTGCGCCGAGGGATGGTAGTCATCGAGGATATAGAGGGTATCCTTTAAGACGAAGGCCCGCTTCTCTATCTGATTGGCCGTGCTGTCAAAGTTAGAGAGGTTACTGATCGAGAAGTCTCCGAAGTGGGAGAGTAAAAGGGTGGCAACCGTGCTTTTAAACGATCCGGTCTCACCGTAGAAGTATGCCGAGAAGTTGGGGATGGGCTCAAGGATACTCGTCAACGGCGCCAAAAAGGTATAGACATATCCCGGATAGGTGACATCCGGTTTTCCGATATGGAGAAAAGAGAGGCTTACTCTGATCGCTTCCGTCTCATACTCCACGGTACGGGGGAGACAATACCTACCCATCTCAAGAAACTCGCCAGGCAAATCCACATCGATACCCTCACCGCCTATTGCCCCGTTTGCCATGAGATAGTACCGGCTCCCTTTGACCTCCCTCCAGCCGGTATGCGTATAGACGATACGTCTCGCATATCCTCTGTGCTTTGAGTACTGCTGGATGAAGTGGCGCAGATAGTCCTTGGTATTCTGTCCGGGCTCGATGATCGCTTCCGTGCCCCAGTTATTCATGACCCAGTTAAGAGTGTTAAACTGCGGAGCCGGTATCCTCACCTTCGGGAACTCCTTCTCCTTGTTTCTTCCCTCAATGACAAAGCGCATGGCCGTCTCCTGGCCGTTGTCTTCGAATACCTCTTCGCTGATCCATGCGGTGAAGTTTGCAAGACTCTGGTAGGTATATCCCCCGTCACGCTCGCGGCGGTGTCTTCTCACCCCTCCCTCGTCATCCATGGAATAAGGATCGAGATCACTTTTATTCCTCATCTCGTTCTGCCTCATACGGATCACGTCCCCCATCACGTCCCGGGGCTTAACGTTTAACTTCCGGGCAACGAGATTGACGAGAGTTTTCTCGGTCACTCCTGATACACCGGATAAGGCCTTGTAGAGGGCCTTCATGATCTGTCCGCGGTGGTCGCGCAAGAGAAAGCCTTCTATATCCTTGGCCTGACTCTCTATATCGGCAAGGGTGTCCTCTGGCCTATCATGACTAGCAAGGAGGTCGTCTATGCCTTTTGCCCCCTGCCATACCGAGAACCGGATGAGGGCTCCCAGCGCATAGAGCTTAAAGGCGAACTCATAGAGCGCCTCTCTCACTGAGGGGTTTACCCACCAGTCGGCATCAAACGCGAGGTATACGGTCCTTCCGGCCCATCTGAACACTTGAAGCTCCCTCCAGAGATATGTGCTCTCGGTCTCTTCGCTCTTCTTACCTGCCCGAAAGAGCCAGACACCCGGGAAGGATATGCTGGGCCTGCCGTGCTCAATGAGCTTTAAGGCCTTCTTTTCTCCCTCGGTTATCCAGAGGGGTTTATTCGTCTTCTCCCGAACCGCCCAGACTTGAGGAAGGATGTAGGGGATAGCCGGGGTGTCTTTGGGGTGTAAGTATTTGACCGGTTCGTTATCCGCTCTTCTATAGAGGGTCGGAGAAGGTTTATATCGGTAGAGGGTAATCTCGCCTTTCTCGTTGAAGTAGGGGAATTCGGTTAAGCGGCTCACCTGCATGAGGCTCATACCCTCAAAGTGCGTCTGGCCCAGGCGCTCCTTTAGCGTCTTTGCACTGCCGGAGAATATCCTGACCTGAGCTTCTTCAAGTGTTGCCGGAGAGAGTCCGGAGGCGATCATATCGTTAAGCGCAAGTAACGCCTGACCGTCTGTCCTGCCGTTTAAGAAATATGCGTAGGCTTCTTCGGTCTTCTTGTTACTTGGCATGTGTGTACCCGGCCTTGCGTCTTAAAAGCATCTCGGCACGGAGCCTCTTGATGGTGTCCGCATACTCGATGGCGCAGAGTGCTCTCCCTGCGTTGTATGCACCCATGGTCTTATAGAGCGCATCGGATACGGGGAAACAGAAAAAGGTTTTATCGTTTCTTACCGTATAGGAGGGCTCTACTTTGAGGATCATGACGATTGCTGATGATAGGTAAAGGTCGGGGGTTTCAAAAACGTTTTCGGTTTGCATAATCGTTTCCTCTCGTTTCGGTTTCATGGCTATTCGTATCCGCTGCCAGCCAATGCCGTTATTGTGTGTACAACAGTAGTCTAATGATAAATCGTGGAATTGAAACGAACTTATGAGGATCGCATTTTCTCGGCCATAGTTCCTAAATTTTCCAATTGGAAAATACGAAAATAAAGTTGAGTTTTACGACCTGTGATGGCGCATGAGAGAGCCGAGTTTGAGCATGAAGACTTTGCGTTCGCCTTCGACGAACCGGACCGTGCCCGGGGACGGGGGAGGATCGCTGTGCAGTAGGATGTCATAAAGACAGCTTGCCGGGTCGGGGTGAAAGGGCAAGGGATTGCCAATCTTGATCCCCTCATCGCGGAGCAGAGAAACGGTCTCTTTGAATTGAGAGAGAATATCCTCGCGTCTTATTCCTGAATAGCGTTTGCCTATGGCCCTGAGTGTCATTGCACCCGGTCGAGCGGGGCTTTGTTCCATAAAACAATCTCCGATTTCTTTAAAATGTGGCCTCACTCTTTTCTTCGGAATTCCGTAAAGACGTTCATCATGATCCATACGATCGGCTTCATAATGCATTATATCGTTTACGAGGACATATAAAAGGAGGTTGAACGGAAAGGATCTCAGATTGCTGACGCCCTTGCGCTTATGAAGGTTGAAGAGTTTGTCAACATTTGTCTCCTCGTTGAGAACGTCTGTGAACCTTACCGTTGCACCTTTACTGAGCCACTGATCATCCTCCAGCTTTTTGAGTGCGTTTTTGATCTGTATTAATTCTTTGTATGGAAGGGTGACGGAGAACCTTCCCAGTATCTCCTCGGTTGTTCTATAGAGCCAGAAAGCGCATTGTATATTCTCAAGGGGGATTATTCGGGACAGCGCATGAGTGGCCGGGCCCTCCTTAAAGCCCCCGGGTATAGACGGATTGCCTTTCCTTTCCATTGCCACGCTCCATGTGGTTTCTCCGGATCAATCAAGGAGGGGAGCCCGGAGTCCACTCCCTTGTCGCACGGTCGGCGCTATCCCTGATGAGACTATGTTACTTTTTTGTCCTCCCGCTTGTCCATGACAAATTGGTCCGGGGTTGCTCTGACCGTATCGTCCAGCTCTTACCCGCTACAAAGCTCCTATGAATCACCATCTGCATGACACAGGATGCGAATGGCTCCTTTGGAGCAAGGGAGGGCTAGAATTCTGAGACTAGCTGCCGGCATCCGTAACCTCGGTAACGTTTATGGTAACCCTTTTTGAAAAAAGGACTTCCCTTGCCATCCATTGATATCAGCCGTTATCAGAGAATAGGTAACCCCGGTAACGCCGGTAACCCCAAATCGACATATATACCCCTGGTGTGTGCAGAATTATCGGTTGTGTTCGATGAAAATATCCGCAAAAGGTTTTTCGGAACCTGGGGCTGCATACGAATCAGGCAGTGCCGACGGCATGATTATTTCCGATACCGCCGACCCGTCAAACCTGATCCTCGATTCCGGTGCGCCTCGTGAGAGGACCATCGACGAAATCGCGGCAGCCGCCGCAAACGCCCCCGATCCTGCCCTTGAGGGCAAGATCCAAGAGGCCCTCCGCGCCATGGCGATTGAACGCCTAGCCGCAAGCGGCGAGATAACACCGGACGTTGCGGCGAAGATCAACTCCGCGGCAAAGGGCTAAGTCTATCTGTGACACGAACCCAGATCTTTTTTTGGTACAATCCAAAGATCCATCCAATGCGGCGTGGCCCGTACGAGGTTTGTTCTCCCAAAGAGAATGGAATCCGACTTTGTTATAATAAAGTAATCATTAGAGAAAATTTAACCTCTTTTGCCGTCTGTCCTCTCTGTATCGTACTTTCTCATCCGCGCTCGATACGGCCACTTATATGCGTTCGCTAAAGAGTGATGGTGCTGGAAGAATGGGAAAACTGTTATTTCACCTTCCTCAATAACAAATCTTTCATATCAAGCACGATTAACCTTTCTTGCAGGCTAATATCTGTGAGAGTTCCAACCTTTGCGCTAATTGTGAACCTGTCATCCCATATTCTTACAAACAAAAACTCCTTGAAGAACTTCGAATCCACCCTGGCTGCAGCCACGCTAATATTGCCACCTATTCTAGCTGTTTTATTGGATTCATTGTAGATGCAAATGCCCCAGCCAGACGGCATAGCCGGAAACGAAGTTATCTGTCCGCCGGAAATGTTTACTTCAAAACTGGCAATTCTTTCGTGCTCCTTAAGGCCCAGAGCATTTTCAGGGATAGATATACTTACCAATTCTTCTCCGCAAGCCGTCATCGGAAGGGCACCCACAACGCCCGTAAGGAACAACATCAAGGCCAGTATCAAATAATTTCTTGACGTCATCATTTTTTGATCCTCCTGAATTGTTTGTATTCCACTCTCACGGGGTGAACTCAACTCTTACAGAAAAACGACCGGGCCCCTGATCGCACCGGGCAAATCCAGTAAGTTCCTTGTAGATTTTCGGGGTGACGTCCACGATGCTATTCGGGTCCGGCCTTAGCGGAACCATAGCTCTACCATTGGCACCTCTAAGAAAGGGACCAGAATCGTTAATTGTCACATCTTTTGCGCTTGCTATAGCTTGTCCGTTACCCCCCAATCTATAGATGTCGACATCCTTTCCGAAAGTACCTTTTCCGAACATAGCGCCCGCTCTCGCGTCGGGGTCAAACATCTGACCATCCGCCCTCGTATTACCCTCTAAATCATAGCAGGTGGCTTGCCCGTATAGTTTGGTCTTTGCCACAGGTGCCGCGCCATCACCAGCCACCGTGCCACTGCTATCCGAGCTCATGTCGGTCTGCAGACTTTCGGTTGGCGTTGTCGGTGCCGGTGTCGTGGCCCATCCATATAACTGAACTCCTCCATATACGAGTGCCGCAAACGCCGCCCCATACGCTGCACCTTGGAGCATGCCCTGGCCGATATTTCCGCCGTTGTAAGCGGCTCTCATCCCTCCGCTTACCGCCCCGCTTACCGCTGCCGACACTACGACCCTGGCAAGAGGAGTAGCGGCTGCCAGAACCCTCCCCGCTCCGCAGCCAACCCCGGCTGATGCCAGGTCGATACCCATGGTCACGACCATAGTCTCGGGGTCCCAGTCTGTGGAGTACCCCACATAGCCGATGTAGGGATTCGCCATCGCTACAGCTACTTTCCACCCGTCGTTTACAAAACCGTGCCAGGCATCGGAGACGCCCCCCGTGAAGTGATGCCAGGCATCTGAGATATCATTATGTCCACTCGGGTCCGTATAGATTAACGGATTATTCGAACAATAGCTATACCTGTTGTAGGTCTGAAGATCGCTGGGATCGGGAACGATGCTGTCCGCCGATATAAACCTGCCGATGGCAGGATCATAGAGCCGCGCTCCGTAGTTATAGAACCCTGTGTCGTCATCGTCCTCCTGGCCGGTGAAGGTGTAGTTCACGTTAGGGAAAGAGCCGTCGTAGTCGTAGGTGGCGTACTGTTCGTTGGGGCTTGTCCCATACCGGTAGGTACCGAAGGGGTAGTACTCGATCTTCTGCTTCAGGTTGCCGCTTGCGTCTGTGACCACCGAAGCGGAACCCAGGTGGTTGGCGTGGTAGTACTCGTTGTTCCCGTCTGTATGGATAGAGACCACCGCAGAGGTCCTTTTTGTGATACCGCCCAAAGATTCTATCAAGGGTATGGATTTCAGAACGCTCGATCCCGCGGACCTATCCACTATTTTGCGACGTCTTCATCCGTTTTGTCCCGTCCGCTGATTCGTTTCGTCTTACCGCTTCCCACAGCAAGGTGCTGCTTTAGTCTGTCTGCCCAAGGACCCGCCCATATACGAGTATATCGCTTGCCGACCCATTTGAGGACAGTAGCCGATTCCGGTAATACGATTTGCTTATGATCTACGCTTATTATGTTTTTCCCTTCCGATACGATAAGCTCGTACTCGCCATCATTATCAACATCCGCAATCTCAGGCATAAAATATGAACCGGTTCTCAATACAATTTTCACATCTTCGCCAATTTCAGAAAAAATGACGATGTGGTAAGCACTACCACCTCCCCAAATCGTCATCAGATTTCCATCGACGTCCTTGAGCGGATAAACGGACAGAAACCAATCACCTGTTTCAAAAGAATATTTTAATTGTAATTTGTCTTTCGCTCTTTCATAGAATTCTAATCTTCTGTTTCCTAGAGAATTTGTTTGTTCCAACAACTGTGTAACAACACACAGGTAAGTCCTGTCGTTCAGGCTCCAGTCATTTGTGGCTACTAGTCTGCTGTGGCTCGTCACTTGTGGTAATGTCGTCGAATTGGTTATTGATTCCTTTTGCACTTGATCAAGGATTTGTCGCCTGACGCTGGATTTTTGCACGTCTTCCGCAAGAACCTGGCTAGAAAGAATAGTTAAAAGCAATATGCCGGTTGCAATCGTTTTTCTTTTCATTCGTCCACTCCTTTATTGATATCGAAAGAGCCTAGATATCAAAAAAACAATGCCCATTTTAAGCTTTGCTCACAATCAAGAATTGATCGGGCGTAACCTGGTCCCGTACCATAATGGCTTAATCCGTTAAACACACTTCCATACGTCTTGATGGTCCATGCCAAATATGAACTGCCAGCTCTGATATTCGTCGCCGGATCAAAAAGTGTTTGGTATTGATATCCAACTTGGCTTGCCGCCCCTTTGGTCACTCCCATAAGGCCTATTGCGGAACTGTTAGAATTTGACGCGTATGGGTAGGCGTTGCTCTCTTTATATACCATACACTCTATCATTTGATCACTTTGGCCAGAAGAAAGATTGTTTTGCGAAACAAATTGCTCTACTTCTCCAAAAGACAGCCTGGTGGTGCGGCTCGCGGCCGGGGTGATATTTAATGCGTTGCCCGAGGGTTCGGTCCCATATTTACCCGGTTCGTAATTGGGGTAATGGTTGATACCATACTGATTTGCCGCCCATCCATATAACTGAACTCCTCCATATACGAGTGCCGCAAACGCTGCACCATACGCTGCACCTTGGAGCATAGCATTACCTACGTTTCCTCCGTATACAGCCGCATTCGCCCCTCCTGAAAATGCACCGCCAGCTGCACCTCCAGCAACGACCCCTGCGAATTCACTGCCGACCTTGGCGCCCACGTAGCCACCGACGCCATATCCGACTAAAAAGGATGCCTCGATGATGGAGCTTTGAATGGCCATGTTCCCCGGATTCCAATTTGTCTGAAATCCGGTTAATATGGTAACTGGTTCTCCAAACAACAGGGCACACCCTGCGATTTCCGCCACGTCTCGAACATCATCAACGAGATTACTGATATCGTCCCCCAAGTCGCTGAAGCTCCAGTGTCCGCTCGGATCCGTATAGATTAACGGATTATTAGAGCAATAGCTATATCTGTTATAAGTCTGCAGGTCGGAGGAGTCCTGTACCACCGAGTCCGCCGAGATGAACCTGCCGATGGCAGGGTCATAGAGCCTGGCCCCGTAGTTATAGAACCCTGTGTCGTCATCGTCCTCCTGGCCGGTGAAGGTGTAGTTCACGTTAGGGAATGAAGAGTCATAGTCGTAGGTTGCGTACTGCTGGTTCGGACTTACCCCGTACCGGTATGTACCGAAGGGGTAGTATTCAATCTTCTGCTTCATATTGCCGCTCACGTCTGTGATTACCGAGGCAGAACCCAGATGGTTGGCGTGGTAGTACTCGTTGTTTCCGTCTGTCCTGATGGAGACCACGCGCTGGCCGTTGGCAAAGATATGGTACACACCAATACCGCCCCTCTGCTCGTAGGCATCCCCGAAGTAGAGGACCGTTGAGTTACCGATCTTTCTCACCCGGTTGCCTCCTCCGTCGTAGGTGAACTGCACACTGTTGATCGAGGCGGGTTTGTTATCCGCGTTCCAGGTGATGTTCTGGGTATTCCCTCCCGAGACCTTCTGGGTCATGTTGCCGTTTGCGTCATAGGTGAAGGTCATATTACCGCCGATAGCGGTCACAGCATGGGGCTTGCTGCTCCCGTAGGTATAGTTTCCCAGATCGGACTTATTGGTGATATTGCCGAGTACGTCGTATTGATAGGTCTGGGTATATGCGTTTGTCCCCGTTCCCGTGGCCGATGTGAGCCGGTCGAGATTATCGTACTGGTAAGCATGGGTGATGTTATTCACCGTATCGGTTAGGGTCGTGATGTTACCCTTGAGGTCGTACGTATAGCCGAGGTTCTGGAGGGTAGCGACCGGGGTGCCGTTCGTGTACTTCTGGGTGAGAAGGGCTGAGAGCCTCTTCGTATAGTCATCATAGGTATAGGTGGTGACGGTAGAGTCATAATAGGCTGCGGTCTTAGGCTGTCCCGCTGCGGTGAAGTTCGCATACTGCACCTGATAGACGCCTAAGGTATTATCCCAGACAGCTGTGGTGTTACCCGCAACGTCATAGTAATACGTAAAGGCCTTCTTCCGGGTTGAGGGGTCGGTATCGTCAGGGAAGTAGGTCTCCACATACGTCCTGCCTAACGAGTCATAAGACTTTGATATGGTTGTTGTGGTATTACCCACGCTCTTTTCACTCTTCACTACCCGCTGCATGATGTCGATGGCGGTCACCCGATCGATCTTGTTCTCGCTAGATGACGGATCGATCGTGCCGGTCAGCATGCCGAGGTAGCAGCTCGATACCCCTGTGGGGCAGGAGATGGAAGCACAGTTAGGCACATCGGACGGACACGGCATGATGGAGGTGGATGGCACCACATCGTAAACGTTCGTCACCGTATTGGTGGGGGTGTTGCCCTGGTAGTTTGTACAGGTGACCCCGCTTCCGTAGTAGTGCTTGTAGGTAAGCCTGTTGAGTGCGTCATATTCAAAGGTGATGGTCTGTCCTTTGGCATCCGTCTGGCAGGTGAGGTTACCCGCCTTGTCGTAGGCATAGCTCCAGGCTCCCATGTCGGGGTCGTTCATGGCCTTCTTTTGGGAGAGGGAGTTATACGTCATGGTGGAGGTATTCGCCTGGTTCGTGCCGTATGCGGCTACTACCTGCGTGAGGTTACCGAGCGTATCGTAGGTGTAGGTGGTGACCGTATTATAGGGGTCTGTCGTCTGTCTTAGGCGCTGGTACACATCATAGAGATAGGTCGTGCAGTGGTTTAGCTGGTCGCAGGCGATTCTGGTTAAGCCCTGGTAATACGTATCTACGTATGCGTTATTCGTCGAAGAAACGGGGTAGGTGGTAGTAATGAGGCGGGAGAGGCCGTCATAGGTATAGGTCGTGTACATGATCGTATCGTTATTATCTCCCGCATAGAAGGGGGCCGACTTCTGGGAGACCCTGCCCACGGCATCGAATAAGGTGTCTATCGCGTTGGTGGTGCTCCCCGGCCCTGTGGACTCGACAGAATACGTGCGGCCCATGCCGTCGAAGTAGGTGTTTGAGTAATGGGTGAGGTTCGATGCACCTCCGGTTATGTGCTCGGTCTTTGTGACATACTGGCTGTCCGTGTTGGGATTGCCGAGCGAGTAGGCGTAGGTCGTATACC
>Ga0335069_10011714_pt1 | contig 12362 bp, 10 predicted proteins | sample Lox_Sample_11_FD_206714 | JGI IMG/M metagenome (GOLD analysis project Ga0335069, IMG submission 206714) | Soil microbial communities from Loxahatchee National Wildlife Refuge, Florida, United States - Lox_Sample_1.1 | ecosystem: Environmental > Terrestrial > Soil > Wetlands | place: USA...
GGTTCGGCGGACGATACGGGCAGCAATCGTTCTCGTCAGCGTCGCGCTCCTGGTGCCATCCATCTCAGCGCAGGGCACAACCGTCCGGGCGCCGTCTCCCGACCTCGCGGTCGTTGTCGTGCCGGAGGAGAGCGCGGCCCCGGCATGGAGCCAGCTCGTGGCAGACGCAGCCCGGATCAGGTTGAGCGCCCTGGGGTTCGATGCACAGGTGGACGCGCTCGCGCCCGGAACGGCGGCCCAGCCGCAGCAGGAGGCGGAGGACACCGGCGCCTCCGCGGTAATCGTGTGCCGCTTCAGGGTCGAAGGCCGGCAAATGGTCCTGGACCTTGGCTGGTACGATCCAAGGAAAGCGGCGCCAACGGCGAGCTCGCAGGCCCGCGGCGACCTGGACCTGCGGATGGACCGCCTGATCTTCGGCGCACTGGACGACATCCTTGGAAAGGTCCCCAACCAGGTCCAGGCGATGAGCACTCGAAGGGTAGCCGCCAGGCGTACGGCGCACGCGGCGGCGCAGGCCCTGCCGCCCGCTGCGGCTCCGGCCGTGCCGGGCGGGCCGGTTTCCGCCAGCGGACCCGGCGGGGAGGCCGGCACGCGCGCGCTTCGGCCATCCTCGGCAGGAGTCAGCCTCCTGGTGAGCGGCGGCTTTGCGCCGTTCGTCCCGGTCGGCGCGGCAAGCAGCTACTTCACCGTGGGCTACCTCCCGTCCGTCCTGGTCAGCGTGCTGCTGCCCACGCGCGCGGGCCCGGTCGGGATCGGCTTCTACACGGGAATGGACTACTTCTCCGCGGTCGGCCTGATCGACACCTCCATCACTTACCTGGTCCCTCTCGGCCTCGACCTGCGCTACGAGCTGGATTTCGGGACGCTGCGTCCCTGGTTTCACCTGGACGCGGGACCCTCCCTCCTGGTGATGGTGACCGGCAGCCAGGGCAACGTGCTGAACGCGGTGTTCTTCCTGAAAAGCGGCATCGGGCTCGAGTACCGCATCACGCCGTGGCTGGGCATCGCGGCCGTCGCGGACTACGAGATCTACTTCGAGATGCCCTACCTCATCATGGGGCTCTCTCCCTCGGTAAACGTGGCGGTGCGGCTATGAGGCCGTCCCGTGGCTCCCTTGCCCGCGTGGCGGTTGCCGCCGCGATCCTTGCATTCGCGGCCACGGCATGCGACACGTCGTTCTACGGTGTGCTGGGGAACAAGGTCAGCGCGGCCCGGCTGGCAATCGCGCCGGTCTCCACCACGGTCCCCGTGAACGGAACCCTCACGTTCTCCGCATCCGGCGGGGCGCCGCCCTACACGTACTCCGGGGTGAGCGGTTCCGGGACGATCACGGCGAGCGGTGTCTATACCGCTCCCGCCACCGCCGGCACCGACACCGTCCAGGTCAAGGACAGGCAGGGCACGGTCAGCCTGGCAACCATATCGGTCACCTACGTCACCACCAACGTGGACTACTCGGTCACGGCAGTAACCAGCACCGGCGGGCTGGTTGCGGGGGCCGCCCTGGGGGGGAGCTTCACGGTCCTGAACTCGGGAACCGCGAACGGCAGCCAGACCATCACCTGGCAGGCATATGCAAGCCCCAGCCCGACGCTCGGAGGCGGGAGCACCCTCGTGGCGTCCGGCACCACCAGCCAGCTCAACGCGGGGCAATCCGCGCCGGTGCTGTTCACCGGCACCTGGCCGTCCACCGCGGGCAGCTACTACCTCATCGCCAGGATATCTGCGACCGACGATCCGAACACCGCCAACAACACGCTGCCAAGCACTGTGCTGGCCGTCACCCCGGCCAGCGTGGACTACCAGGTCACCTCGATTGCGCGCACGGGCGGCGGCACGGACCCCGCCAGCGCCCTGAACGGCACGCTGCAGTTCACCAACAACGGGCCCAACGCGGGCACCCAGTACGTGACCTGGCAGGTCTACGCATCCAAGGTCACCGTCCTGGACGGTACCGCGGTCCTCGTGGCCTCGGGCACCTATGCGCCGCTGGCTGCCTCCGCCTCGTCGTCCCTGATCGGGTTCTCGGGGACCTGGCCGCTCACCTACGGGAACTACTACCTGATCGCCAGGGTAAGCGTGCCAGTGGACGTGGACACCAACGCGACCAACAACACCCTGACCTCCGCGTCCACCACGGCAGTCGGATTTTACACTCCGTCCATCCAGAACAACAACGTCAACCTGAGCAACCCCAACGTGCTGCCCATCACGCTGCAGCCCGGCATGAGCCTCTCCGTCTCCGCCAGCATGCCGGGCACGGACCTCTACGATATTTACCAGTTCAACACCGGCACGGCGGCATCCGTCACGTTCACGTGGAGCTGGGGATCCACCGGGGCCACCAACCTGTACGTCTTCAACGCGCCTTCCACGTTCATCCAGAGCGTCGGGACTACCGCGACGTCCCTGTCCATGCTGTGGTCACCCGTGGACGCGGCCAACACCAACCGGTGGATCGGACTGAATAACGCCTCGGGTGGATCGCTGGGCGGGTACACGCTGATCATCACGGCGAACTGACGCGGGGCTCCCCTTGGGCGGACAGGCCCTGGCGCACCAACCGCGCGCTTCTCCCGGCAACGGGCAGCCCGTGCTGGCTGATCCACGCGAGGTACGCTTCCATGCGCTCGGGCACGATATCATGGCTGCGAAGCTCCTGGATCATCCGCTGGCACCTTCCACCCACACAGAATGTCCTCACGTCTGCGGACGATGCGGCATGAACTTCTGCCATTTCTCCGCGGGGGACGGACTGGAGAGCAGGCTCGCCACAGCCAGCGCGGCCGCCGATACCGCCACGCCAATGAAGGCCGGCTCGAACCACGAGTCCAGGGGCGGAGTCAGCCCGGGCAGCACCAGGAAGTGCCACAGCACGGATGCCGCCACTCCTGCCAGGGAGGAGAGCAGCGCGCCGATCGCCGTTGCCCGCTTCCAGTAGAAGGCGGCCAGGGTCGGGATGAACGTCGCAGGAATGAAGATGCGAAACGTAAGCTCGGTCAGCGAGATGATGCTGGGATCCAGCCATGCAAAGAGCAGCCCGAGAACGCCCATCAACGCGCTGATCCAGCGCACCCGGTTCATGCCCATCTTCCTGTGTGGCCAGAGTCCCCTGACCAGCTGGGTCGCGGCCACGATCTGGAAGATCACCACGGCTATGGCGCTGCCGCTCAACATTGCGATTGCCACCAGGCCGCGCAGCCCTGGCGCCAGGGTTGACGCCAGGGTGGGCATGGCAGCCTCAGGATCGATCCTGGGAAAGACGACGCTCGTGCCCATCCCGATGAAGGCCGCCGCCAACCCCACCAGCGCGATGATGACCCCCGCGACACTCAGACCTGCCTTGGCCGCGCGCGCGTCCTTTGCGGAAAGGACCAGCTGGTACGTGTCTGCCGCCACCCACATGCTCAGGGTCATGACCCAGAAAAAGGCCCAGACAAACGGCCACGCCCCGGCTGAGAAGAGGTTGAACGAACCCGCGGGCAGAGCGGCGGTGAGGTGCGCCCAGCCGCCCGCCCTGGAGATGGCAAGGACCACCAGGATCACGAGCCCCGCCGCGAGGATGCAGAACTTGATGATGTTGGTCACCGCAGACGCCCACAGCCCGCCCAGCGCGGTGTAGGTGATGAACGGAACCGCCATGATGAGCATGGCGGGGAACAGCGGGATGTTGAACAGGGATCTGAGCACCTGTCCCCCGCCGACGAAGCCAATGCCCAGCAGGATCACGTAGGAAACGGTGCCCAGGATGGAAACGGTGACGCGCGCTCGAGCGTCGTATCTCATGGCGAACACGTCGATCAGGGAATACTGCGCCAGCGCCCGAAGGCGGCCGGCAACGGTGAAGAGCAGGATCCATGCACCCACCGCCAGCATGATGAAAAACCATGCGCCCACCATGCCGAACGAGTATCCCAGCCCCGCCACACCCACGGTGGCGCTCGAGATACCCGCCGCAATGGTCATCGCGATGAAGAAGGCGTTGAACTTCCGCCCCGCTATCAGGTAGTCGTCGTAATTGCGCGAGCGGCGGTACATCATGACACCGATCACGAAAATGACCACGAAGTAGACCACCACAAGAATCGTGTCGACCACGGCCTGCTACCTCCTGCGCGGTAGCCCGGGGCACAAAAAAACCCCGAGCTCCGAATGAATCGGAACCCAGGGATTTACCATCTCCCGAGGCTGTGCCCAACGACGGCAGGTCTTCTGGCTCTAGTTCACCCTACTCTCCGGCCTTCCCATCCCGATTGGTCCTGGACAGTGGCATACCCGGATTTCGTCCCTATTACAGCGGCGGGACCGCGCCCGGTTCCAACGGGCTTCCCTATTGAGTCCCGGCTTTCACCGGGACGCCAGTCGTTGCTGGACCAAATTTCTACAGCCGCAGCGGGATCCTGTCAAGCGCAATGACCGCTGCGGCCGTTCGCTTTCTACAATACGGCACGGACGGCGGGAATCTTCCGCATCAGGGCGCTCCACAGGAAGACCAGGGGCACCGCGACAAGTGAAACGAGACCGAACTTTGCCAGCGGAGGGATCGAAAGCGCACGCACCGCTACCTGGATCACCACCACGATGCCCACGTGCCAGAAGTACACCGAGTACTGGTTTGCGGCGAGCATGCCTGCCAAACGACCCTGGCGGTTGGCGAACTGGCGGAACGCCACCAGGAGCCCGATGCAGAAGCCGAAGGCTACCAGCTCCTCCCACGCCAGGTAGACCAGGCCGAATGCCTTGTCGCTGAGAGCAAGCCCCCCGTGCGGGACGAGCCTCCAGGCGTACATGGCCGCTGCCGCCGCGAGCCCGACGCCGAGCCATCCCATGCCGCGACGGGTCGGGTAGCGCTCGAACCACCCCCGGCGGGCGGCGAGCACGCCGAAGATGAAAAACGCGAGGTCCCTCGGCACATCGGCGAACGCGGTGGCAATGAAGCCAAGCACATTCGTCCAGCGGTCAATGGGAGACCAGATGCGCACGAGCCCGCACAGCACGGCCACCACCAGGAGCGCCGCGAGCGTGACGGGCAGTCCCGGTACCGGGCGCTCGGGCTTTGCTTGCGCGGTCGAGCGGGCGCGGTTTCGCAACAGGCGCCAGGCGGCATAGACCACGCTGAAGAGCAGTACGTGCTCCAGGTACCAGAGGTGGCCTGCGTTGAAGAGCCGGGTCCAGTTGGAGACCTGCTCGTTCAAAAAGAAGAAGCGCACGACCATCCCGATCAGGCCAAAAACGAGCACCGGGATGCCCAGGCGCACCAGCCGGCTGCGGACGAACCTGCGGAAGCCGTGGCGCTCCAGGGCACCGACCGCAAGGAAACCCGAGATCATGAAGAACAGGCTCATGAAGAACGACCGGTTCACCGTGAAGAAAGGGCTCAGGACCGCCGCTCGGGTGGCCTCCTGCACCGGCCACGCCCCGCCCGTGGGCCCGTAGGCCTGGCCGATGTGATGCAGCACCACGAGGATGGTCAGGACCACCCTCAGCGTGTCCAGGTAGAACATCCTGCGGGGTGGCAGTGGAGATCCGAGGGGCCGCGCGAGAGCCGCCGAAGAAGTCATGCCGCTTGCCTGCATCCCGCTCACCTACCATTCGTAGTCGAGCGTGAACGTCCGCTCGACCTCGCGGATCTGCAGGTCGGGGGCCGCTTCTTTCCGCCGGCCACCCCGCCCCTGGGACCTCGCCGTGCCACGAACGGTCCCTGCGCCCGCCCTGGCCTTCTCCGCCGCCTTTCGGTCGGCCTGCTTCTGTTTCATTCGTGCCTCCTTGCTTTGCACGTGCTTCTAACCCGTGCAGGCAACTACGCACGTTCGTCCGCAGGAAGGGTTTGGGCTACGCCTTTGGGATGAAACGGGACTAGGACCTCGGGCCGAGGCGTTGGGCCACAAAACCGGGCCCTTGGACCAGGCCTCCACCCTGGTCGGCCCCTCGATCAAACCGACGTGCACGACAAGTCAGCGTTTCCGCGGAAATGTGGTATTTTCCCTGCTTTTGGACATTTTTGCTGTCTACTCCCTGGAGGCACTCCAGCTACGAAACTCCCCGCACGACCGCCAGCACCACCCCTACTAGTCCCCCTACTACCGCACCGTTGACCCGGATGTACTGCAGGTCGTTCCAGACGGCGGCTTCCACGCGGTCCACGAACTCGCGCTCATCGGTGTTCTTGAGGATCGCGGCCAGGTAGCCCGTCACGCTTTCTACCAGGTTGCTCCGCACGATCAGGCTGGAGATCAGCCCCGTCACGCCGCGGTTGAACGCCGCGCGGAACTCGGGGCTGAGCCGCAACTGGGCGGCAAAAGCCGCCTCCAGCCGCTCGGCGCCGTCAAGAAAGCCTCGGCCCCCCGGCTCCAGCACCGAGCGCAGGCGGTCCACCAGGAACGCCGCCAACTTCGCGGCCCGCACCGCGGTTTGAGGGTCCGCGACCAGCCGCTCGAACCACTCCTTGAGCTGGCCACGGATGGGATCCGCCACGTGGCTCTCCAGGGTGAATCGCTCGTCTAGGCTCGCAATCTCGCGGTCCAGCAACCGGCGCAGACCGTGCGCGCGGTCCGTCCGCGCACGCTCCAGCTCCTCCTGCGCGCCGCGCAGCAACCGCTCGATCGTCCCGCGCCCGACAAAGATCCCCTGCCAGCCTGCATTCTGCTTCACCATGGGCGTGATCTCGTCCACCAGGTAGTCCAGGTGGCGCGAGATGCCCGAGGCCAGGGCGGCGGCCGCGCTGTCAATGAGGACGGCGTCCACGCCCTCGGCACGGGCCCAGCGCAGGAGCCCTCCCGCGGCCCGCGCGGGATCCAGCCTTTCCCCGACGAACGCCACCACCTCCCGGATGGTTGCGAGGAACGCCGCGGACGGCTCCCCGCCAACCTGCGCGGCCGGGGCCAGCAGCGAGGACAGCCTCGCCCGTATGAACTCGTTGGTGTCGCGGCGTGTCGCCGGCTCCGACAGCAGCTTTTCCACCTTCCCCGCGAAATCCACCGACCCCAGCTGGCCGGCAATCGTTTCCTCCCGGACAAAACCGCTCAGGAAACGCGGGACGGCTTCGGCAATCGCCGCCCGGTTCTTTGCCAGGATATTGGTGTGAGGCAGCGGGACGCCCAGGGGATTCCGGAACAGGGCGCTTACCGCAAACCAGTCCGCCAGGGCGCCCACCAGGGAGGCATCGAAGAATGCCGACAGCAGTCCACGCAGGGTAAGCGAACCGAAGAGGCGCACGTGCTCCAGCGCCAGCCACGGCTGGAACGTGACGAGCAGGAACCCTGCGCCGGCGATGACCAGCGAGATGAGACCGATACGGTTGCGGCGGGTCATCGTTGCCCGGGGACCGCCGGGCGGTGGCGGATCAGACAAGCGCCAGTATTCCCGCCGTCACGAACACGGCAAGCGGGTAGAAGCAGGCGCGGTTGAAGAAGAGCATGCCGGACCTGGTCTGCTGGTCCCGCAGCCAGCGGATGCCGGGCAGCACCAGGAAGATCACGCCGGCGGCCAGCGCCCCGATCTGGAAGATCCAGCCGAGCTGCATATGGATGACCAGCGGGAAAGCCAGGCTGCTCGCAATGGTGACCATGGCCATGCTGAACGAGATACGGGAAGTCACCAGCCTGCCGAACCGCACTGGCATGGTGCGGGCCCCGAGGGCCTTGTCCTCGTCCACATCACTCCAGTCATTCGGGATGTTGCGGCAGCCCACCTCCCAGGTGAACGCCCACAGCGCGAACACCGCGACGAACGCCGCCGGCGGCGCCGTGGTAATGGCGAACACCCCGGCCATCCCGCCGACGGCCACCATGAGCCCCGAGAGCACCGTCTTCCAGTGCGTGAGCCGGAGCAGCTTGCAGTAGCCGGCCTCCAGCCCCGCCGCGGCAGCCATGAGCGCCGCGCAGATCGGGTTCAGGAGGAAGCCGAACACCAGGGCCAGCGCGCTCCAGAAGATGACCCAGCCCAGCGCCGCGCGGTACGGCACGCAGTTCTGCGCCAGCGGGTGGCGAAGCCCCACGGAGTCTATGTCGAAGCACTCGCGCTTGCCCGCATAGCCGCCCAGCTTCTCCCGGTCCACGCGGAGGTCGATCAGGTCATTCAGCGCGAACACGGCGGTGTAGCCGGAGAAGGACGCGAGCAGCCCGAAGATGATGGTGAGCGGATGCGGCGCGCCGCCGAAGACCAGCACGGCGCCCAGCGCCGGGTGCGCGATGTCCAGCACGGAGTGAGTCATGCGGGAGAGCCCGACGAACTGCTTCAGCCGGGCGAGCAGGTCGGTGCCCAGTTGCCACCTGCGACCGACGGTCTCCATGGCCTCCTCCTTCCCGCCGCTACGGGCGCGGCCGCGTCTATCCCCTGCGGAGATTCGATTCTATCATATCCAGGACCCCCTGCCCCACGTCCTCCCCGGCCCGGGCAAAGGACACGGCGCACGCCCTGCCGATCATGCCCCCCAGCGGCGGCGGGTTGTAGATGAGCTTGAGCACGTTCCACGGCGCAACGGACAGCGGGTTGTAGCCGGCGCGCAGGTGCCGGTCTTCCAGCGCGCGGCTCTCGAGGCCCGTGTGCGGCTGGATGGCCAGGAAGAACACCACCGGCACCACGCGATCATCTCCGAATATCCGCTTGATGCGTCGAACCACCGAGATGGTTTCCCGCAGCGACTCGCGCGTTTCCCCCGGCGCATTCAGGGACAGGTTCACCAGCACCCGCCCCTCGTATCCGGCTCGTTCGAGCGTCTCGAATCCGCGCATGACTCCGTCCACGGTGAAGTCCAGGCGGAGCTGGTCGATGACGGTCTGCGACCCGGAGTTCAGGGAAACCTCCAGGTCGTGCAGGCCAGCCTTCACCATGAGCGCGGCAAGCTCGGGCTCCAGCTCGTGGATGCGCATGTAGCCGGACCACTCCAGCCGCAGGCGCTCGGCAAGGATGCCATTCAGCACCGCGGCCAGGTGCTCGTGATCCGCGCGGTTGCTCAGCAGTTGCGCATCCGTGAACCAGAACCGCCGCGAGCCCCAGCGACGCGCGTACGCCGCGACCTCCTGTACTACGCGCGACGGCTCGCGGCGCCGCACCGCGCGGCCTTCCAGGTACCCGTACAGGCAGTACAGGCAGCGGTGCGGGCAGCCCAGCTTGGTCTGCACGCCGACGGTTTCCCCCCGGTACTCCGTCCACTGGGGGAAGGCACGTTCGATCATCGCCAGGTCCATCTCCGGCTCAATGAGATCTGGCGGCGGCCGTACGCCAAGCTGCTGGAAGAACGGCTCGAGCCCCGGACCGTCGAACACGCGCATGCGCGGCGGGAGGCGGCCCCGCACCTGGTCTGCAAAGATACGGATGCTCGGACCGCCCAGCGCAAGCTCCGCGGACGGGAACCACGCCGCGGCGCGCCGCACGAGCTCCACGTTGCGCGAGATGGCAGAGCGGAACACCGTGATGTCCCACAAGCCTCGGAAAGCGGATTCCAACTTGCGAAGCGGAGACGGGTGGTGGAAGAACAGGAACGCGTCCCGCATTCCGCCATCCAGGTCCTGGGGAGAGAAGATCTGCATGTCCCGCCATGACCAGGCGATGAGGTCGGGGGTGAACCCGGCCGCGGCGTCGTGAAGCACCCGCGCCTGCGCCGCCCGCGGAACCAGCGCCAGGTCCAGGAGCTTGAGCTCCGGCCGTGGCGTTCCCCGGTTCAGCGCAGAGGCCAGATACAGGGGCCCGGTGGGGAACACCTTGTGGCAGGGAAGACGGACGATCAGGACGCGGGTCGCCATGGCACCTCGGTGCGCAAGAATACCACGCCGGATTCGGTGCTCACAGCACGCGCCGGAGCGCGGGGACCTTCAGCAGCAGCTTGGCGGTGCCCCAGCTCGCCCCCGCCACTACCGCGAACGTGACGAGGAACTTCAGTCCCGCAAACATCGTCACGCGCAGCAGGAAGTACTGCGTCCAGGTCACGTAGGCGTAGTGAACGATGTACATGATGTAGGCCGCCCGGGTGATGGAGTCCATCCACGCCCTTCGGACCGTGAATGCTCCGCGGAAAAGAGCCAGGAGGCCGAAGCAGCTCGCGCAACAGCTGAGCACCCAGAGGATGACGTAGGCGAGGTCCCGCAGCTGCGTGGAGCCGTGCGCGTGCTCGATACCTCCGGGCACGAACCACAGCAGGTTGTAGGCGACCACGCAGGCGGCGAGCCACAGCGGCCAGTGCCGGGCAAACGGACCGCCTTCCGCAAGGAACCCCTTCCCGATCCCCCTGGAGCCGACGATCACCCCGGCGAAGAACCAGGTCGCGTAGAGCAGGATCCTGGGCAGCTGAAAGTACAGGGGCGGGACCAGGAACGGAATCCACGTACCAAAGCCGAACCGGGCGAGCAGGGGCACGTACACAAAGAAACACACTGCGAACAGGATGAGAAAGGCCTTCCAGGCGGAGCGCACCACGAAGCGGCCCTCCCGCCTTCGAAGGACCAGGAAGACCACGGACGCCAGCAGATCGAAGAGCAGCAGCACCCAGACGAACCACAGGGGCCCCGGTGACCAGCCGTGGGTCAGGAAGCCAAGCCAGAACCCCAGGTAGCCCGGGGGCTGTCCCGCGGCGAGCCAGGATGGGTAGTACGCAAGAGGCATCACGAAAGCCGCACCCAGAAGAAACGGGGCCCCGAGTCGAAGCAGGCGGTCCTTGAGGAAGGTCCCGATCCCCCTGGCTTTCAGGGAGGGCCACACGAACAACCCCGAAACCAGGAACATCAGGGACATGAAGAACACATCGTTGAAGTTCTCCGCGTAGTCCAGGAACACCCAGCGCTGGGTGTCCACGATGGGCGCCGTGGAGTTCAGGTAATTCGCGGGATCAGCGTGCGCGAACGTCGTGTAGGCAAGCGTGCTGTGGTGCGCCAGGACCAGGAGGGTCACGAAGGCGCGCAGATAGTCGATCGATACTTCTCGACCCTGTTTCAGACTTTCCGGCATGTCCGTACCATATCGTCTCGATGGGGTCCTGCCGGGACGTGCGCGGCCTTCCCGGGACGTGCGCGGGATGTCCGGGGGCCTGCGGCGTGCCGGACCCTACCCCGCTGAGGGAGTCGGTCCACTCCGCCGAATGGACCCGCCGAAGATCCACCCCTCGCCCTGGCCGTCCTTCAGGAGGACCTTGTACCACCGCTCGGTGACGCCGCGGACGGTCTGGACGTCGTCCGTGCGGTCCAGGATCTCGAACGTGGAGGACAACGGAAGCGTCTGCAGGATACGGGCCTGGGCGCTGGGCCCCTCCCGCAGCCGCACGCCGTCGTGGTTGAGCTGGAAGTAGAGGAACGTGGTGGGGACCGCCGCATCGTCTTCCACCACGACCTGGCGCTCGAACTGCACGGTGTAGTCCTCGAGCCGGTACGTGCCGCCCGAGGCGTCGCGGTCGAGATAGAACACGCGCTGCACGGCGGGCGTCTGCGTGTCCGCCGCTGCCGCCGCCGCGATCCGGACGCTGCGCCACGGCGTGTCCGCGGCCCGCCCGGCGGCGAGCATGGTGGTGAGCTCCTGGTTAGCCAGGACCTGCACATCACCCAGCGGGTCCACCGAATCGTCCGAGATCCCGTACACGCGCGCAACGGTGAAGCCCACCTCCGGCGACTCTCCGCCGGAGATGGTGGCGATGACACCGGGCTCCGCGCCGAGATCCACGATTGCCGCGTTCACGTTGTCTACCCAGCAGGACTCCGCACCGATGAGAGACCCGTTGAGCGGCTGCAGGAACGCGGCGTCTCCCCCCTGGATCACCAGGAAGCTGGTGGCCGTCGGGTCGGCGGGCACCCCGTTGAGGAGCGGACGCAGGTACAGCACGCGGATGTCCCGGGACGCGGCGATCAGCTGGACTCCGAATGACTTGTCGGCTTCCGTTCCGGGGCCGGGTAATGACGGGGCCGATTTGCCCAGCGGATCCTCGGCGAGCGCCGGCGCCGTCACGAGGGCCAGGCTTGCCAGCACGAGGGCCAGCACGAGCAGTTGTCTACGCACAGATCTTCCTCCCGGTCGACCAGCCGAGGTCAAAGATACCCATTCTTCGCGGCCCCGGCACGACCCTTGATCCTGGGACCGCGGAAGGTTTCTACTGCTTGCGGCCGCGCCGGCAAGACCGGCCACTGCTCGGCAAACGCCGCGGCGCAGTAAAACCGATTTGAACCAAAGAAACTACCTCGTCGGTCCCTTTCTCTGCGGGTCCGCCAGCTGGATCCTTGCAAACAGCACCGTCAGCCTGATCCCGCTGTACGCAATGGAGCGCGGGGCGTCTGGCGCGGGCGGCGGCCTGGTGCTGTCGTTTGCTTACCTGTGCCTGACGCTGGGAACCGCCACTGGCGCCCTGCTTCCCCGGGAGTTTTCGCGCCGAAGAGTCCTGGTAG
>Ga0335069_10011715_pt1 | contig 12362 bp, 10 predicted proteins | sample Lox_Sample_11_FD_206714 | JGI IMG/M metagenome (GOLD analysis project Ga0335069, IMG submission 206714) | Soil microbial communities from Loxahatchee National Wildlife Refuge, Florida, United States - Lox_Sample_1.1 | ecosystem: Environmental > Terrestrial > Soil > Wetlands | place: USA...
TCGTTGGGCGCGCACTGGAAGGTGAACGTGGAGTCGTACTTCCACAGATCGCGGTAGGCGTGCTCCCAGTCGCGGCTCGGGTAGCGCGCGAGCGGATTCTCGATCGCGTCGAGCGCCCAGGCGCGCGTCGCCGAGGCGACGAACGCGCCGAAGCCGAGGGCGCTCGCCGTTTCGAGGAACTCCCGGCGGCTCAAATCGGCGGCTTTCATCGACTCACCTCCCACGTCCGGACGAAGCTCACGACCGCGGCGATCTCGCGGTCGTCGAGCACGCGATGTTGCGGCGACGCCGACCCGAAGGCCGGCATCGAGGTGTTGCGGCGCCCGCGGCGGATCGTCTCCGCGAGATACGTGTCGGTGGCGGCGGCGAGGAACCGCGGGTTGGCGAGCGCCGGCCCCTCCTTCCCTTCGCCCTTCTCGCCGTGGCACGACGCGCACGTGCCGGCGTACAGCTCGGCGCCGGCTGCCGCGTCGCCCTTGGCCCAGCGGTACGGCTCGGCGTCGACGGGCGCCGGGGTGCGGCCCGCCAGCGAGCGCACGAACCCGACCACGGCCGTGACCTCCTCCGGCCGCAGCCCGCCTTCGCCCCACGCCGGCATGCGCCGGCCGGGGCGGCCGTGCGTCACCGTCTCCGTGAGGAAGCGGTCCGACGCGACCGCCAGGAAGTCGGGATTCCCGATCGCGGGGAACGCCGCCATGCCGGGGTATCGCATCCCCTCGCCGGCCGGCCCGTGGCACGCGGCGCAGAAGGTCCCGAACAGCGTCGCGCCGTCGGTCGCGAACTCGCGCGCGCCGAAGCGCTCGGCGCGGATGCGGTCCTTCGGCCAGTACGCCTCGCGCTGGTCGCTCCGCCGGAGCGAGAGCATGTAGAACGTGAGCGCGTCGACCTGCGCCTCGGTGAGCCCGAGCTGCGGCATGGCGGAGCCCGGCACCACCGTCGCCGGCGCGCGGAAGTGCTCGCCCAGCCAGTTGGCGATCGTGTGCTCGCCGCGCACGTGCCGGAAGTTCGTGAGGCCCGGGTCCTTCTCACCTTCGCGCGTGAGGTCCGGACCGTCGTCGCCGCCGACGCCGGCGATCTTGTGGCAGCCGCGGCAGCCGAGGCTGTGGAACACGGCCTTCGCCTCGACGAGGCCGGGGGCGCCGACGCGGGAGTCGAGGAAGGTCTCGATCGCCGCCCGGTCGCCGTCCGGGATCTCGCCGAACGACGCGCGCCAGAGCCCGCCCGCCGCGGCGTCGTGGTGCGCGCGGTGCTTCACGTACCAGTCGCGGTCGTAGCCCGTGCCCCCCGTCCGCGAGAGGTCCGGGGCGACGACCGGCTCGGTGCCGGGACGGAGCGTGCCGCCACGCCCGTCGAGCCGGTGGCAGGCGAGGCAGTCGTTGCGCTCGACGAGCTGGCGACCGCGTCCCAGCTCCCCCAGGTTCGGCACCGCGAGGTGGGTGTGGCAGCTCCCGCAGCCCGCGAACGCGTACTTCTCCGGCAGCATCGGGTGCGGCCAGAACTCGACGTCGCCGTGCGCGGCCGCGGACTCGGTCGCACGCCCCTGGCCGTCGTGGCAGATCACGCAGCCGTAGTCGGCCGGGTCGTGGACGACGTCGGGGTGCCGGCCGAAGACGCGGTCGCCGTCGACGCCGGTCTCGCCCGGCGCCATGCCGACGTGGCACGAGATGCAGCGGTCGGTGGCGGCGAGCGCCGGTACGTAGACCTGGCGGAGGTGGACCGCGAAGTCGGCGGCGTGCGCCGGGTCGAGCTTACCGCGATAGTCGCGCTGGAGGCGCCGCCACTCGCGCGCGATCGTCTCCTGGTACGCGGCGGTCCCGAGCAGCGCCAGCGTGCCGAGGCTCGCGATCAACAGCAGGAGCTTGTTGCGGCGCACGCCCCCTCCCCCTCAGTGCCCCGGCCAGTCGGCGGGCGACCAGTAGAAGCCCCAGTTGGGCCCGCGGAAGTGAACGCCGACGATCGTCAGCACCACGAAGCCGCACAGGAAGCACGTGAACAGGCCGAGCGCACCGGCGCGGGTCGAGTCGTAGCGGCGCACGCACCAGACCGAGTAGAGCGCGTAGATCGTCGCGAGGATCGTGCCGGGGTTGACGAACGTGATCAGGATCTGCGGCGCCGTCGTCCACCACTCGCGGATCCACCCGAAGCGGATCGCGACGAACTCCATCGCCAGCACGGCGCCCAGCCCGACCAGCATGGAGCGCCCGACCAGCGCCAGCCCGCCGGGGCCGCCGAACCACTCGCCCGTGCCCTCGCGCTCGCGGTCGAGGAACGGGATCAGCGTGAGGCCGAGCACGACGATGGTCGGGATCCCCATCCCGCCCATGAAGGCGGAGTACGACACCAGCTCCTGGAGCCCGAGGAAGTACCAGGGCGCCTTCGCCGGGTTCTCGGGAACGGCGGGGTTGGCGTGCTCCTTGAGCGGCGCGTCGGAGACGAGCGCCAGCGCGACGCAGAGGAGCAGCGTCAGCATGAACACGCCCGCCTCCGCGTAGAGAAGGTGCGGCATCGCGGGCACGGTCCGCTCCGGCGCGCGTCCCACCGCCGGCGACGTCCCGCGCACGACCGCCGCCAGGTGGTAGGTCTTCTCCGGCGCATCGGTGAACACCGGGTAGACCGACGCGTCCGGGTCGCCGAGACGCCGGTCGGCGTCGGCGGGGCGCGCGAGGCCGCCGTCCTTCCGGATGCGCCAGAAGTGCACGCCCAACAGCACCGCGAGCGCGAGCGGCAGGATCATCACGTGCAGCAGGTAGAAGCGGATCAGCGCCTCCTCGCCGATCTCCTCCGAGCCCAGCAGGATGAACTTCTGGAGGCCGCCGGGGTCGAACCACGACGTGATGCCGAGGGCGTCGGTGACCTCGCGCGGCGACTGGGCGATGTTGGCGCCGATCGTGATCGCCCAGTACGCGAGCTGGTCCCACGGCAGCAGGTAGCCGGTGAACGACAGCCCGAGCGTCACCACCAGCAGCCCCATGCCGACCACCCAGTTGAACTCGCGCGGCGTGCGGTACGACGCGGTGTAGAACACGCGTGCCATGTGCACGAGCACCACCAACACCATCAGCTGCGCGGCCCAGCGATGGATGTTGCGGATGAACTTGCCGGTCGGGACGACGAAGTGGATGTCCTTGATCGACCAGTACGCCACCTCGGGATACGGCTTGTAGTAGAACATCAGCAGGATCCCGGTGCCGAGCGTCACGAGGAACGCCGACAGCGCCATGATCCCGAGGCCGAGCGTCGTGCTCCACCGGAACGTCCACAGGTGCGCGCGGACGCTGTGGAGGTGCAGGAACAGGTTCCCGAACACGAACGACGAGCGGCTCCGGTCGGTCGTCGGCTTGCCGGTGCGGACGACGCCCTCGCGGAGATGCTTCGGCACCGCGCGGATGTTCTCGCCGAACCGCTGCATGCCGGTGCTCATACGGTCACCTTCGTGCCGGGAGCGACGGTCTTCGCCTCGTCGACGAGGTAGGAGCCCGCCGCGAGCTTCGTGACGGACAGCCAGGCGAGCGCCTTCGGCGCCGGGCCCTTCGTCACCGATCCGTCGAGCGCGAACTTGGAGCCGTGACACGGGCACGCGAACCCCGCCGCCTCCTTCTTCACGATGCAGCCCAGGTGCGTGCAGACGGTGGAGACCGCGAACACGCCGGTCGCGTCGCGGAAGATCGCGACCGCGCGGCCCGGCGGGACGAAGGCGTCGCCGGGCGCCAGCGCGTCGGGGAGCGTCACGCGGAACTTCCGCGACGCCACCGGCACGACCGCCGCGCGCGGCAGCCGGAGCGCGCCGGCCGCCGCGAACGCGAGCGCGGAGATCGCCGACCACATGGCGGCGAGGCCGAGGAAGTCGCGCCGGGGCATCGGCGGGGGCTCGAGCCGCGAGCGCGGCGCTCCGGTCGTCATCGGAGTGGTCGTCATGCGGGGCTCCATCGGGTCGTGAACTGGACGCGCTCCATGGTGATCGCGTCGGACGGGCAGCGGATCGCGCAGAGCGCGCACCGGATGCAGCGGTCCTCGTCCTTCAGGATGGCGGTGCCGTCGCACGCCCCGCCCAGGAGCGCGTCCAGGTCCGCCGACGGCGCGAGCGTCGCGAGCGGGACGAGCTTCAGGCACGACGTCGGGCAGACGTCGACGCAGCCGCCGCACAGGACGCAACGCGTGCCGTCGAACACCGGCGTCACGCCGCAGTCGAGGCAGCGCTGCGCCTCGCGACACGCGCTCGCCGTGTCGAGCACCAGCTCGACGGTGGTCGCCGGATCGCCGAAGCGCTCCGCGACCGGCCGGGCCGGCGCCTCCTGCCGCGGGATCGCCTCGTACAGGAACTCGCGCCGGTAGCGCTCGATCGGGATGTGCGTCTCGACCGCCTCGGGCCGGAGCGTGCGCCCGGTGACGTACCGGTAGACGCTGCGCGCGGCGCGCTTCCCCGACGCCACGGCGTCGATCAGGAGCCGCGTGCCGTGCGCCAGGTCCCCGGCGACGAACACGCCGGACGCGGTGGTCGCGAGCGTCTCCGGGTCGACCTTGGGCCACCCGGGCCGCATCTCCTCGACGTCGGCGCCGCCGTCGGCGAGGAAACCCAGGTTCGGCGTCTGCCCGGCGGCGATCAGCACGGTGTCGCAGGGGACCACCCGGCGGTCCGCGTCGTCGAAGACGGGGGCGAAGCGCCGGGCCTCGTCGTAGACGCGCAGGCAGCGGCGGAAGCTCACGCCGCCGACGGCGCCCGCCGCGTCGCGGAGGATCTCGACCGGGCCCCACCCGTTCAGCCGCTCGACGCCCTCCTCGTCGCCCTCGAGGATCTCGAGCGTGTCGGCCGGCATCTCCTCGAGCGTCTCGAGCGACGCCAGCGTCACCCGCTGCGTGGCGGCGAGCCGCGCCGCGGTCCGCGCCGCGTCGTACGCCACCTGACGGACGACGGTGCGCGCCACGTCGTACGCGACGTTGCCGCCGCCGATCACCACCACCTCGCGGCCGAGGTCGATGGGCTCGCCGAGCGACACCGCCCGCAGCAGGTCGACGCCGCCGTAGACGCGCGGCCCGCGCTCGCCGGGCAGCCCGAGCCCGCGCGCCCGCTTGGCGCCGACCGCGATCACGACCGCCGCGTGGTCGCGCCGGAGCGCCGCGAACGACACGTCCTTCCCGACCTCGACGCGGGTGCGGATCGTCACGCCGAGCGCCTCGATGACCGCCACCTCGCGACGGATGAGCTCGCGCGGCAGCCGGTAGGCCGGCACGCCGACGGCGAGCATCCCGGCCGCGACCGGCTCGATCTCGAAGACCGTCGGCTTGAATCCCATCAGCGCCAGGTCGTGCGCCGCGGAGAGCCCCGCGGGACCCGAGCCGATGATCGCGACCGGCACGCCGGGGACGGGCTCGAAGCCGCCGTGCGCGAATGCGCGCACCAGTGCGGCCATCTCCTCGGCGTCGGCGCAGACCTCCGGCGTGAAGTCGCGGGCGGCGTCGAGCACGCTCGCGGGCTCGTGCACCTCGACGCCGAAGCGCTCGCAGGCGAAGCGCTTGAGCGCGCGGATCGCGATCGGCCGGTCCGGGCCGATGAACCTGCCGTCGGCGTCGACCCTGGGGACCCTACCCCGCCGGCAGGCCGCTTCGCACGGCGCGCCGCAGATCCGCCCGCAGATCGACGCGAACGGGTTCGGGCCGCGCGCGATCAGGTAGGCCTCCTCGAACCGGCCGGCCGCGATCGCGCGGACGTAGCCGCGGGCGTCCGTGTGCACGGGGCACGCAACCTGGCACGCCACCAGACCGCGGTGATACCCCGGTCCTGGCACGTCGACCCGCAGGCACGGCGAACCGGATTCGGCCCGATCCCCCACGCCGTCGTGCAAAGCAACCGACGTGCCCGGCGCCCGGAGTCCCGCGCGGGCATCCGGTTCCCGCGCCTCGGAAGCCGGGGCGGCGCCCTTCCCATGCCGGCGACTGCGCACCGCGCTCAATAGCGGAACGTCAGCTCGATGTAGGCGTAGTTGGCGTCGCTGCCGGAGAAGCTCTTCTTCACGACGCCGCCGCCAAACGCGTGGCCGTAGTATGCGTAGGCCGAGAGCCGGTCGAGGAGCGCGACGTTCACGCCCAGATCGACGAGCTGGGCGAGCTCGCGCCGCCCGTTGGCCGCGATGCCGGCGTAGCCGAAGATGTCGTCGTTGGGGGCGCCGCCGCCGGAGTACCAGAGGTCCTTCTTCTCGGTGAGCCGGAGCCAGTGCCAGTCGGTCCGGAGCGTCACCCGCGCGTGCGGCTTCAGGATCATCTGCACGAACGTGTCTTGACTGTTCATGAGGTTGAAGAAGGGGAACTGCGCGTAGAGGCGCGCCGTCGGCAGCACCTGGAAGAACGTCTGATGGCGGTCGTCGTTCGGGTTGTCGTCGCCCGAGGACTGGTCGTAGCCGGCGCGGAGCCACGGCGACCACGGCAGGCGCGGCAGCTGGTAGCCCGCTTCGAGCGCGTACGCCCACGAGTCCTGGATCTGCGTCCCCCACTCCCCGCCCTGCACCACGCCCCAGAAGAGCACGTCGAGCGTCCCCGGGCCGAGCGGGATCGCCGCCAGCGCGTGCGCGCCGCCCATGTGCAGCGCGATGGCGTTGGTGTCGGCGCGCCGGACGGCGGCGGGGCGATTGTCGACCTTGACGGGCGGATTGTCGCCGGGCTTCGTGCGATCGGCGAAGCGGCGGTCCTCGTAGTACAGATAGAAGAGGCGGAAGTCGGTGGCGACGAGGTCGTTCGCGGGGTGCGCGGTCGCCGACAGCCCGGCGAGGCTCACGTCGAACATGTCGCGGTTGGCGCTGATCTCGTAGCCGCCGTGGGTGGGATGGAACGCGATCGCGTTGAGCTCGTAGATCGACCGCTCGTACGCGCCGCGGACGCCGTCGAAGCTGCGGGTGACCTGCGTGTAGCCGAACGGCCCGATCAGCCGCTCGTCGATGCGCTGGCGCTTCAGCCAGACGAGCGTCGGATTCGTCGGCATGCTCTCGAGCCCGTCGCTGTGCTCGAAGCGGCCGACGTCGAACGTGAAGCCGCTCGCGGACGGCAGGTCGTGGAGACGGAGCCAGCCCTCCTTGAGGAACGTCTCGCCCTGGTTGGTGTTGTCGCGGTTCAGGTGCGGCGAGTTGGCGAAGTAGTTCGCGCCCGGCCCGAGGTTGCCGAGGCCCGGGATGCTGCTGGCGTCGTCGGGCAGGTTCGCGAGCCGCGTGTCCTGTCCGACGACCGTGACGTCGACGTAGGGAACCGCGACCTTGGCCCCGAAGCGGAGCTGGCTCCCGAAGAAGTTGTAGCGACCCGCGCCCGTCGGCGCCGCGCTCGCGGGCGGACGGAACCAGTCGACGAACTCGCCGCGGACGCGTTCGCTCAGGATCGGGCGGACGTACTGGCTGAACCAATCGGCGTCGACCGGCGCCTCGCCCCGCGCCGGCGGTGCGACGAGCGCCACGAGCAGCGCGACCACGACTCGGCGCATATCCGTCCCCCCCGTGAACTGGATACGGTTTCGTCCGCCGGGGTCGGGGTGCAAACGACGGGCCGATCGCACGCGCCGCTGGGCCCTGCGATTTCGAACGCAGGTCTTCCTGGGGATGACGAGGCCGGGCGATCGTCGTTCCCGGGCTCGGGAGGGCGCCCGCGACTACTTGCCGTCGATCAGCGCGAGCACTTCGCGCGCCATCCGCGCGACGTACGCCTGTATCCCGGGATCGCCCCGCCGGACCAGATCGCGCGCCGCTGCCGTCCACTGCTCGTGCACACCGTCCTGGAAGAAGAGCGGCACCATGGCGAGGAACTGCGCGATGCCGGCGCTGATCACGTCGATGTCGCGCTGGAGCGGCTCTGCCGGCGGCTCGATCACGTGGAGGAAGAGGCTCGCCTGCGGGTTCGCACGGACGTTGATGCCGGTCGTGTCCGCCGTCTGCTCCACGATGCGACACCAGGTGGCGTCGCGCTCGAGAACCCGCACGATCGCCTCCCGGTCCGGCGCGGGGATCATCGCGAACGTCTTCAAGAGTCGCGCGCTCAGCGGATCCGCCAATCCCTTGACGACGCCCAGCGCAGTGGTGAGCAGCGTCTCGAGCGTGTCGACGCCGCCTGGATCGTCCTTCTCTATGACCGACACGAGGGGCGCGAGCTTGAGGTGGAACACCCGCTCCTGTCAACCGGGACAATGAGGGGTCGAGGCAGCCGGATACGGATTTCCCGCACGGACGCCCGATGCGCGTCGGCCCTGCCGAGGGGGCTCGGGCAGGGCCGACGGCAGGCGATGCCGGTGTCGAGTCCGGGTCCTACTCGCCCACGCGGATGCCGTAGAGTTTCGCCGCGTTGTCGAAGATGATCTGCTTCCGCTCGGCGGGCGGCACACCTTCGAACATGTCGGCGACGGTCTTCCGCGAGTGCGGCCAGTCGCAGCCGTGGTGCGGGTAGTCCGTCGACCACATCATGGTCTCGAGGCCGATCGCGTGGCGGTTCTTCACGCCGTAGTGGTCGATGACGAACGTGAAGCGCCAGTTGGTCTTGACATAGTCGCTGGGCTTCTCGCGCTGGAGCTTCACCTTGGCCCAGTGACGGTTGCGGTCGTAGCGGTCGTCCATCTGCTCGGCGAAGTAGGGGATCCAGCCGGTGCCCGCCTCGACCGACACGAACTTGAGCCCCGGGAAGCGGTCGTGGACGCCGGTGAGGATGATCTCGCCGAGCAGCAGCGGCATGCTGTCGAGGCCGGCGCCCGAGAGCGTCGAGACCTGCTTGCCGCCCGTCCCCTCGCCGCGCGCCGCCTTCTCCTCGAGCGGCGTCCTGGGCTTCGGCGCGACCTTGGCCTTGGCCGCGAGGCCGATGTGGATGCTGATCGGGATCCCGAGCTTCTCGGCCTCGGCGAAGAACGGATCCTCGGCCGGGGTGAGGCTCTGCGCGCCGCTCGGCCACGCCGAGAGCACGACGCCGCGCATGCCCATCGCGAGGCAGCGCTTCATCTCCGCGATCGCCGTGTCGACGCCGACGGCGGGCATCTGCCCGATGCCGATCAGGCTCTCCGGCGCCTTGGCGCAGAAGCCCTTCGCGAGCCAGTCGTTGTAGGCGCGGAGACCCGCCAGGTGGAACTCCTCCTCGGTGCCCTGCATGAAGTGACGGATCGTGCGCTGCGGCGGGTAGATCACCTCCGCGACCACGCCGTCCTCGCGCATCTCCTTCACGCGCTCGGTCGCTTCGAAGTTGCCCTGGTTGATGGTGGCGTACCTGGCGCCGCCCCAGCGCAGCTCCTCGCGCTTGCGGCCGCGCGTCACGGTGACCAGACCGAGCGGCGCGGGCGCGCCGCCGTCGTTGTACAGCCAGGCGTCGCCGCCCTCCTCGTCCCTCACGAGCTTGGGGGCGCGGGCGCGGAATTCGGGCGTGAGCCAGGTCTCCCACAGGTCGGGTGGCTCGATGATGTGCGAATCGGCAGAGATCATGGGCTCCATCGATGGACGTCCTCCGAGGCTGATCGTTCCCAAACGAACGTTCGTTTGTGTACCAGAGATGCTGGCTCGACGGGAAGCGTCGAACCGGGCCCGATTCTCGGCCGTTTCGGAGCTACGGCAAGATGCCTCGCACCTGACACGGCACGCTGCTACACCAATATCTGGTGGGGACGCGGCGGAAGTTGTGGTGGGTGGTGCTCCTCTATTTCGTCGAGGGGCTGCCGTTCGGCATGTTCGTGGACAACTTCCCGGTCTACTTCCGGGTCCACGGCGTCTCGCTGACCGCGATCGGGCTGATGAGCCTGCTCCGGGTCCCGTGGTCGGCCAAGTTCATCTGGGCCCCGCTCGTCGACCAGGTCGGCCGGCGGTGGCAGTGGATCGCGGGCGCGCTGTGCGCGATGGCGGCGGCGCTGGTCGCGATGCAGGCGCTGCCGCCCGAGCCGGTGGGGACCGCGCTCACCGTCACGCTGCTGGTGTTCACGGTGGCGGCGGCGACGCAGGACATCGCGATCGACGCCTACACGATCGAGCTGCTCGACCGCGGGGAGGAGGGCATCGCGAACGGCGTGCGGGTATCGGCCTACCGCGCCGCGATCATCGCCGGCGGCGGCGCGCTGGTGGCGCTCGCGGCGTGGGTCGGGTGGCACGGCACGTACCTGCTCACGGCCGGCGCGCTGGTCGTGCTCGCCGCGGTCGTCAGCCGGCTGCCGGCGCTGCCGCTCCGGCCGCAGGCGCCCGCCGAGTGGACGCGCGCGCTCGCGGCCTGGGTCTCCCGCCCCGGCGCGCCTGCGGTCGCGGTCTTCATCATGCTCTACAAGCTCGCCGACACGTCGATCGGCCCGATGGTGAAGCCGTTCTGGCTGGCGCGCGGGCTCACGGTGGAGGAGATCGCGCTGGTGTCGACGACGATGGGCGTCGCCGCGTCGGTGCTGGGGGCGTTGGCCGGCGGCGCGCTCACGTCGCGCTGGGGGATCGTGCGGGCGCTGGTCGTCCTCGGGCTCGCGCAGACGTCGGCGAGCCTGGGCTACGCGATGGCCGCCTGGACCGACGCCGGGCGCCCGGCGATCTACGCCGCGTCGCTGGTCGAGAGCTTCACCGCCGGCCTCGGCACGGCCGCGTTCCTCTCCTTCCTGATGCGCATCTGCGACAAGCGCCAGGCCGCGACGCAGTACGCGCTGCTCTCGGCGCTGTTCAGCGTGCCGGGGTCGGTCGCGGGCGGCATCTCGGGCATGGGCGTCGAGTGGCTCGGCTGGGGCAACTACTTCGCGCTCACCTTCCTGCTGGGGCTTCCGGCCTACGCCCTGCTCCCGTGGGTGCGGCGCTGGGTCGACGCCGCGCGCCTCGACGGCGCGCCCGCCGGCGCGGCGGACCGCGCGAGGTGAGCGTCGCGGGGCTGGCGGCGCCCGCTCAGCGCTGGAGGTCCTGCAGCGCGGCCGCCGCGGCGCTGTCGGACGGATCCAGCTGCAGCGCCCGCGCCAGCGCGCTCATCGCCGACGACTCGAGCCCCTGCCGCTGGTAGGCGAGCCCCAGGTGGTAGTGCGCCGACGCGTCGTTCGGGTTGGCGGCGACGACACGCTCGAAGCACTCGACCGCGCCCGCGACGTCGTCGCGGCGCTCGCGGATGACGCCCAGGTGGTACCACGCGATCACGTACTCCGGGTCGGCCGCGAGCGTCGCCTCGAACGCGCGCGTCGCCTCCTCGAGCCGGCCCAGGTGGAAGAGCGCCAGCGCCAGCCGGAAGTGCGCGGGCGCCGACGCGGGATTCAGCTCGATCGCGCGGCGCGCCGCCGCCGCGCACTCCGCCATCGCGCCGCGCTTGTAGTGCGCGACCGAGAGCTGGAAGTGCGCGCCCGGGTAGGCGTCGTCCAGCTCGACGACGCGCTGGAGGCCGCGGATCGCGTTGCCGGTCTGGCCGAGGTGGTAGTAGGCCATCCCGAGCGCGAAGTGCGTCGCCGGGTTGTCGGGATCGGCCTTCAGCAGCTCGAGGCTGCGGTCCCGGGTCCGCTCCGCGCCGCCGCTGCCGGCCTCCCGGGCCAGCGCGACCGCCTTGAGCGGCGTGCCGCAGTGCTTGCAGTAGTTGTGGTCGGCGGCGTTCTCGACGCCACACTCGGGGCACGGGCCCCCGATTGCGGGAGCGGCCATGGGCGCGATAGTCGCTCCGTCCGGGCCGGCTGACAAGAGCCGCCCGGGAGGCCGCGATGAACGTCGACGAGTTGATCGCCCGGGAGCACATCCGCGAGCTGGTGGCGGCCTACGCCCAGCTCGCCGACTCGGGCCGCTTCGACGCGCTCCTCGACCTGTTCGCCGACGACGCCACCCTCGAGCCCGGAGAGCTGCCCGCCGTCACCGGCCGCGAAGCGCTGCAGCAGTTCTTCTCGGGCACGAACCGGAGCCTGGTCGCGGCGACGACGCGACCGCTCATCCGGCACCACGTCTCCAACCTCCGCATCACCTGCGAGGGTCCCGACGCGGCCACCGGCGCCTGCTACTTCTTCGTCGTCACCGAGCGCGGCCCGGACCACTGGGGACGCTACCGCGATCGCTACGTGCGAACGGGCGGACGCTGGCGGTTCCAGCGCCGGACCGTCCGCACCGACGGCTGTGCGCCCGGCTCCTGGGTCGCGGAGCAGCGCCGCGCCCGCTCCGCTCAGGAGCAGTAGCGCGCGAACGCCGTCCGCGTCCGCCGCAGCACGGTGGCGTAGCCGAGCGCGTCCACGTCGTCGGAGATGATCTCGACCTCGTACCAGCCACGGTAGCCGCCGCCTTCGAGCGCGCGGAAGAGCTGCCGCAGCGGCAGGATCCCCTTGCCGAGCAGCGCGCGGTCGCCGGTCCGTATCGTGACGCGCTTCACGTCGGAGATCTGGACCGCGTGGATGCGACGCGCGGCGTCCGTGGCGACGGTCTCGAGGAGCCGCGGCTCCCAGC
>Ga0335069_10011716_pt1 | contig 12361 bp, 17 predicted proteins | sample Lox_Sample_11_FD_206714 | JGI IMG/M metagenome (GOLD analysis project Ga0335069, IMG submission 206714) | Soil microbial communities from Loxahatchee National Wildlife Refuge, Florida, United States - Lox_Sample_1.1 | ecosystem: Environmental > Terrestrial > Soil > Wetlands | place: USA...
TTGCAACATGCTGGTGGTTTAATGACCATCACTGGGATTTCTGACCAGGGTTTTTATGGGTCAGTTCACAATTTATTAATATCCTGCGTGGAGGAGAAGGTTGGGAAAAGATCACCCTTACCTGGTTTTTTCTGAAGGGCTAACGTTCCTCCGCAACAATCGGCTGGTTGAAGCCTCCAATGCTTTCAAGCGGGCAGTCAAAGAAGACAGCGGAAATGTCAGGTACCTCTCTTACTACGGCCTCACTGTGGCCCTCTTCGAAGAGGACATTCCCAGGGCGATCAGTTTGTGTCGCGCTTCCATCGAACACACCCCTTTCGACCCGGAACTATACTTTAATCTTAGCAGGGTCTACCACCTGGCGGGCCAGCGTGTGATGGCCCTGAAAACCCTCCGGGAAGGACTGGGCTATGAGAATGACAGTCCCCTGCTACTGATGGCACTGAGACGAATGGGAGTTCGCCGGAGACCGCCGTTGATCTTTCTTCCTCGCAAACACCCGCTCAATAAGATAATTGGTAAGCTTACTTACAAACTGCGAAAGCCCGATCTTAACAAAAGAGGCAGGAGTCTTACCCCCGCTTCACGAGACCCCGTAGGGTAAAAGTAACTCGAAGCCCATGAAGAACCAGAGCTAGCTGCTTTGTATGCGCAAGCCTCGAGTGCGAGCTGGCATGGGAACGGAACAGATTTGACATCGAGTTAATGCCGTCTTCACACGGGTGTAACATGCTGGTGGCGTAATAAACTCAGTGGGACTTCCAACCAGGATTTTCATGGAATTCGGTCTGATGAGGCCAGACAGAGTGAAGGCCTCGCTCTGGACCGCAATAGGAATTTTGTGGCCCTGGAGAATGGCAGAACACTCTTGTATGACGCTGCTCTTGCGACGCGGAAATCGTTGTTGCCCCACAGGTTTCCAGCATGGCTGAGCGTATCCTTCCATGCCGAGCGGTTCAATTCTATCTTTCAACAACAAACCATCAAGGAGGAGATATGACTTGCAGAAACAACTCTCAACTCAGGCCGAAGAGTCAATTTATAGGTTTCACGATAGCATGGCTGGCAGTAATTTTTTGGATGCCTATGGCAAAGGCCAAAGGGTCGGAAGACACGATCAACCGGAAAGACATTCGCCACGTGCTATTAATCAGCATCGATGGGATGCACGCACTCGACTACACGAACTGTGTGAAAGCCGGTACGTGCCCGAGTCTGGCTGCTCTCGGAAGAACCGGCGTGAGCTACATGCGGACATCCGTTTCCAAACCATCGGATTCGTTCCCGGGATTGATGGCACTGGTGACGGGGGGGAACACCGCGCACCGTGGGGGCATTCTATGACGTCGCCTACGATCGCGTGCTGGCGCCTCCGCAGAACGGACGCTGCTCATCATTACGGGCAAGCATGGCCAATCACCAATCGATAACCAGCGCTTCTTCCCTATTCCCGGCCACAGTGGGAATAACGGCACCTCGCTGGCCGACGTGCTCGTGAACGCGAACCCAAACCTGTTGCCTTTCTCTGAGTCCCCGCTCAATCCAACTGGAATCGGACCCACGCAGGACGACATTTCACTGCTGTGGCTCACGCATTCCAGCAACACACTCGCTGCGGTCGGGTTGTTGGAGGCGAATGCAGCTGCAGCCGGAATCGGCCAGATCTTCTATGGACCCTCGCTGGAAACCATGTTCAATGCGCCCGGCCTGCCTGCGCCATACGGCAAAGGTGACCCGCGCTCACCTGATATCATCGTGCAGCCGAACGTGGGCGTGGTCTACACCGGAAGCACCAAGAAACAAGCCGAGCACGGCGGCTTCGCCCAGGACGATACCAACGTGATGCTGTTGGTGTCGAACCCTGAACTGAAGGCCGGCACTGTGACGAGCTTTGTCGAAACGACCCAGGTGGCGCCGACCATCCTCAAGGCCCTGGGCCTCGACCCCAATGACCTCAAGGCCGTCCAGAAGGAAGGCACCCCTGTCCTGCCTGGAATCGACCTGGAGGAAGATTGAAGGTGAATCAGGAATCCTGGAGCGGGTGATTCTTCAATACCCGCTCCACATCAGCCTGCTTGCCACGGCCGATTCGCCCAATGACACCATTGAAGACCCATAGCCAACGGCATCCCGTTCGCCGCGCATCGACTCATTTCTAACAACTCTATCCATACTGCCCCGGGGTCGGCGCCTCGCCACCTCAGTGAAGCTACTCATATAGTGACGCCTACCCGTTTAATCGAAACCCAGAAAACACCTCCGTCTAACGACCTTGTGGTTCACCGAGGTTCCATCCTACTTTAAAGGTTGTCCGACGTAAGAAACTTCACCTATTAGAATCAACAACTTCTGGTATTGAAATTGAAAATGTTACACCCGGACCCAATGATCTTCCTGAAGATCAAGGAAAATAAATCGCAGCTGGATGTCCACAAATTGGGGGCTTTCTACGTTTAGTAAGGTAAGAACTTGTTATGGAAAGTCGCTTGGGTGCAAACACCAGGCGCGGCAGCCAAAAGGAGCCATTCCATGGAAGATCAGCATCAGGAGTACGAACGGTTCATTGCCCCCATTGAAAAGGAGATGATGCAGGCTGTCTGGCGTATCACCGGCAATCGCAGCGATGCAGAAGATGCGTTTCAGGCGGCCTTGATGAAAATCTGGAAGCAATGGGGCAGCATTGGCCGGCACCCGAATCCCCGCGCCCTGGTTTTGCGGCTTTGCGCCAACGCCGCCTATGATGTGTGGCGTGGCAGCACGCGGCGTCAGAAGTGCGAGGAGCCTGGTATTATTCTGGAAAGCGCCGCCGATCCGACCATATCGGTCATCGAGCAGCTCGTCCGTCAGCAGCAGCAATCACAGGTCATGCTGGCGATTGGGCATCTCTCCAGAAAACAAGGCCAGGCCATCCTGATGCATACCATCGAAGAGCTCTCATATGGCGAAATTGCCGTCGCGCTGAACTGCAGCGAAGCTACCGTGCGCAAGCATATTGCCCGCGCCCGCGCCAGGCTGCGCAAATTGCTCGCGCCGACGGTTCCATCGATCACCATGGAGGTCACCCACTTATGAACCAGGAAAGAGTTGATTATGACATTGATGAGCACATCAAGATGAGCACGCAACTCGAGTTGCCAGCCGAAGTCGAGGCCGGAATGCGGCGGCAGCTGGAAGATTTCCGTCAACGGTTGAAAGCACGTCAACCCGGAAGGCTGGAAGCTCTTTGGAACTCTTTTTGCTATGCACTTTCCACCCCGAGAGTCCGGATGCTGGCAGTGAGCTGCTCGATCCTTCTTCTTGCAATGGCAGCACTATGGGTAGCTACCAGTTCAACGGTCGATAGCGGGAAGATGTATGCAGCCACAGTGCAGAAATTCAAGCTTGACCAGGCCCTGGCCTATACAATTGTGCTCAATGAACAACCCTACGTCGCAGTTGACTTCAGCTGGCAGCCTCCAGGCTATGAGCGGGTAAGCACCTCATGGGGATTGGAGATCCGGGTCGACCATTTGAAGGAGAAGAAAATGCTCCTGCTGCACTATCTCAAGAAATACGCATTCGAAACCTATCCGGATACTGGCCTGCAGAATGAGCCCAGCTTGCGTGAATACTTGAAATCGCTGGCACCGCAGGCAGAAAAGTACCTTGGAGAAAAGGTCACGGAGGGGCGCTCCCTTCTGGGGTTCCGCAGCAAAGAAAGCGACCTCGCTGATCCAAGCAAGTACAATGTGCTTGACGTCTGGATTGATGCTCAGACCGGCGAGCCGCATCATGTCGACATCACTAATTATGAAGAGGGGAAACCCGTCCATCTCATGCACATAGCCAACATCCACCTGGGAATTTCCCAACCGGCTACCCACTACGATTTGACTCCACCGGAGGGATACACACCGCTGGATTCGGCCGACCTGAAAACTGAGGCAGGCCCGGAGGCCCAGTTGCCGGAGCTCCATGCCGTTATCAAAGAGATGCCTGCGATGACCGCAGTCGTAATGCCAATGCATGGAAGCTATGTGCAGCATGAAATGGGAATTGCCAAAGTGGAAGCGTATTTGGAGCAGTCGGGGGTTCCTCCCACGGGCGCCCCGTTTGGCCGGTATTTCAACACTGCCGGCACTGTGCCTGAAGATCAATTGTCCTGGGAGGTTGGTTATCCTGTATCAAGCCAGCGCGCGGTAAATCTGCCATTCGAGCTCCGAACCATCCCGAAAGCCGTGATGGCATCCGCAATGGTGAAGGGGCCCCACGGAGAAGACGAAACCGGGCGATGGCTGGCTTTCCTGAAATCGATTGCCGGACAGGGGTATGTCCCAGCCGGAACAGCCATGGAGATCTGGACCGAAGCGCCAGACCCCACAGACAAGCAAGGTCAACTGACAGAGATGCGCATTCCCGTTGTATCTGCTCATTAGGATCAGCAATATGGGGATAATTGGAGGGCAGGTGTCAGAGTTCACTCCTTCCCAAACAGTCTGGAGAACCCCGAATAGGCTACCAAGGGAGTGACATCAAAAGCAATGAGGCCGGCTTTCACCAATGGCAGAGTATCCAGCGCTTGTCTGGCATCGTCAATGTCGCTGCATTCAAGTATCAACACAGCATTATGTCGATCTTGATCAAAGTACAGCTCTCGAATTATCCCCGCCTGATAGAGTTCCCATGCTCTCGCCGCCTCAGGTTTCAGATGAGGGTGTATTTGAGCCTCTGTAATTCCAGGTATTTCCCTTTCAAGTGCCAATATCTTCATAAGAGTGTGCCATGACCTTTTCAAGCTCACCACCGCCGATGAAAATGGCAGGGGTAGCCACGATGAATTCGTACTTTGAATTCATCGTGGGCTTCTTATATGCGGTCAAAAGCCCACGCCTCCCTGAAAAAAGCGAACGGCGTGGCTACCAAAACTCGCATTTTCATGAAAGCATTCCCTTACTGTAAATGCCTTGAAGCATCTGCATGGAGGCGGTGCTTGCCCATGACGTGTTGGCAATTGGAAGAACGTGCCTCTTCTTCTCGCGAGCTTCCAAGAAACGAATTTAATCGGCGGAAACCGCCATTGCCGACTTGCCATCTTGATTAGAGGTCTGGAACAGTTCAGCGATCCTGAGCTTTCTTAGGGTGGAGCGACTCTTATGATGATGACCTTCCATGCGCTTCAGAATGTCATCCAGCGTGCGCACAGCCCTCCCGATGCATATCGCATATCGCTGCTATCCGATCCGCAAGAGCCGCTTCATGGCGGACCATCTCTGTGCGGTGCTCCGTCAGCTCACCAATCAAGGATTGCAAGGCCTGGGTCTCGTTCATAATTTCTCCGGTTTCAGGACTCGGCTCAGTTTTTGTACGAGTCCAGTGTTTAAAGCAGGCTCGTCGTCAGTCATTTTGTTGATGTGATGGTGCTGAGCGCCGACAATGCCTTTGCAGTTACATTGGGAGGCAAAGGAAGGTAATTGAGCTTGGGAGCCTCATTCTGGCCGTCCGTCAGGCACCACTGGAACAGGTCGCGGATCGCCTTTGCTTTGCTAGCGTCCTCGTACTTTCTGTCGAGGAGGATCCAACTGAAGGTCACAATCGGGTAGGAATCCGGCCCCGGTGGATCCGGCATGAAAAGGCGCAGGTTTTCGGGAAGCTCCGCTGTTGCTAACGCGGCTGCGCAGCTCTGTTCGGTCGGCTTGACGAAGTTTCCCTGTTTATTCTCCAGGAGCGCCATTCGTAGACCCAACTTGCGAGCGAACTCATAACCTACATAACCGATTGAGCCGACCGATTGTTTGATCCGTGCGGCGACCCGCTCATTCCCTATGGCCCGCATGGCATTGCCCGGCCAGTCGACCAGAGTCCTGGGACCGTGTTGACTGTGCCATTTCCCGTTGATCGCATCGAGGTGGTTCGTGAACGCGTAGGTTGTGCCACTGCTCTCCTGACGCACGACGATAGCAATAGTGAGCTTCAGCAGCTTCGCGCCCGGATTCGCCTTAACGATCAACGGATCATTCCAGTTCTTAATCTCTCCAAGAAAGATGCCGCCATAAGCCTGACGCGAGAGTCGGAGATCCCCCTCCAAATCCGGAAGGTTGTAAGCCAGTACTACGCTGCCTGCCGTGGCGGGCAGCAACAGAACGCCCTGGGGGACCTGTGCAATCTCCTCATCCTTCATGGCCGCATCGCTGGCGCCGAAGTCCACCTTCTCCTCTTCTTTGGCATTCTTGCCAATGAACCGCCTGATCCCTTCTCCACTGCCGACACTATCGTAGGTGATCACCATATTGGGGTGACTACTCTGGTAGGCTGCAAACCAGTGTTGGTAAAGCAAGGAAGGAAATGTCGCGCCAGCGCCCTTCACAAGGACACCGCCAACCGGCACTTGGGTCATTGCCTTCTCCCGGTCCGGCCCGGAACAAGAGCTCAGCGTCCACAGAAGAGCCACCGCTAACAGGGGTAATACACGTCTCAAACCCAAGGGGATCTTTCTAGCTGGATGCATCGTTCTACTCTACCTTCAAGGAGTGCCGACACCGAACCAGCCCTTAGATTCATTCACATCGGCTGTCGGCCAGTTATTGCAGGGCAACACGCTACTTATGGACTCTTACATGTCATAATGCCAATTTCTCCTCACCCGACCTTTGGTCACCCTCTCCCCCGCCGGGGGGAGAGGGACCGGGGTGAGGGGGCAGTGTCACTATGTTCTGCTGGTCTCTAAAGAAACACCGCTACCCTTGTGAACCCGGATGCGGAGAAATCGTTTCTAACTGAATGCCCCGCTGATGTATTCCTTAGTGTGCGTTTCCCTGGGGTGCTGAAAGATTTGCTGAGAATCGCCGAACTCCACCAGATATCCGGTGCGCCCGCCTTCGGCGGTATCTACGTATAGGAACCCGGTTTTGTCGGCCACGCGCTGTGCCTGCTGAAGGTTGTGGGTCACGATCGCGATGGTATAGCGGGTTTTCAGTTCGAGCATCAGCTCTTCGATCTTGCGGGTGGCGATCGGATCCAGGGCAGAACAGGGTTCGTCCATGAGCAAAACCTCGGGGTCCGTGGCGATGGCCCTGGCAATGCACAGCCGCTGTTGTTGCCCACCGGAGAGCGAGAGCCCACTCTTGTGGAGCTTGTCCTTCACTTCATCCCAGAGTGCAGCACGCTTCAAAGCCTCTTCGACTTTCTTGGGAACGTCCCCCTTGTAACGGTTCAAACGCAGGCCAAAGGCGACGTTGTTGAAGATGCTGGTGGCAAAGGGGTTCGGCTGTTGGAACACCATGCCGATAAAACGTCGGACGGCGACAGCATCGACGGACTCGTGATAGATATCCTTGCCGCGGAAGCGCACATGGCCTTTGAATCGAAAGCCGCGTACCAGGTCGTTCATCCGGTTCAGGCAACGAAGCACCGTACTCTTGCCGCACCCGGACGGGCCGATGAAGGCAGTAATGGCATTCTTCTTTATGGGAATAGCCGTGTCACGAACGGCCTTAAAGGTCCCATAGTGAAGCTCCTTAATGTTGCAGTCAATAACGGTGTCTCCAGATGCCGGGCTATGCAAATGCTCTCTTGTGCCCGTCCGGTCCTTCGCCATATCAGTTGCACTTGTCGTCATATCAAGACTCCTACTCACGGATTTGTTTGCGGGACAGGCTCTGCCCGGCGAGGTTGGCCACCAGAACCAGCAGAACCAGAACCAGCGCCGCTGCCCAGGCCAGCTCCACCTGGTTCTCAAAGGGCACTCCCGCGAAGTTGTAGATAAGCACAGCCAAAGAGGCCGTTGGTTGCATCAGGTCTAGGTGGCCGCGCGAAGCAATCCAGTAGTTACTGAAAAGGGCGGTGAGGAGCAGGGGGGCGGTCTCCCCAGCCGCGCGGGCCACGGCCAGCATGACGCCAGTCAAAATCCCGGGAAATGCCGTGGGAAGCAAAACCATCCAGACTGTCTGTGTATGGGTGGCTCCCATGCCGATCGCCGCCTCCCGCATTCTCGCAGGCACCATGCGGATAGCGTCTTCGGCCGTCAATATGATTGTCGGCAGCATCAGGATTGACAGGGCAGCGCCTCCTGCAAAAGCTGAAAAACCACCCGTCAGGAGAACTATAGCGCCGTATGCAAAGACCCCGGCCAGGATCGAGGGGAAACCTGTCAGGACTTTGGCCGCGAACCGGGCAGCGCTGGCCAAACGGCTCTCTTTCTCAGCTTGCGCCAGAAATATAGCGCTGAGGATGCCAATGGGCACACTGATCATGGCCGCAAGGGCAACCATGACGAGGGTGCCAACGACGGCATTTCCGAATCCGCCCCCAAGCTCCAGCGGCGCAGGTGGCAGCTGAGTAAAGAGGGAGAAGCTCAGCTTCCTGCCGCCTTGCCACAAGAGCCTCCCGACTACCGAGAACAGAGGGATCAATGCGAAAAGGGTCATCCCCGCCACAAACCAACTCATGACGAGACTGAACAGGGTTCGCGGACGCCGCAGAGACCTCTCCAGCTCGGGGAAGTCCACATCCGTCAACGGGCCATAATCAGGCTCGGCGGACTTCGATGCCAGCGGTTGCTCGGTAGTGACCTCGTGCCGGGTCATTATCTGCTTCCCTCCAGCTCCACCGCCGCTCGCTGCAGAATGACCGCCCCAACCACGTTGGTCAGCAGTGTAATCCCCAGCAGGACCAATGCGGCGTACATCAGCACGCTGACTTCCTTCGGGCCGGCTTCGGGGAAGTTATTGGCTAACAGGGCTGCCAGCGTATTTGCGGGTGAGAACAACGAAACACTGAGCTTGTTGGCATTTCCCACCAGCATTGCAAGAGCCATGGTCTCGCCCAGTGCCCGGCCGAAAGCCAGGACGATCGCCCCAAATATCCCCCTCAATGCCGTGGGTAAGATCACAGCCAGAATGGTCTCCCATTGTGTGGCGCCCAGGCCATAGGCAGCCATCCGAAGCTTTGAGGGCACCGCCACCAGGGCATCACGGCTGATGGCGGTGATGGTGGGGAGAATCATGATGGACAAAACGAGAGCCGCCGGGAGCATCCCCGGGCCACTCAAGGTGGTCCCAAATAGCGGAATCCAGCCCAGCTTCAGATGGAGCCAGTTGCAGGCCGGGCGAACAAGGGGGATCACCACAAACAGGCCCCACAAGCCGTAGACCACGCTGGGAATTGCAGCCAGCAACTCGATCAGGTTTTTCAGCCATTGCTCCAAACGGTCCGGTAGTTTCCCCCACACCGGATGAAAATGGACATTCAAAACCTTTAGAATCTCAAACACAAATGAGGCAAGGTAGCCCTCGCTGAGGAATATCGCCGCCGAAAGGCCGAAAGCAGTGCCGATGATCAGGGCAAGCACCGAGCTATAGAGCGTCCCCCAGATTTCGGGCAGGATTCCGTACTGCCCCTGGTTGGGATCCCACGTGGTTCCGGCGAGAAAGCCCAGCCCCTGCTGGCGGAACGCCGGCACCGCAGCTGCGGCGATCCTCAAGACGATGAACGCGATCAAGAGAACGAACAACCACGCAAATCCATAGCACAGCCAGCGAAATACAGTATCAGTCACACTTTGAGACTGGGAAGGAGGCTGGCAAATCTGGTCATGCTCCGGCATGGTTGCAGCCCCAATGGATGTCTTGAACGAGGTTTCCACCTTTGTTTTCCCCGATATCCTCTGGCGAATCTACCTACTTTCCGAACCTAACCAGCATTCGGCGCCAGCTTGATGGATTGCACGGCAGCATTGACCTTGTCAGTCACGGCCGGTGGCAAAGGAAGGTAACCGAGAGCCTCTGACTCCTTTTGACCTTCCGTCAGGCAGTACTTAAGGACGTCTTGAAGAATTTCGAATTTCTTCTTGTCCTGGTACTGCTTGTAGCAGAGCAGCCAGGTGTAAGTGACGATAGGATAAGCGTCCTTGGCTTCAGGATCAGAAGCCCAGACAATCAGATCATCAGGCAGCTGCGCGGAGGCAAGGGCCGCCTGCCCGGACTCCGTAGTGGCTGAAACATAGCTTCCCGACTTGTTCTCTAATATAGCCATAGGCACATTCTGGCTCCTGGCATATCCGTATTCGATGTAGCCAATCGAGTTCGGAGTCGTCTTGATGCTGGCGGTCACACCCTCATTCCCTTTGGAGCGTGTCCCCACCGGCCAATTGGGCATCTTATTCGTGCCCGGGCTCTTGGCAAATTCCTCACTGATGGTGCTGAGGTGCTTGCTGAAGACGTAGGTGGTACCGCTGCTATCGGCTCGAACCACCACGTTGATGGGCTCGTCGGGAAGCTTAGCCCCGGGATTCGCTTTGGCAATCAGGGGATCATTCCACCTCTTGACCTTGCCCAGGAAGATTCCTGCGTACGCCTTTCGCGGTAATTTCAATTCGGTAACCCCTTCGACATTGTAGGCCAGCACGATGCTGCCGGCGGTCATGGGCAGGCATTGAACGCCCACGTCAACCTTGGCGATCTCTTCGGGTGTCATGGCGGCGTCGCTGGCGCCGAAGTCGACGGTCTTGTCGATGACACTCTTAACGCCGCTGCCACTGCCCACCGACTGGTAATCGATCTGCACGTTCGCATGGGAACTGCTGTAAGACTTGAACCACTTGGAGTAGAGCGGAGCAGGGAAGCTGGCTCCTGCGCCCTGTAGTTTCACGAGACCAGCGGAACCTTTTTCTGTGCCTCCGCCGCATGAAGAAAAGCCGAGTGTCATCAGCACAAACAATGGAATCCAGCTCCAGCGCACGATCTTCATACAAAGTTTCCTTTCGAACAAAGCTTTCGACGAATGCAACAAGGTTGAGACTAGCGATCGCTTTCGAGCAACGCGGAAAGAAGAGTCTACGTTGTGAACCTACCAATATGCCATAACGCTGTGAAATTCGTGTTAATTCAGTGTTAACTTTACGAAAAATAGTACCCCATCTAATTCGAAAGGGAACTACATTGGGCACAGCTCTTGCCGGCCTTTCGATAGAAAGTTGAGGTCGAAGGACTTTGGTGTCAAGGGCGCAGCCCTCGATTGGGGTGAACTCCGGGAATGGATCAGGCTATAAGGATCGATCAGGCCGGACCTATATTGAACCTAAGCAACGCCACTCTGCGGCGTCTGCTTGAACGCATTGTTGGCCACTTTGACCTCACTGCGAAGCTGAATAATGCTAATAAGATAAGCCACTGCGACGATAAAGGGCACGACAGTGTATCGTTGCTGGGGAAGCAGCGCCCATGCCGCACTGACGGAAACGACTCGAATGAAAGCATGTTGAAGACACGCCTTGCTGCCGTACATCCAGCCGATGATCGGCCAGTGCAGGGCCATTCCTATGGCTAGTGAAAGTGGGACAACTTGGGGGGCTGAATAGAAGACTGCGAAGTGAACAGGCCACAACAAATTAATGGATAGCACTGCTTTGGGTGCTAGAGAGTTGAGGGGTTGGTTCTTGACAAAGAGATTTGAACCCATAGGCTTGCTGAGCAAGATACCCAAGGGGAACAACAGGCCTGACCCGAAGAAGGCGGCCAGGCACCAAGAGGAGGGCTTAAGAAAAAAACCGGCTATTCCAAGAATGAGCCAGTAAAGCAATCCGGCCGCAGGCAGACTCCTCCCTGCACCAGCACTCACCAGTAAAGTCCTGCGAGCCTCGTCAAACGAAGATTGATTGATCATGATAAATCTTCCCCGTCCTGCCAATGATTGCATTCAAGCTAGATAGCCTCAAACCACGCCCATACGGTGAAAGGCATCATATTTCCTCCATGCCACCAATTCAAGCATGGCAAATCGAAATCATCATACATAGGAGTTGCAGGATTTGAAACCAATGCCTTCTCTTTGACTATTAAGGAGGGGCCGGGGACCCTCTCAGGAAGTCCGCCGGCTAAAGGTGAGAATTCCACATCCGTTTACTCGTACAACCCCCTGGTCAAAAAACTGGTCTCAGCCGAACTTTCTTTCCAACCAACGTCGACAGAATTCAGGATTATAGATGAAGCGGGTTAATCCGGTGTTTCATCAGCGATAACAAGCTGTAAATTCATGAAATTGCCTCCGAATCTTCCTGTTTGCCTGTGCCCCCACGGCAACTAGGTCCGCAGCTGCATGTTCTCCCGTCTGTGGCAAACTAACAACCCTAACGTTGCGTCCTGGCAGGCACTCTACGAAACCGAGTCATTTATGACAATGATCGTACGCAGCCGTCTTTTCCATAAGATTCTCCTGTCCTACGTGGTGCTTCTCCTGGCAGTTCTGCTCATTTTGGACATCTTCATGGCCCGTAGTATCCAGATGCAATATGTCACCCAAGAGCAGGTTCGTTTGGAAACTGCGGCGCAGATTATGTCGACAACTCTGCCATTGGACTTGACCGGAGAGGCCCAGTCATGGGCTATGC
>Ga0335069_10011717_pt1 | contig 12361 bp, 8 predicted proteins | sample Lox_Sample_11_FD_206714 | JGI IMG/M metagenome (GOLD analysis project Ga0335069, IMG submission 206714) | Soil microbial communities from Loxahatchee National Wildlife Refuge, Florida, United States - Lox_Sample_1.1 | ecosystem: Environmental > Terrestrial > Soil > Wetlands | place: USA: Florida...
GGTTCCGCGGCTGCTCGCAAACTTCGACTGGAGCGCCGCTGGCAAGCAAACGACTCTCTCCATTCCTGAAGGTGACTGGACCAATTCGCTGACCGGTGAGACTCTGGCCTCCGGGCAACTTCCGGTGTCCGGTCTCTTTCAACATTTTCCCTGTGCCCTGTTGGCTCGCAACTGAACGGAAACCATGCCGCACACCATATTGCCCGGAAAACCTTATCCGCAGGGAGCCACTTGGGATGGCACCGGCGTGAATTTCTCGATCTATTCCGAACAGGCCACCGGCGTCGACTTGTGCCTGTATGAGGATGAAGCCGCAATCACCTGCGAAACCATTCCCCTTCGCGAGCGCACCGGATTTGCGTGGCACTGCTACATTCCCGGCGCGCGCTTGGGGCAGCTTTACGGGTATCGGGTCCATGGCCCCTATGAACCCGAAACCGGCCAGCGTTTCAACCCTTCCAAACTTCTGATCGATCCTTATGCCCGGGCGCTTGCCGGAAGCGTGGATTGGAATGGCCCGGTGTTTGGCTATCCGCTGGGAAATCCGGAGGAGGATCTGCAGCGCGATGACCGGGATGACGCCGCATCGGCTCCCAAATGCGTGGTCAGCGCTTCGCGATTCGATTGGGAAAATGACCGGCCGCCGATGACGCAGATGCACGATTCGGTTTTGTACGAAGTCCACGTGAAAGGTTTCACCGCGGCACATCCCGATCTGCCGGAGGAACTGCGTGGAACTTATGCCGGAATGGCGCATCCCAGTTCCATCGCCTATCTCAAGAAGCTTGGGATCACGGCCGTGGAGCTGATGCCGGTGCATTCGTTCCTGGACGACAAGTTCCTGGTCGATAAAGGTCTGCGAAATTACTGGGGCTACAACACCATCAATTTCTTTTCTCCGGATGCCCGTTATGCCGCCGCCAAGCGCCCCGGCGAAGCCATCGGCGAATTCAAACAAATGGTGAAGACGCTGCATCGGGCCGGGATCGAGGTGATTCTGGACGTGGTTTACAATCACACCGCGGAGGGGAATCATCTGGGGCCCACGCTGAGTTTCCGCGGCGTGGACAACGCGACCTACTACCGCACCGTCAACGGCACGCCGCGTTACTACATGGATTACACCGGGACCGGCAACACGTTAAATGTCCGGCATCCCCAGGTATTGAAACTGATCATGGACAGCCTGCGCTACTGGGTCTTGGAGATGCACGTGGACGGGTTCCGCTTCGATCTCGCCGCGGCACTGGCCCGGGAACTGCACGAAGTAGACCGCCTGTCGGCTTTCTTCGACATCGTCAATCAGGATCCCGTGGTCTCCCAAGTCAAACTCATCGCCGAGCCTTGGGACGTGGGAGACGGCGGATACCAGGTGGGCAAATTTCCGCCGGTGTGGGCGGAATGGAACGGGCGTTATCGCGACGTGGTGCGGCGCTACTGGAAAGGCGACGATGGCCAGCTCGCCGAACTCGGCTATCGGCTCACCGGCAGCAGCGACCTTTACCAGCACGATAGCAGGCACCCCTCCGCCAGCATCAATTTCATTTCCGCGCATGACGGTTTCACGATCGAAGATCTGGTCAGCTACAACGACAAACACAATGAGGCCAATGGCGAAGAAAATCGCGACGGATCCAACGACAATCACTCCTGGAACCACGGAGTGGAGGGCCCCACGGATGACCCGGCCATCCTCCAACTGCGCGAACGCCAAAAACGAAATCTGATCGCCACCCTGTTGCTCTCTCAGGGCGTCCCCATGATCTGCGCAGGCGACGAAATCGGCCGGACGCAGCGCGGCAACAATAATGCCTACGCGCAGGATAACCAGATCAGTTGGCTGAACTGGAACATCGATGAACGCGGGCAGGATTTGCTGGAGTTTACACGCAAGCTCATCGAACTGCGGCGTGATCATTCCAACCTGCATCGCCGCAAATTCTTTCAGGACCGCCGGATCGATCCTGAAGCTCCGGATCGCAATGTCGCCGGGTCGCCGGATGAACCCGATATTCTCTGGGTGCGGCCGGACGGAAAGGAGATGACCGGCGACGAATGGCAGGCGGGATGGGTTCGATGCATCGGCCTGATGTTAAACGGCCGGACGCTGGACGACGTCAACTCGGTGGGCGAACCGATCATCGACAACTCATTTCTGATTCTGCTGAATCCGCATTACGACTCCATCTGCTTCACGCTCCCCGCCGCCCCTCCCGGTACATCCTGGCAATTGTTTATGGACACTCAGTTCTGCGAGCCTTCGCGCAAACCGGGCAAAAGGACGCCGAAGAAGTACAAGATGGTGGAGCGCTCGCTTGCCTTGTTCATGTCTGTGAAGAACAAAGTGCAGGCCCCGAAGGCGGCCACGCGTGAGGAAACGGCTGTAAAGGAAGTAGCGGCTCAGGAACCGGCTCCGCAGCCGGCGTGAAGCGATCTTAAAACAGGATCTCTTGACCGAACACCTGGCCCAGAAAAACCACAACGATCAAGCCGATGGCTCCGCTTGCCAGGAAGCCGATGAATTTCGTGAATCCCTGGTTCATGAACTCGTAGCGCAGCAGCAGCGCCAGCACCAGGCCGGAGTAAAACAGGTAGGGATTGATGCTGCGGTCGCCGAACGTGGTGAGCAGCACCGTGGCGGCATAGAACAGCAGTGGGATGTTGCTGGCGTAGCGGCCTTTGATCACCGTAATAATCGCGATCACGGCTAAAGCGACCACCAACAGCGTGGTCATATTCAGCGGTGTCGCATCGAACGCCATAACGATAATATCGGCTTCTGGAAAGCTCTCCTACAGGCTTTCGTTATCCCGGCGAGGTCTTAGAACAGGTAGCTGAGTCCGGCTTCCGGCACGAAATCAAACAGCCAGCCGCTCACTTTGGAGCCGGTCCCCGTATTCGGCGCAATCACCTTGGTGGGGAACGGAGTCATGTAATCGTGCAGTTCCAGGCGGAACAGCAGGTGCGGAGAAATGTGCCACTTCACGCCCGCGCCCACGCTGATCACCGGCTGGATGTCCTTCACCCGCGAAAGAACGGCATACTGCTCCAGAGGTTGATAAGCAGCCTCCGCGCCGGTTCCGTGAAACACCTTCACGCCCGCGCCGAACGCGACGAAAGGACGAACTTTGGCTTCGCTGGGCGCCGCGTGCCATTGAAAATCGTAGTGCATGTTGTGGGAGTCGGCATCGAACGAAGTCTGCGTTCCGCCGGAGTTCAACTGCGCCGCGCCCCGCTGATAGTCGTAACGAAGCTCGCCGCCCCAGCGCTCCGTGATATTGTCTTCCAGCCACACGCTGCCAATAACATTGGTTTGAAACTTCGCGCTGGCCGATCCTCCGGAATTGGTCACATCCTGCGAGGTGTAATAGCCTCCGCCCGCCGCGCCGCCGAATTCCCACTTTTGCGCCATGGCTGTGGGCATCACCGCCAAGGGCAGCAGCGACGCCGCACATACTCCGAGCATCTGAGCCAATTTCATGTGGTTGCCTTTCTTTTGAGAGCGCGACGCGCCCGGATTTTCCGGGGCGAGCGTCGCGCCTGCCTACTGTTTCGCGGAGTCCGGCCGGTGTGCGGGGCCGCTACTCGCGGATTAATCGATTACGCGAACATTGGTGGTGAACGAAACTCCGCCCTGAGAAATCGTCAGTGGAACTCCGAATCCCAGCGGCACGCCGCCCGGAATCACCACGTTAATCTGATAAACCCCGACCTCGCCGGGAGCCAGGCCCGCGTAAGTCACGAACACGCTGGCATTGCCCAGCGTAACGGTGGGTTGCGTCAGCGCGAACGCCAGCGGACTGCTCGGCGCCGGCTGGCCGTTGGATACCTGCGGAGTGGTCAGTCCCAATCCGGTGGTGTAGATGGTCAACGCATCGCCGATATGCACCGGATCCGAATCGGTGACCAGCAATCCATTGATCGCGCGCACTACCGTCGGGATATTGGTCTGCGGACCTGCCACGCCGCTCAGGAACACGGCCGGCGAATTCGGCAGCACGGTCAAATTGAAGTTGTCGCTCACGCCGCCGGGAGTGTGCAGCACCACCGTCACATTCCCCAGCGCCTGGAACGGCATCTGGGCGTTGATCTGGGAGGACGAAACGAAGATCAGCGGCATCGGCTGGCCATTCACCGTAACGCAGCTATTGCCCAGCGCCGTGGGAACCGGAATCTGCGTGGTGGCCTGATTGGTCGGGCTCAGCAGGCTGCCATAGATGGAAATCAAACCGCCGGGCGCCGGAGCGGAACGTCCGTCCGCCGCGCTCACCACCGCCGAGATCACCGGAGGCGCAACCGAAGCGTCGTAGTTCCACGGAAGAATCGTGACTCCGGAGGTCGTCAGCGCGATAATCGCCGTCCGGTCCGCCAGCGGAGCCAGGGTGCGAGTGAACACCGAAGGAGCCGTGGTGCCCGTCGCCGAGAGACTGACCAGAGTGGTATTGAGAAGCGGAGCTTCCACCATCCGGGTGGGCGTGATTGCCGCGCCGGAGGTCAGATCGACGCGCTCCACAACGCCGGCGCTGCTGGAATTCGGAGCGGTGGTGCGCACGGCGCCCAGGTCCACGAAAGCAAAGCCGGACGGGCTGCCGGAAGCGCTCTCCAGCGTCCCGATCGGGACCAGCGAGGCGTTCAGAAGATTGTTGCCGACCACATACTGATCGAAGGGCGAAGCCGCATAGGCGCCGCTCAGCGCGGTGAAGTCATTGCGCGAAACGGTGAAGCTGCCGACGTTGGCGTCGTACAGGAACGTGAAGCCGTCTGAAGTGGCGATGATCACGTTGGAGGCGTTTGACGAAGCCGCGGCCACCGAGTCCGGATTGATGTTGTTTTCAAAATTGCCCAGAGATGCCGGCTGGCTGGAAGTGCGGGTCAGCGGATCCACGAAGATCACGTGGCCCTTGCCGGTGTAATCCACCGCGGTCGCCAGAATCGCATTGGTGGAAACCGCGATCGAACGCACCGTGTCGCCGTTTCCAGCTTCGGTTCCGATGTAGGGCTGCTGCGTGAAAGTATTCAGATCGTAAACGGCCAAGGCCTGGGACAGGGAGTGGCCGATGTACAGGTATTCGCCATCCAGCGAGATCGCCATGGAGGTCGGCGCATTGTAGGTGCGCAGCGTCGCGATCTGCGTGTTGTTGGAGGAATTGAAGACCAGAACGCTATTGTTATCCCCGCGCAGCACGTAATAGCGGGCGCGAATCGGATCGGCCAGCACATCCACCAGCGTTCCGGGAATATCGAGAAAGCTTCCGCGTTGATCCGGAGCCGCCTGGTTTACCAGCACACGCACCGTCCGGGAAGTATTCACTGCCGTGGAAGACGAAACGGTCAGCGTCACCGCCGAAGTTCCGGTCGCGGCCGCGAAAGCGTTGGGATCCACGGTCACGGTCACAGTGGCGGGCGTCACGCCGGTGGCCGGCGACACCGTAACTCCCGCGCCCGAGGGCGCGATGCTGAACGGCGTGTGGTTCCCGCCCGGATCCGTGATGCTCAGAGTTTGGGAGGCCAGGCTGCGATTGCAGAAATTGCCGCGAAATACCAGGTCCGGAGTCGATACTGCGAGGCGCGAGGCCGAACTCAGACTGCCCACCGGCAGCACCAGAATTCCCGACGCGGACACCGCATACATGGTGTTCCCGTCGGCGCTCATCACGGCCCGTCCGGTCGTGTTTTCGGGAAGGTTCAAACGGTCGATCAGGGTCAGATTGTCATTGGCGAGGATTTGAAGCGTCGGCGCCTCTCCCGCGACGATGGGCATCTGCGAGTAGATCAATCCGTGTTTGTCGTCGAAAACCGTGGTGCCTACACCCGGAACGTTTCCGCTCGCCAGATTGTTGATGAACACCGAATTCGAATCGATCATCACCCAGCCGGCGAAGCTATCCGTCCCCTTGCTGTTCACGCTGACAACCCGCGGTTCCAGGGTTCCGGAAGCCAGCACCACTCCGCCGGGAAGCACGGCATGCGCCAGGGCGTCGTAGGTGAACGTGAATGCTCCGGTCGCGTTGCCCATTCCGAAAATGATGCGTCCATCCGCGGAAGCGGCTACGGAAGCGCGAGTGATTTCGGACGGCGGCGTTCCAGCCGGAACCGGAAGCGTTTTGGCGGCCACGTCGGCAATGGTGTCCACCAGGGTGATCGCGCCGGTGGAAGGATCGAAATTCAGATACTGTTGCGTGGTGACGATCAGCGCCGTGCCATCGGCTCCGAAAGCTGCCCCGAGCGGCGGATACGCGAGATTAAAGGTCTGCTTGGCGTTGTGGTTGGTGAGATCGATCAAGGTCACCACGTTGGTGGGAGAGGCGGGCGAGGCATTATTTCCGAAGTGCGCCACGATCAGCCAATGCCCGTCCGGCGACAGCGAAATCGACGCGGGATTAGCCGCGACGTTGATGGAAGTCTGAACGGTATTCGAAGCGAGAGACATCACGTCGATGCGGTTGCCCGAAAAATCAGCGACGTACATCACCCCGCGAGTCTGGTCTAATGCCAGATCCGCGGATTGCCCGCCGATTTGCACCACTTTGCCGAACGTTCCGGCTCCCCACGCTGCTTGCGTCAGCAGCGCAATCATCCCCGATACCAGGATCCAAGACTTACGAAACATACCAAGACTCCATCCTTGTAAATCGAACTTCCGCGCCCCATGCGCGTCATTCGTGCCCCCGTACAGCTTTGCTTATACAGCTTGAAAAGAGACGCGCCAGGGCGGCATTTCTGGCGCGTTCCTTAAACCAAATCGTTACTCGGCGTTCTTTTTGCGGCGCAGCACGATGATCCCGAGAAACAAGATCGCCAGCACAGCGCAAACGATTCGAACAGTGGAATTGTCCATCGCCTCTCCTTTCCTGACAAGAGTGAATTCGGCGCTTCTAGCACTAACCTTTAGATAGGTACTAGATGTTATTCATCATCGGAATCAGTTCGCGGATAATCTTAATCGCGACTGGCCCGACCGTCACCACGAACAGCGACGGAAGAATACAAAAGAAAATCGGGAAAATTAATTTCACGCCTAATTTGGCGGCTTTTTCTTCCGCCACCTGGCGCGCATGCACACGCATGAAATCGGCATGCGCGCGCAGGCTCTGCGCCACGCCGGTTCCGAACCGGTCTGCCTGAATCAGTACCGCCACCAGCTTTTTCAGGTCTTCCACGCCGGTGCGCTCGGCCAAATTTCGCAGCGCTTCCACGCGGCGCTTGCCGGCCTTTAATTCCAGGTTGACCAGACCGAATTCCTCGCTGATTTCCGGGTGCGCGTGATCCAGTTCTTTCGAAACCTGCAGAATCGCCTGATCCAGACCCAAGCCGCTTTCCACGCAAACCACCAGCAGGTCCAGCGCGTTCGGCAAGCCGCGGGCGATCTCTTTCTGGCGGCGGGCGGCCATGCGCCGGACATATTCGTTCGGCCCGAAAAATCCAACCGCGGCGGCAATCAGCACCGCGATGAACTTGTTGCTTGGATCGGTGGCGGACCCGGCTACGAACGCCGCCGTCAACAGCGGCAGCGCCACGCCCAGCGCGGCCTTTGCTCCGTACAAAATTTTGAGGGCGCCTTCGTTTCGAATTCCGGCGCGAATCATGCGCCGCTGCATCACCGTTACGTCTTTCGGCGATTGCGGCACGATGTTGCCTAGCTTTTTGATCAGCTCATGCAGCGCCAGGCTCGGATGGACCGGTATCTGCTCGGTGGGGTCAATGCCGCCCACCACGCGTTCCATCGCCTCTTTGGGCCGGACGTACAGCCGCGTGCCGAGCAGTGTGCCCAGCGCCGTGATGCCAACGATCATTAAGAGGATGACGAGAATTGCCATGACGCTAGACCTCGATCTTCACGATCTGCTTCATTACCGCGTAGCCGATCAGCTGCAGCGCCACCGCGGAGCCGAGCATAATGTTGCCGGTATCGTCGGTAAAGAAGAACTTGACGTAATCCGGATTGGTGTAGAACATCAACACCGCCACGGCGATGGGAATCAAGCTGAGCGCGGTGGCCGTCATGCGCCCGTGAGCGCTGACCGCGCGGATACGGCCGCGCAGCTTAAAGCGTTCGCGGATCACATACGCGAGCTTGTCCAGAATTTCGGCCAGATTGCCGCCGGTCCGCTTCTGCAGCAGCACAGCCGACACAAAGAAGTGCACGTCCAGAGATGGAATGCGCCCGGCCAGCTTCTCCAGCGCCACATCCAGCGGAAGTCCCAGATTGTGCTCTTCGAAGGTGCGCCGGAATTCCCCCGCCACAGGCTCTTGAAACTCGCGGTGAATCATTTCGAGCGACACCGAAAACGCATGGCCGGCGCGCATGGAACGCGATACGAACTCCAGCGTTTCCGGGAACAGCTCTTCAAACCGCTTCAGGCGGATGGCTCGTTTTTTGTATACGAACAGCGACGGCCCGCTGGCCGCGGCAACGCCCAAAATGATGGCCAGCCATTTCGGAATCGGCAGCATCAGCCACCCGAACGCGGTTCCGCCTAACAGCAAAACCAGCGTCAGGTGCACCAGCCGCGCCGGAGTCCATTTCAATCCGGCCTGGTCCAGATACATTCCCAGCTTCGGGCCCCATTGATACTTGTCCACCAGCATCTGGGCGAACTTGTTTTTGCTGGTTTCGATGGTTTGAATGACTTGAGGCTGGGAAGGATCGGATTTCTTTTTGCCGGATTTCTTGGCTTTGCTGGTTCCGATCAACCGCGCCTTGATGCGGTCCATGTCGGACGATTTCACGTACTTCGAAACCAGGAACCAGGCGCCTACGGCCGCGCCCCAAACCGCGAACATCAAAAACAAAAACGTACCCATGGTTGCCCTCGCGTGCTCCCCTAAACCTCAACTACTTCGTCGAACAGATCCGGACGCAGCCGGATGCCCGCGCTGAGCAGTTTTTCGTAGAATTTCGGCCGGATTCCGGTGGCCGCAAAGCGCCCCACCACCTTGCCGTCCGGATCCAAACCGCGGCGCTCAAACACGAATAGATCCTGCAGCGTCACCACTTCACCTTCCATGCCCGTCACTTCCGTGACCGAAATCACGCGGCGGGAGCCGTCGCTCAAACGGGACGCCTGCACCAGGACATGCACGGCGCTGGCGATCTGCTGCCGGATGGAAACCAACTGCATGTTGGAATTGGCCAGGGACACCATGACTTCCAGACGCGAAACCGCGTCTCGGGGCGAGTTGGCGTGAACCGTAGTCAAGGAACCGTCGTGGCCCGTGTTCATCGCCTGCAACATGTCCAGCGCTTCGCCGCCGCGGACTTCGCCGACCACGATCCGGTCCGGGCGCATACGCAAGCTGTTGACCAGCAGTTCGCGCTGCCGCACCGCTCCGTTGCCTTCCAGGTTGGGCGGGCGGGTTTCCAAACGCGCGACGTGCGGCTGCTTCAACTGCAGTTCGGCCGCGTCTTCAATGGTGATGATGCGCTCTTTTCCGTTAATAAAGGCCGAAAGCGCATTCAGAAGAGTGGTTTTTCCGGCGCCGGTGCCACCCGCGATGATGATATTCAGCCGCGCCTTCACCGCCGCTTCCAGCAATTCCATCATTCCCTGGGTCAGCGCCTTGCGATCCACCAGGTCCGGCGGCATCAGCTTGTCGGTGGAAAACCGGCGGATCGAGAGCAGCGGGCCGTCCACGGCCAGCGGAGGAATAATCGCGTTGACGCGCGATCCATCGCTCAAGCGCGCGTCCACCATGGGCGTGGATTCGTCGATGCGGCGGCCCACCTGGCTCACGATCTTGTCGATGATGCGCAGCAGGTGCTGATCGTCGCGGAATGCGACGTTGGTCAGTTCCAGCAGGCCTCGCCGTTCCACGTAAACCTGTTTGCTGGTATTCACCAGGATGTCCGAAATGGTTGGATCGGTCAGCAGAGGCTCCAGCGGTCCCAGGCCGAAAACTTCGTCCAGAACTTCGTCGCTGATCTGCTGCTTTTCGAGCGAACTCAGCAGCGTCGGCTCGGCGTCGATGAGCTGGATCACCGCCTGCCGCACCTCGCTGCGAACCCGCTGGTTATCGATGGTCGCCAGCGCTTCCAGGTTGATCTTGTCCACCAGCTTGCGGTGAAGGGTGAACTTGAGTTCCTGGTATTCCGGCTTCAGGCTGGCTTTCTGGCGGCCAGCGTTCTTCAGCAGTCTCTGTTCCCAGGAGATCTGCTGGCTATTTTTATTGGCGTTGTCGAGCGTCGAAAACATAGCGAATTCCTAAAGAACTTCTCGTCTCAGTCCCTAAGCCTGAGAGAAGGCCGGTTTCATTTCCCGCGCTCCTGCCGGGTTTTTCTTGGTTTGGCCGAAGGTGCCGCACAGCCGGGCTGCGACGTTTTCAATCGCCCGCCCCAGTTCGCTTTCCGATCCCAGCGGCTGGCCCAGCGTTACCACTCGATGCAGAGAGAAATAGTCGTTCGGCAAACTGGCATGCACCGGACATCCAAACAGCTTTTCCATATCCGTGATGCCGATTCCGTCGCGTTTATCCACGCGGTTTACCAGAACCTGGAAGCGCTCCCGCGGGAAGCCCACCTGATCGATCAGCGTCAGCGCTTTGCGGGTCAGGTGCAGGCTCGGCAGCTCCGAGGTGGAAACCAGGAATGCGCGCTCGCACTCGGAGATCGCCATCAGGCTGGTGCGATTGAAAACCGCCGGCAAATCCAGAATCACCCAGTCGTACAGTTGCCGGGCGTGATCCACCAGAACTCGCAAACGGGAGGAATCGATCGGATCCGCGTACGGCGCCGCCGGAGCCGGAAGGATATCCAGCCCGCCGTGATTCACCGCCAGCGAACTCCACAGCGCCGGATCCAGGTGCTCGGCATGCTGCAGCGCGTCCACCAGTGAATAGTTATGGCTCAGCTTCAGATAGAACCCGATGGTTCCCCCGGTCAAATCGAAGTCCGCCAGCAAGATGCGCTTTCCGGTGAGCCGTTGCAGCGAAAACGCCGTTTGGGTCGCCACCGTGGAAGCGCCGGAGCCCGGCTTGGAACTGGAGAACGTCACCACGTGGCCGGTCTCGGTTTCCGCCGGCGTATCCGGTGTACACAGCCGCCGCAGCCGCGTGATCGCCTCGTTCTGCGAATTGATTTCGAAGGGAGCGTAAAGAAATTCGCTCGCGCCCGCGCGCAGAGTTTGCAGAATGGCCTGCGAATCGCCGTGTGTATGCAAGCCCACCACGTGCAGCGGCGGCGTGAGTCCGGAGATGTATTTGATCAACTCCGTGGCGGCGCTGGGATCGCTGGCAACGTCCAGCAGGATCACGCTGGGTTTGAGTTGCCGCACGCGGATTTCCAGCGTTTGCGCCGGCGGGTAGCTTTTCAAATCCGCGAGAATCTGAAAAGCCCGCGTCTGCGGCAGAGTCCCCAGGAACTGTTGCGCCAGGTCCCGATCCGGCGCAATCAGCAGCGCCGTGATCTGGGGTTCGTTCTGAGGACGGGAATACATTCCAACGGTTGTCTTTCCTGAAAGAGTGTTTGTCTCAGCTCAGTTCTTTTTGGAGGTCGCAGGCTTCTTGAACGGCTCGTCGCCCGGCTCCAGCTTTACCAGGAAATCTTTCGGGAAGTAGATATCCGGCTTGGGATCGCTCGGGTTCAAAGCTTGCGTATATTCCGGCGTCACCACCAGGATCAGATCCGTGCGGCGCTTGTTATCGTCTTTCGACTTGAACAGGCTGCCCAGAATCGGCAGATTGCTCAGGAACGGTACCTTGGAGAGCGTGTAGGTTTCCTGATTGTTCAGCAAGCCTGCCACCACGAAACTCTGCCCGTCGCCCAGTTCCACATCGGTTTCCGTGGTTCGGCTGGTGGTACCGGGAATCGTGAATCCGTTTAGCGTGACGGCCACCGAGTAGTCTACCGTGGACACTTCCTGGTTCAGGTGCAGCTTGATGGTGTTGTGTTCGGTGACCTGCGGCAGGAAGCGAAGCTTCACGCCGAACTCCTTAAATTGCACGGTAACCGCGCCCGAATTCGCGCCGCCCTGCAGAACCGGAACCGGAAATTGGCCGCCGACCAGGAAGCTGGCTTCCTTGCCGTTGGAGGTGACCAGATTCGGCTCCGCTAACGTCTGCGCGATGCTCTGTCCTTCCAGGGCCTTGATGAACGCGCCGATGTTCAAATGCGGATCCAGCGCGAACAGGTTGAGCGCCTGAGAAATCGTGAAAATTCCGCTGTTCGCGGTCGAACTCGAACTGGTGCCGCCGCTGCTCGAAGAGGACGCTCCAGCGGCTGTACCGCTGTTGCTGGTGGACGACCCGCCGTTGGCCGTGGGCGGGATGGTCAGGTTTCCGGTAAAGGTCGGCGGGGAGAACTGCCCCGTGGTCGCGCCAATCGCGTTATTCCCGGGTGCGGCCAGCAGGTTCACGCCGTACTGAA
>Ga0335069_10011718_pt1 | contig 12360 bp, 15 predicted proteins | sample Lox_Sample_11_FD_206714 | JGI IMG/M metagenome (GOLD analysis project Ga0335069, IMG submission 206714) | Soil microbial communities from Loxahatchee National Wildlife Refuge, Florida, United States - Lox_Sample_1.1 | ecosystem: Environmental > Terrestrial > Soil > Wetlands | place: USA...
TCTTTTTACTACAACGTCTTTATACTCCTAAACCTCAGGGGACGTCAAGTTTCGAAGCCTTTCTCCCCACACCTTGTGAAAAATCCCATCGGCCGTATGGGATTGCCGCACTGAAGAACGCCTTAAGCCTCGCTTTCCGGGGTTTATCTGGGGCGAGCCTGGAATACGTGAATAGTCATAGGGGCCCCAGCCTATCGCGAGATCGCTGTTTCCCGAAATATCGCAACCCTGGATGCCAAACCTCATGTTCTTATGAAAGTACCCCAAGACCTTTTCAAGTTCACCACCACAAATGAAAATGCTGGAGGGCCCCGCTTTGTCGGGGCCACGGTCGCGACAGGTGACAGCGGTCACCCGCGCACCCTCCAACAAAACCGCATTTTCATAGAAGCCTTGCATGCCCCACGAGGTACCACGTAGCATGAAAATGGAGACGTGATACCCTAAGAGATCCTGATCGTAAGATGCACCGGGTCAAGCTCGTCCACTTTCTCTCCGCCAAATTCAGAAACCTTCATGTCGAGAGCAACAACAAGCACGACGAGTGGGACGATTCTCAAGCTTGACCAGAAAAAAACCCGACTTTCTTGGCTGTAATCTCGTCTAAACTGGCGACGGCGGGTAAGAACAGGAACGGAGGCTGTCTGTGACTGAAGCCCTGAACCCTAGCCTTGCGCGAACAGGGTCGGGAGAGGCAAAAGCTCGAGAAGACCTGCAAGAGGAAGCCTGGGTCACAGCCAGCCAGAAGGGTGACACCCTGGCTTTCAATCGACTGGTCCTGAAATGGGAAGGCCCAATCTATAACCTTGCTCTGCGGATGCTCCAACATGAAGACGAGGCGGCTGAAGCCACGCAAGAAGTCTTCCTGCTGGCGTTCCGGAATATAGGCCGATTCAGGCGAGAGTCCCGTTTCTCCACCTGGCTTTACCGGATTGCCTCCAATCACTGTACGACCCATCTGCGACAGCGTCCGGTGGAGGCCCACTGTTCATTGGACGATGACAAGTTGGAAATGACACTAGGCCCCTTGTTGCCGGTGGAGGAGTCTCACGAAAAAGAATTGCTTAATGAGGAGAGCCGCCAACGAGTGGCCAGGGCTCTCGGAAGACTTTCCCCGGAACAACGAATTGTTGTGGAGCTGAAGTTTTTCAAGGAGCTAACCTTTGAAGAAATTTCCCAGGTAGTCCAAGTCCCCCTGAGCACAGTGAAGACCCGGCTATACAGTGGCCTGGAGGCTTTAAAGTCCCGCCTGGGACGGACAGACCGAGGAATCAAGCGAGGATTAAGAAATGACAAAAGTGTGTGATCATTTCCGGCTGCAACTAGCTAAAGCCCTGGTGGACGACCTTGTTGGAGAGGAGCGCGAAGCACTGCAGGATCATCTGGCGGAGTGTCCGGCCTGTAGTCTTGATCAGGAGCTTTACGCCACCACAGTTCGACAGTTGCGATCCACTGCAGACGTCCCGGTGCCACGGCATTTCTTTGTGTATCCCAAGACTATCCGGCTGACCCCCTGGCAACTATTTCGGCAATTGAATTTCGCTTGGCGTGCCACCCTTGTCGCGACCGCCGTCTTACTATTGGTCGGGGCAAGCTTACTGGTTGGTAATGCCCGATTCAAAGCCGAAAACGGGTCTTTCTCTCTTTCCTTCGGGAAGCCTCCACTTCCCCGCCCCACCGGGATGACAACCGGCGAGGAGACTGAGGTTTTGAAACACGAATTACTAATGGTTATGGAGGAAAAACTGCGGCAGGAGCGACTGGAGTTCACCCGTCTGATACAGGCCGAACTCAAGAGGTCAACTGCCTTGCGCAATCGGCAACAGAGGCAATTGCTTCAGACTGCTCTTGAAAGCATGGAGACTCGATTCAACAGTCAGTTGACAACGGCTGGCAAAACGCTAGAGGCACGTAACGATCAAGCCTTGTTGAGTCTGATCGGGGCGTGGCAAGCCCAACGGGAACAAGACCTGGCGCGAATCAATGTCAGCTTCGAACATATGCAGGCGCAAGGACAGCTAAAGGAAAGGCAGACTGACAACATCCTGAACACCCTGATCCAGGTAGCTCAATTGAAATTGCAGTAGCAGAATTTTAATGCCGTTTTCACGATGCCTCGTACCGCAATCAAGATGAAGAAGACGCAAACGCGAGGATGGCAAAGGAGGATAATACAATGATGCGTCGAATTTTGGCTGGCTGTACCGTAGTGCTTGCGACTCTAATCTCGCTGGCCGTGACGGAACTGGCGCAGACTCAGTTGTTCGACCAGGAAAGGAGCCGGCAGGAAATCGAGACCATGCGAGGAATTCTGAGAACTAGTTTGGATTACGCACTCAAGAGGAACCCCCAGGCGAGCGAGGATTCAAAATTTGGAGATCTTTCCGGCTTCAGCCGGTCTAGCCGGGTGAGTGGGTTTTACCTTTACGGCCAAGGTGCGCTCTTTGGCATATCGCTAGCCTCGTCTTCGTCCTCAGCGTTTGCATCCATGGCTGCATTAGCAGAGCTGGCACCCCCAACCCCACCGATTCCGCCAGCCGCCCCGGCTGCTCCGCCTGCTCTTTCGCCGCTGAATGAGGACGATCTAGCCGCAGCTCGCCAGCAAGCCGAGGCCGCCAAAGCAGATATTGCAGCCACTGCCGCTCAGGCCAAGCAGCAACAAAAAGAAGCAGCACGGCAGATGGACGAAATCATGAAACAGTCCACACAAGTACAAAGAAAAATGGGGGAATGGAGGAGACAAAATGCAGAGGCACACACCAGAATGCAGGCGCAAATAGCCATCGCCAGAGTTGCGCTAGTGGAGACGCTCGCCAAATATGGTGACTCACTCAGCGTGGTCAAGCCGCAGGAGTACATCACAATTGTGATTTCGGGGGAAGGGGGGCCCTGGTTCTCAGACGAGTTTCCGATCGGAGGGCCTGTCGCTGCGGATCGGAACCAGCAGATCGTTTCAGTCCAGAAGTCGGTCGTTACAGATTACAAAGCGGGACGAATTTCTCTGGATGAATTCAAGAAGAGAGTTCTGTCCTACACCAATTGACGTAAGAGGATTCATTGAGTACCGGATTGTCCCCGGGCCTTTTCAACCTGAAGTGAGAGACATCCAGGAGACCCGGAGCGGTGTTTACCTGGTTTCTACAAGAGCAGGGTTATTTGAGTTCAAGCCCTTTGTTCGCACGGACGCCAAGCTCGGCACAGGACATGCGGGGACATTACCTCCATCAGATGAGGCAGAGCTAAGCACGGTCAGTCGATTTACGGGTTACCAGCCCAATGAGCCCGGGTCGGCTTCCGTACGGACATCAGCTGAAGATGCTTCAGGAAGGATCTGGGTGGGGACAGCAGGGGGATTATTCCAGTTTGAAGAAATGAGAGGGAAATGGACCTTTCATCTGGTCGACATCGGACTGCCCAAGGACACCGAAAACGATACTATTATCCGAACTCTTATGCCCGATCGGCTCGGCGGACTCGACCAGAACGGAAATCTGTGGATGGGGCACGAAGGCGGGGTCATGAAGCTTGCTCGACGCGGGTTCGTGTCTTATGGGATGGCAGACGGCTTGGGGAGTTCCTCCATTGCCTCTATCTTTGAGGATCAAGCGGGCGAATTGTGTGTCAGCAGCCTTTTCACTGACATTGTCTTGAGTCGATTTGACGAACGGCACTTCCTGGCGGCAAAGCCCAGATTGCCCGAGTACTTCGACTACTACGGTTGGGGTTGGCAGCAGCTTTCCATGCAGGATCGTAGGGGAGATTGGTGGATTCCCACTGGAAAGGGCCTGTGTCGCTATTCCGGAGCCCTGACTCTTAAGGACCTTGCTGGCACTTCGCAATCGGCTATTCTCTCGTCCTTCATTCTTCTGAAGCCAGATTTTCACCTATCCAGGTGGTGATTTCTCACCGCGTCCTCTTTAACAATAGGCCATCCATTGACTCGTTTCAGGAAAGAGACAATTAGAGGAGGCCTACGATGACCTTAAGCAGAAAATCAATCCTAAAAGCCACACTCGGGCTGTTTGTAACACTGAGCGTTCCAATGCTTGGTCAGATGATAGACAAGACCAAAGCACCCAATACGATCAATGAAGGCATCTCGAAGTCGCTGACGGACGAAATCGGCGCCGGTCGTGGAGATTTGACAACTCCGAACTCCTCCGCTTTCATCATCAGCCGTGACCCATTTCGTGCCATTCGTCGGGGGTCGCCAGCTTTTTCAGCGCAAGTTCACACGGCAAGAAGGCCAAGGGCCTAATGTGGGCGATGGCGCGGGATCCATAGATTCTAACCTGGCTATAGGCGCTGGACTGTCTGACAGTTGTGCAGGTTGTCATTCACGCCCCAGGGGCTCGGCAGGATTCGGAGGAAACGTGGTGACCAGGCCCGACAGCCGGGATACTCCGCACCTATTCGGCCTCGGGCTCAAGGAGATGCTGGCCGATGAAATCACCACCGACCTCAGGGCCATTCAAACCCAAGCCTTGGTTGACGCGAAATCTACAAAACGGCCAATCACTAGAAGGCTTCTGAGCAAAGGAATCGAATACGGGCATATCGTAGCCAACCCGGATGGCACAATAGATACTTCCCAAGTGCATGGGGTTAACAGCGATCTTCGGGTTCGGCCTTTCTTCGCTCATGGCGGAACCATTTCGATTCGCGAATTTGTGGCAGGGGCGCTCCAGAACGAGATGGGTCTTCAGGCGGTTGATCCGGATTTAATGCATGCAGCCAATGGCGGAAGAATTGTTACACCATCCGGTATGGTACTGGACGGAAGACTGGACCACATCGAAGCTCCACCAACGGATAATCCGTCAGCGGACCCTGACCAGGATGGAGTGGCCAATGAGATACCGACTAGCCTGGTCGATTACCTGGAGTTTTACCTGTTGAATTACTTTAAGCCGGCGATCTATCAGCAAACCGACATGACTCTCAAAGGACAGCGGTTGTTCCGCCGCACGGGATGTGCGAGTTGTCATATCTCTGACCTGGCACTGAATCGCGATCGGCGCGTGGCGGATGTCGAGACCCTTTACGATCCGGTCAACGGAGTTTTCAATAATATGTTCGCCACGGCATCCCCGTTGCATCTCAACCTGGACGATGGATCCGGCTATCCGGCACTCAAGCCGCCGACACAGGGCACCTTTGTCGTTAAAAACATCTACACCGACTTTAAGCGGCACGACCTTGGGCCCAATTTCCACGAACGAAACTACGATGGGACTTTTCAAACCGAATTCATGACCACCCCTTTGTGGGGAGTCGGGAGTACAGCCCCCTATGGTCATGACGGGCGAAGTCTCAATCTGAACGAGGTGATTCTGCGGCATGGCGGAGAAGCTCAATCAGCCCGAGACGCCTTTGCCAGCCTGGAGTCCGATGACCGGCAGGCACTCATTGGTTTCCTGAACTCGCTGGTCCTCTTTCCACCGGATGACACGGCTTCAAACCTGGACCCGGGAGACTCGAATACTGCCAACTTTCCACAATCCGGACACGGAAGCATTAAGCTGACTGTTCTCTTTAACGATCCCAAAGACCACGAATGAAACTCTTGAATAAGAATCCAATGACAACTCCGGGTTCAAAGTGCCACTTCTGAAAATTGTTGTTTGCTGTGAAAAACTACCCAAAGGAGGCTCTATGAAGATGAAACGAAGCTCTCTCCCAAATATAGTCGCCAGCTGCGTCCTATTACTCTGGTCGAGTGGAGAGTTTGCACAAAAAGATCCAGGCGTGCGAGGTGGGCTTGCAAATACCGGAGGAGGACGGCGATTCTACGCTTTAGGGTTGCTGTATAGGAGGAACTCCTGACTTAATAAGTCAATCTCACGGAGACACGAAGGCACCGAGATCCAGAGGAAGTAAGATTGACTGTTCATGAGGCTGAAACCCTCATAATCTTCTTCCTCTGTGGTCTTTGTGCCTCCGTGAGAAATATTAGAGAATTTCGCCAAAGCTTCCGGCCATTTTCACTTGATTAGGAACATCTCCCCCAGTTGAAGCTTGTGATAACGCCTTTGCAGATCAGTGGAGAGTCGGCTCTTCAGTTCGTCGGGGTAGCCTCGCGTCCAGAAGACATTGTCATCAGCCTCGCGGTACGTGCCAAAGTGTTGGGGGAAAATGTAGGCCGGCTCGAGCCGGTTAATCAGGATCATGGAGCGGTCAATGTACATGTTGTGAACCGTGGGAGAGATAAAGAGGACGTCGATCTTACTTAAATTGAGATGCTCTTCAGTTAGGACTGAGTCGCCGGGATGAAAGAATCGTTTACCTTGTATAGTGAGCACGTAGCCGCAATTGTGAGTAATCGAGTCAATGAAATCCGCTTCTCGAGTCAGGACTGTGAACTCCTGATTGCCGTGGATAGCGTGGGTGGGTTCTATTCTGATCCCTTTGACTTCGAATGGCTGACCGGGCTGTGGCACGATGATTCGTTCCCCGGCAATTCCCAATTCTGAAGCGCGACGAAGGCAAGTCTGGGGCAACACAAAAGTACATCGCTTCCCTTGAGCCAGGTTCTTGAGCGTCGGTTCGTTGAAATGATCTCCGTGGTGATGCGTCACAAAGGCCAGATCAAGTAAGCCAGCGAGATCCTCGGCCGACACCGGAGGCTCTGATATCTTTTCTTCTCTCTCAAGATCCAAATCGATCCCGATCAGTACTCCATCCGCTTTGATTAGCCATCCGGCATTGCCGGTCCACCATAGTGCGATCCCCTGCTGGTGAGTCTTGATCTGTTCAAGGGTCTGCGAAGATGCGCCCGGGGAGGAACCATCTGACAAAAGCGTGCTTCGATTAATCAGCAACATTAAGATTAGGGCCAAAACGGAGTTGGTTCTCGACATGAGCCCTCCTGGGAAAGCTTTAAGGCCACGAAATCAAGGCCGCTAGTGACTAAACCCGGAATGGAGCTTGACTGGATGGGTGCAACTGGGATCCCAGGCGCAGGTCACAAACGGAATAGAACCCCTTTTATGAAAATCTCAGTTTTGGTAACCACGACATACGGCCTTGGTTTGTCGTGGGCATTTGACCGCATAGGAGAAGCCCACGATGAATTCAAAGTGTGAATTCATCGTGGCTACCCCTGCAATTTTCATCGGCGGTGGTGAACTTGAAAAGGTCATGGGGCACTTTCCTGAAAATGCGAGTCTTGAGGGAGGCCGCCGCGCGTGTGACCGCCGTCACTCGTCACGGCGGTTGCCAGGGTCAAATTGGTCGCCGCTCGGGGAACAGTGGTCCCATGATCGGCTCCCACATTCCCCCCCTCCAACTCCTTCCGGTAGTAGCGCGCCCAATCCACACATTAATCGTTCCCTCGTTCATGCCTACCGAATTCGGTACGTCTTGGCATATCCGCCCGTCTGATTCGAGATTGTTACCTGGATGATCCCCTGCGCATCGCACTGGTAAACCTCTTCCACCCATATGTCACCTGCCTCGGGCCAACGCATCACGGGCACCAGGTCCAGTCTGGTTTCCTCCTGCAGGGCAGGGTGGAAGGGGAAGAAAATCTCTTCCCAGGAAATGATGTCTCCACCTGGTTCCAGTTGCGAATTTCTCAAGTTACTGCATTCCAGGAAGCGAAAGTGGCCTAGGTTGTGGGCGGGGCGGTACCTCCGCGTAACCACGAGGGGCGGTTGGCCTGGGTGCGGCAAGGCCGTCTCTCTTGCAAATATAGGATCGAAGGCTATCTTTGACCCGTCGTCACTCTCTCTCCATACTCCAAAGAACCGGCTGAATCTCTCTTCCAGGGTGTAGCCGCTATCCTGATCGGCTGTGGCCGCCAGACCCACAGCAGTCGCGGCAGAAGGATATGGGGAGCGCTGCACTCGCTTCCCGAAATGCTCCCTTAGAGTTCGGGCAAGAATCGGGAGGTCGCAGGAGCCGCCAACCAGGTAAACACAAGCCAGCGTCTTGAGATCCGGCCCGGAGTCCCGGTGGACGGACCTTAGAACCGATTCGGTAAGCTGGATCGTCCTGGAGATGAGGGGCTCGCATTTGTCGTAGAATTGGGATATGGGAACTAAGACCGCATCTGCTTCCGGACTGACCTGGCCAAAGTCGACTGTAATCTTCCGAGTGTTTGGATTGATACTCTCCTTGGCTTCACGACACAAATGCAGCAAGCGGGGACGGAAACTGGAAGTTAAGGGAGCCACCACAATCCCTGATGCTGCCACTGAAAATCGTTTTTGGAGGGATCGAGGCAGTGCGGGCTGAGCTAAAGCAGAGTGCATCAACAATTCGTCGAAGTCATCTCCACCCAGCCGTGAAATACCTTCACTCGCAACCACCTCGTGATGTTGGCCCCTAATTCGAATGACCGAGACATCGAAGGTTCCTCCTCCAAGGTCGTACACTACCAAGTATTCACGTCCGCCTACCGCTTCAGGAGGGCGGTGACGGTAGGCATATTCAATCCCGGCGGCTGACGGCTCGTTGAGCATTCCGAGGACCTCAAATCCGGCCCGGCGAAACGCCTCCAAGGTCAGGAACCGTTGGTTGCTATTGGCATTAGTCGGAACACCTATCATGACCTGCAATGACTCGGCGGGATTGATCTCCAGGTTGCTCCGACGTGGCAAATCCTCGCGCAAAGTTGCGAGGAATCTGGTGAGCCATTCCAACAGTGAGAGTTTGATTTCACCGATACCCATGATCGTGTCAGGATGACCCTGGCTCAAGTGTCGTTTGACAGAACGACACATTTCCCAGTGTGCGTCATATTGGACCGCCAGCGCGTCCAGGCCAAACCTAACCTGATTCTCTCGGACCGCGATGAGGGAAGGGTACCAGTTCTGATGGTATCCGCTTTCATGTTCGAACTCGATCATCGGGTATTTGCCCTTCATTGCCGCAGCTACCCGTGTTCGTGTCGTTCCAAAATCGATACCGAGCCGCATCACAGCCCCCTCAGAAGGAGAACGACCTGTATAGACTCTTTATTCTTCCGTGCCTGATGTAGTGGATTCCGAGAACCTTGCTCTTGTTGCGACGAGATCGACCAAAGTCAGAGGCCATTGGGAGAGCAGGAGTTTTCATGACAAATCGTACCAAGGGCAACCCGGCCATTGAGGGATGACCCTCAATATCTAGTATAGAAAGCACTATATCACCCCAAAATATTGTCAGGCAACAGCCTTCTTGACGGAGAAGGCAAACTCAGGACGTCCACAATCGTTCTTTGCATCCATTGGAGTTCCTTGTGCTTTTGTCTATACTCATCCTGCCGGCCGATGGCTCTCTCGAAGATTCCTCTATATTGACAGCCGGCTTGCACCCGCTCGGTGTTCCCACTCGGAGGGCGATTTTGGAGATTAGACATTTTCCGGGAAGCGTAGCGACATGATGCAGCTAATTCCTCCGGAGGCCTGTTAGGGTGACGGAGATTTAGCTCAGGGCCGCGAGAGGGACTGCTGTCCCCTGTCGCGACCGTGGCCCTATGGGGCGTTGGACCTTAGCCCAGGACGCCGCCTGCGGCCTCGTGCCGCTTCACAAATGTCCAATCTCCAGCCGTCTGCCTAAAGCGGACGTCCAACCCTGGGCTGGAATATTTTGTCCTTTCAGGACATCAGAGCTCATATCAGCTCGGTGCCAGAATTTCGGTTTGCTTATAGTCCAATGTCAGCTTCATCCGAACCGGCAAGAAATGCGTTACCCATTCTTCCAGCGGTCACTGGCGGGCGTCTTGCCTCTCTCGATTTGTTTCGGGGCGCCACTATCGCGGCCATGATCCTGGTCAACATTCCCGGGAACGAAGATGCCGCCTATTGGCCCCTAAAGCACGCCGAGTGGAACGGATGGACCCCCACAGATTTGATCTTCCCTTTCTTCCTCTTCATTGTCGGGGTCTCCCTCGTATTCTCGTTTGCATCCAGGCTCAAACGTGGCGATTCGAGGACAGCGCTTCTCCTTCATACCTTTCGTCGCAGTGCCATCATTGCTGCCATCGGGTTGGGTCTAAACGCGCTTTTTGCGATGGATTTCCGCATGCTGCGCATTCCCGGGGTTCTACAGCGAATCGCTCTCTGCTACCTGGTCGCAGCCATTCTTTTCCTATGCTTGGGTCGCCAGGGCCGGGCCATGGTGGCTGGCGCACTACTTTTGGGTTATTGGATCCTGATGTGTTTTGTTCCGGTTCCTGGATTCGGGTTGCCGGGACGAGACGTCCCCTTGCTCCACCCGGATTGGAACCTGGCAGCTTACCTTGATCGAAAACTTGTAATCGGGCAGCTCTACGAGGGAACTCGTGATCCGGAAGGCCTGCTGAGCACCTTGCCGGCAATTGCGACCACATTGTTGGGAGTATTTACAGGAGAATGGTTACGATCAAAGAATAGCCCCCAGAAAAAGGCCGCGTGGATGCTGATTTCTGGATTGGCAGGCCTGGCTCTCGGCTGTGTCTGGGGAGTCTGGTTCCCCATCAACAAGAAATTGTGGACGAGTTCCTATGTGCTGTTTACGGGGGGATTTGCTCTGGTATGCCTCGCAGTCTGCTACTGGGCTAACGATATCAGGAATTGGCGCGGAGCCTGGACGAAGCCTTTTGTCATTTTCGGTGCGAACGCGATCGCAGCGTATATGATTCATATTATCCTGGCAGTGTGTATCTACAGTTTCCATGCACAGCTCGACGGTCGCACCTTGAACGGACAAGACTACCTTTTCCAGCGTTTTTTTGCACCACTGACGGGGCCGAGTTTTGCATCGCTCCTGTACTCAGTCGCGTTCGTGCTGGTGTGCTTCTTGCCCATTTGGTTGATGTACCGTAAGCGGATCTTTCTCAAGGTCTAACCCGGCTTTGACAACCCCGGAGTGCCTCATAATTGCAAATACCAGCGGGGGAATGGGGGTCGGCGCGTAGAAGTTAAATGATGATTGTTACAGTTTTCTGGGCAAAGAGGCGGGGGCACTCGATTCAACTTGTGAGAATGTTTATGTTCTCAAAGGTTACCAGCTAGAATCATGCAAAGCGAGCAAAAGTCGTGGCCCTACGCACGGCCTCCGGCCTGACTCCTGGTTGCCTGGGCCGCCGGCGCGCTTCGGAAACCACAGAGTCAACCTGGCCAATTTCCCGGATAATTGGCCCCGGCGGTCCGTTATCAGGATCAATTCGCAGCTCACCCCGGAACGTCAGCCTGCCCATTGAAGAAGAAATACAATGTAATTATAATGTAATTATGAACGATCTGCGATTCATTTGGGATCACCAGAAAGCCACCTCCAACAAAAGAAAACATGGAGTAACTTTTAGTGAAGCCGCTACGGTCTTTACGGATGAGAACGCCGTCGAATACCCCGACCCAGATCACTCCGAGGAGGAGGAACGCTTTATCATCCTTGGTTTGAGCGCTGGTTTGAGGGTTTTGGTGGTTTGTTACTGTTTCCGCCATAACCAAGCAACCATCCGGATTATCTCGGCGAGAAAAGCCACCCCTAAAGAAATTCGCTGGTATGGAGAGAAAGCTCAATGAGAAAAGAATATGATTTTTCAAAAATGCCAGGCAAAAAGAACCCTTACGCTAAGCGGTTGAAGAAGCAAGTGACAATTCGCTTGGGACTGGATGCCATTGAATACTTCAAACAAATGTCTGACGCCACTGGCATTCCTTATCAAAGTCTGATTAATTCCTACTTGACTGACTGCGCCCGGAATCAAAGAAAATTGGTTATGACTTGGTCATAGAACCCAATTCTCTCAAAATGCTAACAATCAGCCCGGCAACGAAGAGGCCGCCTACTGGCGGTCAGCTTGAGTCTGTGGGCGCGCGGCTCATTCCCAAGAGGGGCGTTTCGCGTCACGGCCATGCCCGGCGGAAATTCGATCATCAGACGTGGTCCTTATCGCCTCGTTCGGCACCCGATGCACTCGGCCGTACTTCTCTTCATTTGGGCTGCGATCCTCAGCCGTCTGTCGCTCGTGAATGCGGCAATAGGCATAGCGGTTACAACGGTGATCGTCGCCAGGGTCATCGCTGAGGAACGCCTGCTTCGCGCCAAGTATCCGGAATACCGCGAGTATGCCCAGACGACAAAAGCCCTCGTGCCGTACTTAGTGTAGGCGGAGGCAGAGCGGGCGGCCTAACCTTTGAATTGCACCCGTAAGTACGTAAGTAATGGCGTGACCTTCACTTCCATTGCACTGGCCCTACAATCAAAGTCCTACAATTATTCGCAGAAGAAATACAGTTTTTCGTATGGAATTAATCAAGAATCCAGAAACCAGTATTAGCCAGTAGAACATTCTTGAGGTCTGAAATATCATAAGGACAGTGAATTAGACGAATTCTCACCTGACCTCAAGGAAGGGATATTGTCTGGTCACAAGCTTGCTTCTAACTC
>Ga0335069_10011719_pt1 | contig 12360 bp, 9 predicted proteins | sample Lox_Sample_11_FD_206714 | JGI IMG/M metagenome (GOLD analysis project Ga0335069, IMG submission 206714) | Soil microbial communities from Loxahatchee National Wildlife Refuge, Florida, United States - Lox_Sample_1.1 | ecosystem: Environmental > Terrestrial > Soil > Wetlands | place: USA: Florida...
CCCGGTTCAACGTCTGCGTATTGGCCTCGAGCTGTGTGTTTAGCCCGGTGAGAATTTTTAGATTGTTCTCTTCATCACCCGGAAGCTGGCCGACATATTGCTTCTTGAACGCGGCCAATCTCGAATCCATGTCATCCAGATTCTTCTTTGCATCTTCCAGGCCGCGATTGAGCACGTCGGTGGTACCGGTCGCCGCGGCCTGCACGGATTTCAAATTCTCGTCGATGAACAGCGCCGTCAGTTCGTTACAGATCTGCTGCGCCTCGCGCGCATTCGGCGCCGTATAGTTCAAATAGAATCCTGGGACTGGACTATTTCCCTTCTTCGGTTTGTTGGCCCCGTTTCCAATGGACGATAAATCCGTCAGCACCGGCTCGACTGCCATGTTCTGCCGAATCGTGTCGATCATATCCCCGACCGCTTGCGGATTCTTGTTGGGATAAAGTTTCTCCACCACAGGCTGCAGGCGGCTCTGACTAAGCACCTGCTGTTGCAGCGTCGCAATTCGGGTCGTCAAATCTTCCGTTACAGCGGGCTTCACCATCTCCTCGGGCACTCGCTGCTGCTCGACGAGAATGAGCGATTGCGACATATATCTCGAGGGAAATGCGTACGACACCAGAAAGCCCACTAGCGGCGCCAGCAGCACCGGGACAAGAATGATCTTCGCCCGGCGGCGTAACATCGCGATGTAGTCGTCCAGTGTCAGCTCTCGTTCGGCAATCATCCTTTTGTTCCTGTACTGCTCAACCACACATCCGAAACACTGCTAGTCAATGCGGATTGGCCGCGGAATCCAATCCAAGCCAAACGTGAGCACATTCCGGTTGGAAATGCGGTCACATTCCGGAAGCCCGCCGCAATACGAATGATCGAAAAGCAGTTCGTTGAACTGATAGCTCACGAACGCGTGAAAATTGTGCCCGATGTAACGGTGCACACCTCCGCCGATAAACCCGTAAGAGTAGCTGTTCGCGTCGACTCCGGGACAAAGCGGCAATCCGCTGTTGTTCGGTTCTCCCGGCAATCCTGCAAAGCAGGTAGAAAGCTGCTGATCGCTCAAAGACTGCAGACGGTTGTTGTGGGCGAATCCTACATCTGCAAACATGGCCCAAACGCGCGACAGCGGCCGGTTTACGCTCAATCGTGCGATGTCGCTCTGTGCCCCGGCAAACAATCCCGAACCGCTCGTCGTATAGCGCTCATAGCTCAGCGCCATATCTGTTTTCGTCCACCGGTATCGGAGTCTGCCAATCGCGGCGACTCCAATCTTGGTCTGAGGAATGGACCCGACTAAGGATCCGCTCTGATTCACGGAGCAGTGTGCATTCTTTTCCGCAAAATCGGCGAGGGAGCATGGGTTTGAAATGCTCGTAAACTGCGGGCCCGCACCAAGCAGCAGGTCCATCCGCCCGGAAATCCGTCGCCCAAACATTCCCTGGACCACGTTGGTATGAAATGCAGAACCGGACACGGAAAAATCGAACCCCTGATAGTCGTACATCAATGCCACTTGTGTATGCGGCGTCAGCAGCCGGTTGTACCCGCCCTGGAATGACCACTGCGAAGCGCCGATGAATGGCGTGCCGGTCGCAATGTCACTTCCATAGAAATGCGTAAACGCATAGCCTGCCAGTCCCGTCACCGCAGACTTCGGCGACAAGTATTCGCTTACGTCAACAACACTCAGATTCATGATGCGGGGAGCGAGGCCAAGCGTCCCCAGCACGCTGCCTCCCAGCAGCGAACCGAAAGGCGTGTTGCCGAGCGACGCGATATTCACCGAGCCTTCTGATCCATAGGCATTTCCGAAGTTGCCTTCCGGCAGATAGCTGAAACTGTCGCGCACGGAAAGTTGACCGCGTTTCCAGTTGATCTTCTGGTTCAGGTCCATCTCCTGGAGCAGTTTCCAGCCCGCCCCCGGAATGTTGTAGTAGGCGGCGCCCCCCGCATACTCGAGCCCAAGGTCGTAGTGACTCCAAATTCTCTTCAGGGTCAGGCTCCCTAGGCCGCGGCTGACAGATGAGACCGAATTGCCGGTGCCGACGCCATTTGTAGGATTTGAATCCAGCGATTCGCTCACCGTCGCTCCGGGCTGCAAGTAGCTGAGCGGGGCGGCATGTGGCTCCAGCGAGGGCAAATCCAAACTTGATAGTGGCGGATTCTCCGTCAAGGGCGGCGGCAGATTCTGCGGCTCATCGCCGGAACTCTGTTGCTGAGCCGAAGCATCAGCTTGCGAATCGCTCTGCGCCCAGGCGGCGCTCGCAGCGCAGAGCACTGCGGCCAAGATCAAAATGTAAAATCGTTGCTTCATTACTGTCTTACGGGACCACGATTGTGTCGCCTGGTTTCAAATAGATGTTCTGTTCCGGATGGCTCCCTTTCACCACTTCCTTGTAGTTGAACGGCATTCGCTCCTGCTTGCCGTTCTGACTACGCAGGAGATAGATCGCCTTGGTATTTGCAAACTGCGTAAATCCCGCCTGTGAGATGGCCTGCAGCACAGTCATGTTCGGCAGCAAGGTGATCGGCCCGCTGTGATTCACCTCTCCCGTCACGAAAACCCTGCGGCTGTTCATTGCAGTGACGGCGACCGTCACGCGCGGATCGGTCACATATTTCCTCAGTCGCTCGGTGATCACATCGCGCAACTGCAGCGGAGTCAGCCCCGCCGCCGTAATGTCGTTCAGTAGCGGCATCGAAATCTTTCCGTCCGGACGCACGGGTAACGTCTCGGTCAGGTCAGGCTCTTTCCAAACCGAGATGTGCAGCACATCGTCAGATCCAATTACGTAATCGGAAGACGGCTCCACATGAGATACGACTTCCGCAGGTTGGTCGCCCTTCGCTGCATCGGCTTTGCCACCGTCGCTACTCTGCGCGAAGGCCAGCATTCCTATCATCGCCAGCCACGCTGCGACCACAAACTTTCCACCTCTACTCATATCCCTCTCAACAGCTATCACTGGGATCCCCACTTCTTACGACGGGGCGCTCCACTTTCCTCCGCATTTGCGAAAAAAGTGGGAATTCAACAGATCGAAATCGAAGAGATCCGGTGCACACTCGCGGCGCGGTTTGCCCTTGGAAAGTACGGGTGCTGTCGTCACGTTGTTGTTGCCCGAAGGGGCAAGAATCCGCCAATTGCCCGCTTGCGATCGGTCAAGAGGCCGAAACAATTCCGCAATCTGGGACTGCACGGGAGGTGCCGATCCCGCACGACTTGCTGGTATATTACCCTGTTATTTCAACAACTTACGAGCAGGAATACGCCAAGCGCCGCCTCCTGCCCTTTGGAGGGCGCTGGCAATAATACCAGTTCCACTCGTGTGGGAAAAACTTTTCCCAAGTTTTTTCAGCGGTGCGAAAACGCCGCGAGTATTAGACCGCTGAACATCAGCAGATGTGGGGACACTCCTCGTTGCGCGCCGAATTTCATTTCGTTATCCTGTGCTTCACTCCCGCCTGATTCATGTCAACAAATGTGGTCCAACCCGAAGTTGCGTCCGCGAGCCAGAACTCCGCAGGAACAGCCACCGCGTTCCCGCGATGGCAACTCGTAGTTCTTGGCGCGCTCTCCCTCTGGATTTACTGGCGCACGCTCGCTCACCTCGCCCTGCAGTGGTGGCGCGATCCCAACTTCTCTCACGGGTTCCTGGTGCCGATCTTCGCGGCCTATATCGTGTGGCGAAAGCGAGATCAACTCGCCCGAAGCGTTCCTCAACCTTCCTGGTCCGGAGTGGCATTCCTTCTCGCGGGAATCTTTATGCTGCTGGTCGGTGAAATGGGCGCAGAACTTTTCCTGGCTCGCTCTTCACTGCTGTTGCTGATTGCCGGGCTTATCATCCTCGATCTGGGCTGGCCATTCTTCCGTGTCGTAGTCTTCCCTTGGGCCTTCCTGTTGCTGATGATTCCCATCCCCACAATTGTCTTCAACAAGATCACATTTCCTCTTCAATTGCTCGCATCGCGATTGGCAGCGGCCGTCCTGCCCACACTCGGTGTTCCGGTTCTTCGCGAAGGCAACATCATCAATCTCTCGTCAATAGCTCTTGAAGTTGCGGAAGCCTGCAGCGGCATTCGCTCCCTGATGTCCCTTCTGGCCCTTGCCATCATGTACGGATATCTCGTGGACAAACGCTCGTGGGTGCGCTGGACATTGGCCATTTCCGCAGTCCCAATCGCAGTGTTCGCAAACGCCATTCGCGTGATCGGCACGGGTTTGCTCGTCCAATACTGGGACCCTGAAAAGGCCGAAGGATATTTTCACGAATCCTGGGGATGGCTTACTTTTGTCCTCTCACTTTTCCTTCTCTACCTGCTGCATGCCGCGATTCGCTGGCATCGGCCCGAGGAGGCGAAAGCATCATGAGCGACGCCACCAAGCGCTTCGCGGCCGCGGCCGCCATCCTGCTCTTTGGTGCAATCTTCCTGCAGGCCCGCCAACGCACGGAGGTCGTCCCCAATCGCGTGCCCCTCGATTTTTATCCGCACCAGCTTGGCAATTGGACGGGCGTCGACGTGCCCCTCGAGGCCGATACCCTAAAAGTTCTCGGCCCCGGCGACTTCCTGCTCCGCTCTTACACGAATGACCAGGATGCCCCGCTCGATCTTTTCATCGCCTATTTCTCCAGCCAGCGCGCCGGAGACACGATCCACTCTCCGCAACATTGCCTTCCTGGCTCCGGATGGGTCCCCATCGAGAATCGCGCGATTACGTTAGCGATGCCTGGTCACGCGCCGTTTCCTGTCAACAGATACGTAATCCGCAAAGGAGAAGACCGCCGTATCGTTCTCTACTGGTATTGGGCACACGATCGCGGAGTTGCCAGCGAATACTGGGCCAAGTTCTATCTCGTCGCCGATTCTTTGCGCATGAACCGCAGCGACGGCGCGCTGGTGCGCATCACCAGCGAGATGCTGTCGGGAGAAACCGCCGAGGCCGCAGAGCACCGGCTAATGCCATTCACAACCTCCGTGTTGCCACTGCTCAACACCTATATTCCGCGCTGATGGCCTGCCCTAACTATGTGAACTGCGTAACATTCTTTTGGCAAGAACATGAATTATCATTCACCGTCAAGCATCCCGTCCGCTTTAAATTGCTGGAGAAATCCTTGATGGTTCGCCCGAACATGCTTCGACTGTTGATTTCGTGTGTCCTGTTGACCAGTGTTCTCACCGCCTGCACACGCGACCCCAACGTGCGCAAGCAGAAATATTTTGCCAGCGGCGAGAAATACTTCTCTCAGGGGAAATACCGCGAAGCTGCCATCCAATACTCGAACGCCCTCCAGATCGATCCCCGCTTCGCGCAAGCGCACTTTCAGCTTGGCCAAAGTTATCTGCGAATCGGTGATAGCCAGCGCGCCTTCCAGGAACTCTCGCGCACCGTCGAACTCGCGCCCGATACCTACCCCGCGCACGCCGATCTCGCCAATCTGCTCGTCACCGTCCGCGCCCAGGACGGCTCGCCCGATCCTGACACGCTGAAACAGGCGAAGACCCATCTCGACCTGCTTCGCGATAAGCAGCCAAATACCTCCGAGACTCACCAGGCCTGGTCCAACTACTACGCCACCCAAGACAAGCTGCCCGAAGCAATTCATGAGATGCAGCAAGCAATCGCTTTGGACCCATCGCGTTCCGATCCGTACCTGATGCTTGCGCTTCTACAGCTGCGCTCGAACCAGCTCGAAGCGTCGGAAGCCAGCCTGAAGAAGGCAATCGCTGCCGATCCGAAATCATTAAATGCACAGCTCGCGCTGGGCACCTTCTATCAATCGCACGGCCGCATTCTGGAAGCTGAACAGCAATTCCGACACACCATTGAAGTCGATCCCCAAAACGCAGACGCGCGCGCCAGCCTCGTTCGTGTATTCCTGCAGGAGGGGAAAAAAGACGAGATCGAACCGTTTCTTCAAAAAACCAAGAAAGACCTGCCTGACGATCCTCAGGGCTACCGCATGCTCGGCGACTACTATTTTTCGGAAGGCGATCTCGACAAGGCGCTGAACGAATACAGCAGCATCTACTCTGAGTATCCCAAAGACGTCACCGCCAAGAGGAATTACATCCAAATTCTCATCTTGAAAAACCGTCTCGACGAAGCATCCAAATTGACAGCTGAACTGCTCAAGGCGAATCCGAACGATTCAGACTCACTGATCTATCAAGGCGAGATCCAGATGCGCCAGAACAACGCCACAGGCGCCATCCAATCCTTCCAGTCCGCACTGAAAAACGATCCCGATAATCCCATCGCTCACTTTCAACTCGGCAACGCATACGCGCAGCAAAGAGACTCCAGCCGCGCCGAGTCCGAATGGCGTGAAGTCGTTCGGCTCCGACCAACCCTCATCGAGGCGCAACATTCTCTCGCGGGCGTCGAACTCGATCGCGCTGACTACTCCGCCTTACTGCAAACCGCGCAGGAAATCATCACTTACGAACCTTCTTCTCCGGATGGATTCCTGCTGAAAGCCGTCGCCGAGATGGCGCAGCAAAAGTTCACCGACGCACAACACGACACCGAACAAGCCATGCAGCGCGCGCCCGAAAGTCCCGCGCCTCTGGTGCAAATGGGCAATATCCAATTCGCCCAGAAGCACCTCGCAGACGCCGAAAGATATTACCGGCAGGCGCTCGACAAAAATCCGGCGTCCAATGAAGCTCTGAGCGGCCTGGTTAACACCTACACGATCCAGAAGCAATTCGACAAAGCCATTTCTGTAGCGAATGCGCAAATTGCCAGGTCTCCCAACAACAGTGGCTTTTACTATCTGCTGGGAAGCGTCCTGTTCGCGGGAAAGAAAGATTATTCCGGCTCCGAGGCCGCGCTGCGTAGAGCAATCGATCTCGATAAAGACAACGTCGACGCCATCGAGAGGTTGGGAAAAGTCCAAACCGAAGCTGGTCAGCCGGACCAGGCACTCGCTCTCTACCTGCAGGCCGCGAAGGATCACCCGCACGAACTACGCTTCTATATTCTCGCTGGACAAATCTACGCCGCGCAGCAGAACTGGGACCAGGCCAAATCCGCTTATCAGCAGGCGCTGAACATCTCTCCTGACAATCCCATCGCTTCGAACGATCTTGCCTACGTGATTCTCCAACAAGGCGGCAACATCGACGTTGCCATGAACATGGCGCAAACCGCGCGCCGTGCTATGCCCGACTCACCAAACGTCGCTGACACGCTAGGCTGGGCGTACTACCAGAAAGGAATCTACCAGTCAGCGATCAGCCAATTTCAGGAAGCTCTTCGCTTGAACCAAAAAACAGGAGCGCCCGACAACGCCGCCGTTCACTACCACTTGGGACTAGCCTACGAAAAAACAAATCAGCTGTCCCTTGCGCGCCAGCACTTTGAAAAAGCAGTCAAGATCAATCCTGAAGACGCCAATGCCCGGAAAGCGCTCTCACAACTCAGAGGTTAGAGGTTGGGTCGGAGTGAGTCTGGAACAAACGGACAGCCGCGAAGCAGAGGGTCACCAGAACCATCCACACGGTGGAAGAGCGGCCCTTTCGGGGCCGCGTAGGAGTCCGAGCAAACCGGGGCTTAGCCCCTGGGATTAATCCGCCGCCACTTCCTGCTGCGCCGCCGCCTCGCGCCTCATCCGATTTGACGGCAATCCAGCATCGCGAATCTTATACAGCAGCGCCCGATAACTGATGTTCAATGTCTTCGCCGCCTGCTTGCGATTCCAATGATGATTCTGCAAAACTTTGAGAATCACTTTCCGCTCCAACTCCCGCACCGCCTGGCGCGTCAGCTTCTTCAGCGAAATCGGCCCATCCAGCGAAATGTCGGTGTTGAACAAATCCGTCGGACGCGGCGCCAAGTCCGCCGAAATCACATCTTCGCTGCCCAGAATCACATACCGCTTGACCAGGTTCTCCAGTTCGCGGATATTCCCCGGCCAATGATATTTGCGCAGCGTAGTCATCATTTCGCCCGACAATGCTTTTGCCCGGCAGTTGTACTTGCGATTGTGATACTCGAGGAAGTAATTGACGAGTTCCGGAATGTCCGCAGCCCGCTCCCGCAGCGGAGGCAAGTGCAGATTCACCACGTTGATTCGATAGAACAGATCGGAGCGAAAGGTTCCATTTTCAATTTCCTGTTCCAGCTTGCGATTCGTCGCGCAAACTATGCGCACTTCGACTTTCTTGTCTTCCTGCGCTCCGATCCGGCAGAACTGTCCATCCTGCAGCAACTGCAGCAGCTTCGACTGCAGCGGCATATCGAGCTCTGAAATCTCATCGAGGAACAGCGTCCCGCGATGCGCCATCTCCACGCGGCCGGGCTTCACTCCGTAGGCGCCGGTAAACGCGCCCTTCTCGTAGCCAAACAACTCGCTCTCCAGCAACGTGCCCGGAATCGCCGGGCAATTCACCTTCACCCACGGTCCCGTTCGCCACGGCGAAGCTGCATGGATCATCCTCGCAATGATGTCTTTGCCGGTTCCGCTTTCTCCCTGAATCAGTACCGGAACGTTGGCCCCGGCCAACTTAGCAAGGCGATCGCGCACTGCCTGCATGGCTTCCGTGCGCCCGAAGACGATTACCTCTGGAGGCATCTCCCCCAACGGCTGGACAAGAGTATTTACGCTGCTGATGGTCATGATTTTTTCACTGGCAGGGGAGGACCATTTATGTGCATACCGACAGCCAAAGCTGCGGAATGTATCGCAGGATACCTAAATTTAGACTATCTGCTTGATCAGCATCAACTTACCAAAGCACCAGCCGGACACACGCCCGTAATCCTGCGATGTACGTAACGGTAACCTCTTTCCGGTACGCATGCGCAAATCTTTTCACAAAGTTGAAATGAATTTCCTTTTGCGGGCTGGACGGCTGCCGAGGCGCAACGGGCGAACGAACTTTATTCCGAGAATGTAGTATCCGTCGGCGGGTGCGACACGTAGAGCCTTACCCTTCAGCGCGCGTGCGGTGCCAGTCCCCGCCATCATCGCCACCGGAGCACTCGGAATTTCCAGCCGTACTTGCGCTTCCGGCTTAAAAGCACGCCGAACCGCCAGCAGCATGCCTCCCGCGCTCACATTGAGGGATGTCGCGAATTCCAGGCTATCGCGGCCATTCTGGTCATGACTGCGTACGAAAACGGGGATCGCCAGCGGCAGCCTCGACCATCGGCGCCGCTCCTTCATCGGTCTCCGTTCAGCCATGTATCACTCTCACCATTGCCAACTTCCTTTGGACTTAGCACATTACGGGCCAACAGCCGGCAATTTCCGCCGAAATGCCGTGGAACTCGGGACGAAAGCACCATTGAAACCCAAGAAAAAACCACGTTAAGTGGGAAATCCCTTAAGCTATATTCTCCTTTTATTCGCTCAAAAAGAATACCTCTCATCGCGCGAATACTACTCAGAAGTGCAAGAAATTGCGGCACTTGGGTAATTCCGTTGCATTTTTCATTGACAACCCGTACCCCGTGGAATACGATTTTTTCACCCCCGCACTTAACAGAACATTTCGGGCGTGCGGTGCCCCTCCCCGCTTGGATCTGCGGTAGTTCGTCATGGCCTCGGCTCACAAGAACGCGTGTGTTCCAAATGGAGGAGCGGCGGCGCAGCCTTCTTTGCCTCCGCTTGCGCCCGAGACTACGCCGGAGGATCTCCAACGCCTCTACAACGAATTGCAGGAACGTTTTCAGCGAACTACAAATGCTCTCGCCTCAGCGGCGCATGATTTAAAAACTCCGCTCTCAATTCTGAACGGCTACGTCGAACTCCTTCACAGTCAGAAACTCGGTCCCGTAAATGATCGCCAGCGCCAGGTTCTTCAGGACATGCGTGACAGCGGGAAGCGCCTTCAGGATTTCATTCAGGATTTTCTGACCTATAGCGCTCTCGAAGTTGACGGCCTGCGCATGAAGTTCGAGAAAGGCGATCTGAACGAATGCCTTTCTGGCGTCTGCCGCATCTGGTCAAACCGCTTTCAGGAAAAAGGAATTGCGCTGTACTTCCTGCCGAACGACAAGATTCCGCACTTCCCGTTCGATGCGCCCAAACTCGAGCGCATCATCTCCAATCTTCTGGAGAACGCATTTAAATTCACGCCGCAGTCCGGCACTGTGTGGCTGCACGCCGAGCCTTCCATGTGGGAGCGCCGCGCCGCTTCGGTTCCGTCTACGTCAGAACGCCGCCGTCAGAATCTTTCTCATCCCAACTCGGTGAAGATGACTGTCGCCGACACCGGCCCCGGAATTCCTGCCGAGTTTCACGTTGAAGTGTTCGACGATTTCTTCCGCCTTCCCGGTACAGAGAGCCAGGAAGGTACCGGCCTGGGCCTGGCCATCGCACGCCGTTTCGTACAGGGCATGGGGGGAAAGATCTGGGTCGAGAGCGAGCCCGGAGCAGGCAGCAAATTCTCTTTTCTTATTCCCTTTAAACCGGTTATGGCCGTTTCCGGCAAAGGAAAGAACCGATGAAGCCAACTCCCAAGATCCTGCTGGTGGACGACGAACCCGGCATGCTGCGCTACATCAAGACGCTGCTTGAAGTCGATGATTATAAGGTCGAGACAGCGACGACAGGCGAAGAAGCGCTGCAAAAAGTCGAAGCTGGCCTCGCGCCCGATCTCGTCCTGCTGGATGTCCTCATGCCCGGCATCGATGGCATTGAGACCCTTGAGAAGCTCCGCCAAAGGCAGCCCAGCATGAAAGTCGTCATGCTGTCGTGCGTCAGCGACACCCGCAAGGTCGTACAAGCGATGCGCCTAGGCGCGCAGGATTATCTGACGAAGCCTTTTCAGAAAGCCGAGCTTGATTCCGTCATAGACCTCAGCCTCGGACAGGGCAAACAAACTTTCGGTGGAGAAGTCGAAGAGCTCGCCGAAGATGTCTTCTTCGTGGCAGCCAGCCCCGCCATGCGCAAGATCCGATCGCAGGCCGCGCTCGTCGCCAATGTCGACATCCCCGTATTGCTTCTTGGCGAGAGCGGAACCGGAAAAGAAGTTCTCGCGCGCCTGATTCACAAGCTCTCTCCTCGCGCGCACCGCACGTTCCTGAAAGTAAATTGCGCCGCCGTCCCGGCCGACCTGCTCGAAAGCGAACTCTTCGGATACGAGCCCGGAGCCTTCACCGGCGCCACCCACGCCAAGCCCGGCAAATTCGAACTGTGCAACAAGGGCACTATTCTGCTCGACGAAATCGGCGAGATGCCTCCGCTCCTGCAGGCCAAGCTACTCCACGTCTTGCAAGATCAGCAGTTCTCGCGCCTCGGCAGCCGCTCCGTCATCAAAGTCGACGTCCGCATTCTTGCCGCAACCAACATCAACATCCCCGAAGCGCTGGCCACCAAACGTCTGCGTGAAGATCTCTACTATCGTCTGAACGCCTTCACGCTGAGCCTGCCCCCGTTGCGCGACCGCAAAGAAGAAATTCCGATTCTCCTGAAGCACTCGATGACGCTCATGGCCGAGCGTTACGCCCGTCCCCCGCTGCCGCTCTCGCCCGCATTGCTGCAGGCCTGCCACAATCACACCTGGCCCGGCAATCTTCGCGAACTGAACAATTTTCTGAAGCGCTATCTGATCCTGGGCGACGAGAACCTCGCCGTTTCCGAACTACTTCCGCGAAACGATGGCAATGGCGGGCCTCATCCCGAAGCCACGCGCACCAGCGATGCTGGCGGCCTGAAGTCTCTGGCTCGCTCCGCGAAAGACGAAGCCGAAGCCGTGGCCATCACCCAGGCTCTTGAGCAGACGAACTGGAACCGCAAGCAGGCCGCTGCGATCCTGCAGATCAGCTACAAAGCTCTTCTCTACAAGATCCGTCAATACGGCATCGCCGAATCCCGCGGCCACCACAAGCTGTCCGCCGGCGCCTGATCAATAAAAGAAGGAGGGTGAACAATGGCGATTCCCTCTTCCTCTTTGTCACAAAGAATACGAAATAGGGTGCTCCGCTTTTCGCCGCATTTGGGAGAAGTGGGAATTCGTTGCACTCTGCCGGTTGCCGGAAACGATCGCACAGCCGCGAAGCGTCGGAAGAACGCAGCCCACGGCGCAGAGGCTGCGGAAAAACGCCTCCCCGGGCGCGAAACGCGACCACGAGGGCTGAAGCCCGAACGCTTCTAAACGCCTACGCGGCGCTGAAGCGCCGCTCTTCCACGGTAGTGCCGGCATCGGCGAGTATTCCGCAACCTGGCAAGCCGTGGGCATCAAGAAGAATGGGAACAAGCCCCTGGGGCGAAAGAAATGTTCTCGCCCACACACTGGGATCGTGGGGAATCATGAGACGGCTTCGGAGCCTAGCTACGGAACGTTCAGCGTGATCGTCTGGCTCTTCGAGTTCGTTCCGGAAGCCGCCGTCACTGTGATCGTATA
>Ga0335069_10011720_pt1 | contig 12358 bp, 14 predicted proteins | sample Lox_Sample_11_FD_206714 | JGI IMG/M metagenome (GOLD analysis project Ga0335069, IMG submission 206714) | Soil microbial communities from Loxahatchee National Wildlife Refuge, Florida, United States - Lox_Sample_1.1 | ecosystem: Environmental > Terrestrial > Soil > Wetlands | place: USA...
TACTGATTTTTGGCCGGGCCCTGCTCGCGCCAAGCTCCAGAGCACATTTTAGGGCGCGTAGCTCAACTGGCAGAGCAACTGACTCTTAATCAGTAGGTTGAAGGTTCGATTCCTTCCGCGCTCACCACTCAAATCAATAATTTACAGCGATTTTCATTTTGAGGGGTTTCTTGACTTTGGGGACTTCTTGTAGGACCCCCTTGGACTTGGGGGGCTTCTTCGGCGTAACGCTGAGGGCCTCGACAGCTTGCCGCTTGGCCGCCATGCGGATGTGAGAATAGCGCTCCAGCATCGCGCGGCTCATGTGGCCCATGATTGACAGCATGGTGCTCTCAGGAACACCTGCCTCTGCCATTTTCGTGGCCGCTGTGTGCCTCAGATCATGCAAGCGGCACGTGAGCTTTGCCTCCTTCCGGATGCTGGACCAGACGGTCTTTATCGTGGTTGTTGGGCGCGTCGGATCGGTCGGCTGCGGTTTGCCGAACGGAAACAGAAAGTGATCCGATTGCAGGCTACCGAATTTCTTCGTGAACCAAGCCGCATGTGAGGATATCACCTTGAACAGATCGCCGTTCATGGGGATCTGCCGACCTGTACCCGAAGGGGTTTTCGCGCGGCCGACTGTGATCACGCGGCTACCAAGATTCACCTGGCCCCACGTGAGGCCCGTAATCTCGCCGCGGCGCATACCCGTAAGCAGCGCTACGCGTATGATGGCCGCGGCGACTTTCCATCGCGCCTTCTTGTCGGCCGCGGCGAGCAAACGTTTTTCCTCTGCGGGTGAGAGTGCCGTGCCCACATCCTTGCGCTCCTCCAACTTGGGTACCTTCGGCCAGAGTACCGACCAGTGCTTGCCGATCGCGCGGCTGAGTTCGCCAACTTCCATGTTTACGGTCCGGCCGCTGGCGCTCTCCGCAAGTCGGATCGTGATGTACCTGCGGATTGCATCCTCGGTGACATCCGGCAAGAGAGCCGTGCCGAGCAAGCGCTTCACGTGGGCAAGGCGCCCCTTGGCGAATAGAATCGATTTTTCCCGGTGCCTGTGGTCGAGTTCGTATCGTTCCAGATATGGTTTGATCATGTCGGAGATGGAGTTGATCCGGTTCTGTCGCTTCTCGACTGGCATTCCGGCGAGGGTCTTTTCGAGTTCGAGGTGCCGGTTTTTCTCTGCTTCCTTGGCGACGGTTTTCCGCGTGGTCTTTGCGGGTTCGCGGACGCGCTTGCCGGCGAAGACGAATTCGTACCACCAGAGGGCGGCCTGCTTCGTCTTGCCGGTTTTCTTATCAGTGTAGGTTGGGCGGAACACGGCCATCGACGTAATCTCCTCTTTATCGCGTTTAGCCTGACAAGTTTCGTGAGCGGGCCTTGGCTCCTCAGGCCCGCTTCATTCGTTCAGGGATGTGCGGTTCTGTCAACGCCTTCAGAATTCGTCGGCGAGTTTGGTCGGCGAAGGGCCGCTGCCTCTTTCGAGAATTTCAAGCGCGTGAGACTCCTGGGATTGGCGGAGCAACAGATCGTTCTCAATCAGGAATAGCAGCCCGTTAGCCACATCGCTAGCGAAACGCAGAGCCGCTTCACGATTGGCACTGACCCGAGGTCCGCCATCGCCAATGAAAAGCCCGCGACCTTCATGGGAGCGCCATTCTATCGTGTACCGCATGCGGCATAGCACTTGGTATTGCAGCCCTGCAGCTTTGGCGGTGGCGATGGCGCCGGCGCCGGAGTCGGAGTCCTTCTCTTTTGCAATGGCGGTCAAGACTTGGATCGGGTCGATCGCCGCTGATTCGGACTTGGCGTACTGAGCGACAATCTTTTCTTCGAGATTCCGCGCCGCCTCGATGATCTTCTCTACGGTCTTTGAATTCTCGCTTCCAATACGTTCCAGGCGCTTTAGGGAATCGATGATATCTGACATAGTGTTGGGAACGCCCGCGGGCTCTGCCGCCAGGCTGGTGAGGTTTGACATACTGTTCTCCTGCGCTTACGGTCCGCCGACCTGTTGACCGGTTTGCCCGGTTCACTCAAATCATAGGCGACAAGGCGCAAGTCTGTAAAGGCCTCCAAAAAAGCTAGGATCATCCCTTTCAAGTTCCGCGCCAAGCGGCGGGAAGAGTTCTTCGCTCCGCAACTCAACATAGGCAGGTCTCCGGGACCGACCGACCGCCCCAGGAAGTCTGAAAGGAACAAGGCCTTGGTGGCATTCTAAGGTAGCGGGAGGATTCAGGAACAATGAAACTTGCCATTGCATGCGCATGGGCAACCCTAGGGTTCCGTGCAATTGCGCAAACGACCATCCCCGCCTCGGTTGACGCTGGCATGGTGTTGGACGCAGCCGGCCCCGAACAGCGGAAGGCTCTCTCAGCCATCTACCTGATTGCATGCCCCGAGAGCGGGTTCGGTTCCGGTTTTCTTCTTGAAACGGGTGTCATCGTCACCAACTCTCACGTGGTCTCCACGTGCACGGAGAAAACACTGACGGGGATTAGCACAGCAAACAAACAGGTGAAGTTTTCGCGCGTAATCAACGATCCCGATCGCGATCTCGCCCTGCTGATACCTTTGGACAAGCTGGTCAACGGCCTGAGACTCGCTGCGACGGACAGTCCTACACCCGGCACGTCTGTCACAACGTGGGGCTACCCGTTCGGATACAACGGGACTTCGCCCCTGTTAAGCGTCGGCTATGTAGCAGGGTTTCGTCAGGCGACTTCGGACCGAGGTACGCACAGAATAGTCAAGCACATCATCGTGAATGGAGCGTTCAACCACGGCAATTCTGGTGGTCCTCTCCTGGTTGCGCGTGGCAACGAAGTGGTCGGCATTGTCGTCCTGACGTACAACTTCTATCCAACCGGGCTTAAGCGGCTCATTGATCTAATGGCAAAGCAGAAGTTTGGAACGCAGTGGACGCTTACTCATCCGGATGGAACCAAGGAGGATGTGAGCGAAGCTCAGATTACGGCCTCAATCCTCGATGAGTTTTACCAAAAAACGCAGGTGATGATTGGTGAAGCAATAGCCGTCTCGGAGCTGGCGGCGATGCTCAAGGAACACGCTTTGGAACTGCCCGCGGCGACGACCGGAACCGCACCAAGTAGGCATGTTCGAAATTGACCGGTGACTGGCTGCCGATTCCTGGTGATGGGCAGCCAGCGGCTTCGTTTCAGAATGGCGGCTTCTTGCCTTGGCTTCGTGCGGTGCCGTACTCTCGTCGTCTCCGCCAGATTTCAGTGGCGAACTGGGAGCGTCGCTCCGGCGGGGTCGCGCGAATCATCCCGACGGCAGCCGCTACCGGCATGACCGAAGATTCGCCTTTCATGCTCGTGACCGCGGTCAGCCACTGGGCTAGCGATCTCGCGCCTTTGGCGGCAGGGTTGAATTGTCGCGTCACTCGCCCGATTCCCACAGCGCGGAGAGTGTTTCCGCAACGCACGTTACAGGAGCGACAGGTCCAGATCAGGTTTGCCGGCGACAAGTCCTCCTCGTGTCCGTTTACGTGTCCGACTTCGATTCCTGCATTCTTGCGCCCACAGAATGCACACTGTCGAGGTCTCGGTGGCGGGCACGCGTTTGCCCGCAGGCGCAACGCTCTATCCGTGACTTGTTCCTTACGCCACCGATGCGCGCACGCCGGACGGGTCAGTCCAAGTCGTCGTCCTCTTCGTCGTCCTCTTCGTCTTCGTCGTCGGCTCCGAGAATTCCGCCGATCTCATCGAGTTGGCCTTGCAACTCATCGACGGTCTCTGAGAGTTCGGCATTTTCGGATTGCAGCGATTCCAGTTCTGCTTCCAATTCGGCTCTACTCTTCATTCGTCGCGCCATGATACATTTTCTCCTTTTGCTTGGGTTTTCAACGATCTCGAACCCCTTCTTGGCGGCGTATTCATCGGTGCTCATTTCCTCGATCTCGTCGGCTTCGTCATCTCGACCGAGGTTGCGCAGGCCGGTGACGGCGCGTCTCCGCGCGGTCTCCGCTTCCGAGAGAGTCTTCAATTTCGCCATGCTCAGGTGAAGATTACCGGCAAAGTGTGAGGGAGCGCCAAAATTAGTGTCTGCAATGATTTAAGGCGTGGAATCAGTGAGGAGGTTTTTGGTCTCGATTTCCTTTTGCAACTCTGAGTTGGGGATGGCTCCTGAGGTAGTCGTTGACCTTCTTTCTAAAACCCGCCTCGGCGTAGCTGCGGGTGTGCTCGCTCATGCGTTCATATCCATCAATGAATCCTGGGTACAATTCGGCCCACGGGATGCCGGCGCCACGTTTGCGCGCTGCCTGTCGGATGCGTGGGTCGTACTTGCGCTTCGGTCCTGGCTTCAGCCGTATCACTCGGCTCTCCGCTTTGCGGATCGTTGCCCGGAAGGCTTTCGGGTCGGCGAGGTAATCCCCGTGATGTCCGCGCTTCAGCTCTCGGAGTTTCGCGATCGCGTCACGGTAAAGGCTGCATGGGCGGTGCATCATGGCTCTGGTTCCTTGTCGTTCTTCGCGTTGCTCACATGCCAAGCTCGTCGCGGACAATCCTTTGGGCAAGCTTTTTTGCCTCGTCGCTCGTGTCGTTGGCTTCGAGTTCTTCCTTCAGCCCATTGCGAACCGCAGTCTTGAAGCCTTCAGCCACGCTGTACGTTGTTTCGCCGGGATCCAATTCCACGCGGCCGCCGTCCACCAGCTTCTGAACGTACGGGTAGACCTCTCGAACTCCATCTTCAATCAGACCCGCAATTCGCTTCTGAGTGTCCTTTTCCTTTGAAATCCTCTCAACGACTCGATCTCTGGCCTGTTCCATTTCGCGCTGCGTTGTGCCGATAGGTAATCTGGCGACAGCCACGCGCATCTCATTGAGCGCGCTTTTTGATTCTTCGCTCGACAAGCTCCAAGGCAGTTTGAATGACGCGTAAAGCAGTACGTCTTCGCAGATTCGCTCGTGCTCTCGCTTCTTGAGAACCTGATTAAATGGGACCAACACGACGTTGCGGGTCTCTTCGAGCCGACGTTGGCTCGTACCCACCGGGTACTCACCAAATGCCTCCAGGACCCGCTCTCGCGCTCCGATCTGCTCGTCTCTGGTGAGTCCTGCTGGTAGCGCGCTCGCCACCGCTTCGCAGAGTTGCGCAAATTCGAATTCAGCAACGATGGGCTTGGCCGCGGCGGTGCCCGCCGCATCCATTTGCGATCTGGGAACCCTGCCCAAATTTTCGATCTCGTTTCTTGCAGCGCGCATGACACGAGCCTTCCAAGCTGCACTCTGAGGCGAATACCGCATTTGATACGGCAGTTGTGCGCAAACCGCTTCGATGGCCGCATCAACCGTCCGCTGATGCGTCCACGGGGCGAGCGCCTTGTCGATTTCAGCGTCCACTAGCCGTTGCGTCAGTGGGTTGGGCTGTGTTCGGGGCAGGTCCGCCAGTCGGCTCAGTAGAGCGTTATGAAGTGCGAGGCGTAGATGACCCGGCACGTCGTGCGGTATTCGCCGCAAAGTACGGTCGGCCCATTCTTCAACCCAAATTTGATGCCGGGCGACTTCTTCGAGTTCGCGCGCCGCCGCCTGCTCGGCGACAATTCGCGCCTGCTCCTGCTGGGCGCGCTCTGCCAGTCGATCCCGCGCTTGTTGTTCTTCATACTCGAGTCGCAGTTTGCGGACCGTGTTCTCCTTCTTCCTGACCGCAGCCTCTTCCTTGCGGACTGCCGCCTCCTCAATTTCAGCCTCCTCGACGGCCTCGATCATTTCCGGGCTCGGCTCAGCAAGAAGGTGCTTGCCCGGATTCGGCGCCGGTACGTCCAGTTCGTCGTCCTCGATAAAGGTCGGTATAGCTGGGACCCCTTCGCGCTCCATACGTTCAATGCTGGTCAATGGGATTCGCCACTGTCCGCCGGGGCTTTGCTCTGCTTCAGCCAGACCGCTCTTACAGACCTGGCGCAGGTGGTGGGGAGAGACTCCGAGGCGCGCGGCCGCTTGTCCAATCCTCAATGCTGGTTCTTTACTTTTCAAGGTTGTGCCTCCGTTGAACCGTGACGATCTGTGAATCAAACGTTCGGCAACGGTTCAGAATTCGTGCAAAAGGTCCTTGGATTGTCGATAGTTCATCGAAAAACAGTCGATGGGGCCAAACCTTCCGAAGAAAGTTCGAACGAATCTAACGACATTAACGACTGTGACGAATTGCCTGCGCCATGAACGTCGTTAATGCCGTTAATGTCGTTGCACTACACCGCAAACCACCGCTGGGCACTGCGCCTGCCGCCGGTATCCTCCATCTGAAACCGCACGCGGCCTGCTTCCTGCAAAACATGCAGGCCGCGGTCTATTTCAGCGGCCGATTTGTTTTTCTGGAATAGATCGCGGCCTATCTCTGAGCGTGTGAGTCCCGCTGGGCGAGCCCGCAGTTCCTTGAGGATGGTGTCCGCTGTTGGATCGCCGATCAGGTCGCCGAAGAGATACCGACAAGAATCCTCGCAATACCGCCACACTTCCAAGGCAGCTTCGAGGTGGTGCCGGCCGATTGTGCGCGCACCATCCAACTTTGCGTAGATCAGTGAAAGCCGCAAAACCTGTTGGGCCGCCCTCGCGGTGATCTGTCCAAACATTCCAGAACGGGCCGCAGCCAGTTTCGAATAGACTCCGGCCTCGGGTCGCTCGTTGTAACCCCAAATCTCCTGAGCGTCAAGCTCCATCTCGGTTTCGCCGCCCATCGCATCGACGTTGATACGATTGAAGGCTTGCCGCAAACCCTGCAGCTCGTTATCGAGGTCTCTGCCGCCCTGGGGCAGAAATTTCGAACGCTTGGAGCAGCACCATAGAAAGCGGTTCGCAAAACCATTGTCGATGTCGTCTGCCAAAAGTCCACGCCTCAGTTCTTCCGGCGTAATGTTCGCGACAATGCTGATGTGGGCGTCTGTAGCTCTCGTCTGCGAGTTCTTCACCATGCTGTTGAGCGTCCCCCTGTCCCACGCGTCACGGATTGTTGAACTGAGCGTGTTGCCATGGCGACGCATCGCCTGGAGCGCGCCCCAGAATTCGGTTTGGCGAACCAACAGGCGTTTATCTGAAACCCCTGGATCGGCCACGACATCCTTGTAGCCGCCTTGGGTCTTCTCGCGCTTTTCAATCGGATCGCGTACACACCAGATCAGCCCCTCACCAGACGACAGACCGGATTGAATAGACTTGAGCCAATCGTCATCGACTCCTGTAAAGAACTGTTCCACCAAGAAGAACGCAGTGCCTTTGCGGCCTCCAGATGTCGGACCGACCGCACACGTGAAGAGATTCGGATAATGGTAACCGTCGCGCCTGATGTACGCGCGCCTCCCGAAGACGTTCCCCGCGTATGTCAGGAACAGCAGGAGCAGCCAATTGGGGTCGGCTTCCGTCTGCGGTGCCACTAATCGGACGAACCTTCCTGCGAGACCGTAATATGCCTCGTCAACCATCGCTCTGGGATAGGCATCCCGGCCGCTCGATGTACCCACGCGGGCCGCGCTTCTTTCCTTGCGAACAGTTTCATGCTCCTGCTGGAGCAAAGCAGCAATGTCCGGCTCGCTCATGACTGGCCAGCCGCCGCGGCGTCGGCCAGGTACCGACAGATTGCGCGCCTTTCCGCCTCAGCTCGAATCTCCGCCGCATATATCAGGCCCTTGGTCAATACCGGATGCTCTCGGTACCACCACCGGAACTCCTCAACCAATTCGACCCCATCCACCCGGTTGAGCTCTGCAAGCAGGCGCGTGACCCTGCGCAGATCGGATGCCTCTACAGTTGCCCTTGCGTCTGGATCGAAGAAGTGCGCTTTGAGGCTATCCAGTAGCTCTTCTGCCAGCAGGATAGCCGCGCGCCGCCAGTGCCTCGCCCGTGGTAGCTCCCGACTGAGCTCACGCTGTTGCTCGACCCATCGCGCCCGCTCTGCTGGGGAAAAGTTCGAGTTGAGCGTGACGCCAGTCGATTCCGCCAGCCACTTCAAGGCGCTCTGTCGCGTGCCGCCCCGAACCATCGAGACGAGATCTAGTACGCCACCACCTTCACTACTGACGAAATCGTGCCAAACGCCTCGCGAATCATCTAGAGAGACGCTCCAGCCATCGCCGCCACGCCATGTTGCACGAGCACGGAATCTGTCAGCACTCGTGCGACGGGGTTTGCAGCCGGTAAGGATTTGGTAGACCCGAGAGATCGGGACACACCACGGAAGACCCAATTCACGTGCTACGCTTGCCATAGGAAATCCTTTCGTAAGGAAGTGAGCCCGCTCTGGTGCAGCAACACCCGAGTGGGCTTTTTGCTTAATACTCCAGGCCGCGTTCGATTCGGTCGCGGTTCTTTCGAGCGCAGCGAAGGTCTATTGGGGTTCCCGGCGCGGTCCAACCAGCACACGCCTGCGCGTTATGGCGGAAGACTGCTGAGGGATTCGCTCTCGCGGCAGGTGTGTGCCCGCGAAGTGTCCGACGCGAGTTTGGAGACAACACAACCTTGAGCCGGACATGCCGGCGCCGACCGTCGCCGCTCCAAACGCCGCCACCATCCGCAACCAACCGTGCAGCCTGCTCCGCGGTGGCGCGACGCAGTAGCTGTCCGTCAGCATCGCGCACCTCTATTGTGGCCGCCCGATCCGCCGTCTCGGGAATGGCGTTTGGCCTTGCGGCCTTTGCTCCGATCATCGGACCGCCTCCACCGTGGACGGCGCATCCGACGCGCTCTCCGAGGGCGTGACAGCGCGCGCAGCGAGCCACGTCTCTATGTCAGACCATCGGTATCGAACCATGCCGTTGGTCAGCTTGTAGTAACGTGGCCCGCGGCCTAACAGGCGCCAACCCTGAAGGGTACGCCGCGAGGCTATGCCCATCTGTTCCAAATCCCCTTCACTCAGGAATTCGTGATTGTTCTTTTTCGGTGTTGTTTTCACGGCGTGTTACTCGAAAACAACATATCGCCTAACGAATAAAATGAAAACTGGAAATTTTAGCGAGCAGTTGAGGAATCAAAGCCTTCACGTTTTCTTTTTCGGTTTTCGCCCGCTCATTCGACGCCTTTTGCTGAGACCGATAATGCTGAGCACGCCCTCGACTGCCTTGCTTACCGTACTCTGGTCGATTCGGGGAGCGCGCCCAGCCGACTCGGCAATTTCGTGCGGTGAGAGTTGCCCGCACTGAAATCTTGCGGACCAGGTGTAGTGGTCGGGGTTCTTCGTTTGCACCTCGCCTTTATAGAGGCTCATGAGTTTCTTATATTTGGCAATTTCAGATCCGAACACTTTAATTTGTACCAGAAGGCGCTTCCTGTCCAGAGACCAGGGCTCCCCAGACCACTGTTCGTCAATGTGCAATCGGGGAAACGGAGCGAGGCCTTCCGCGGGGTCAAAGCCGCGAAACCGCCACGATCGAGGACAACCGGGCTGCAACCAAAAGTTGAGACTGCTGAATACTTCTTCCTTTACCCACATGGCGTTGAGATGATGGGTGCCTGCCCAATTTTCGACCGCACTCTTGAAGGCAACTCTTTCGGGCTCCAAATCCTCGCATTCGAACTCAGAGGCCCATGAGGGAATGGCCGGTATGGATCCTAGGTCTAGCGCGGCTTTGGTGGCGCGGAACGTTATCCAAAACCCCGCCCCCCCCACCAAAGAATCATCCCAGATGACGATGGCGGATTCGCCCCGCGTGTTTGCCGGTGCCCGGCGGAATAGAGCCAGGAAAAGCGGGAATACGTTTCGCTCCAAATCTTCCAAGACTCTTGGCACACACCGCTCCACCGCCCGAAGGAAGCGATATCGGTGGATCATGACCGAGTAGCGAGCCGTCCAATCGATTTCTGTGTCCATCCCCTCTCCACCATTTCCAAGAAATTCAGGCAAGCACGCTAGCCCCCCTATACCCAGGGAACTCGCTCGACCTGACCAACCCATCTGGGCGAAACGGTCCTGTTGGCATGATCACCATTGAATCCGCACAATCTCAGCAACACGAGTTCAACGAAGCGCTGAGCGAGCCGCCAAGCATCTGTCACCGGCAGAGCACCGACAGCTTTCTCGGGATGCACCAGGTTGTTGCGGACCGCCACGAGGGCACCAACACCGTCTGTCGGACCTGTCGTAACGCTCGAAGCGGCAAACGCCTGGAGGGAACTCAGGGACGTAGGCACGCCTGAAGGAATTCCCAAGGCTTTCAGGAGTTCGCGGATCGCTTCCGCCGTACCAAGGGTCTTAAACTTGGTTCGACTCATGCCGGAGCTTTGGACGAGATAGGTCCAACTGAGCATCTCAAGCGCGGCTTGGCTCAGGATTAGGGAGCCATCGGAGCCGGCCGCCGCCAAGTTGGCACGAACAAACCAGTAGATTGCGTATGAAAAGGCCTTGTTCCAAAGCGGGTCATGCCATTTGGCCATGAATTCAGGTGCGATATCGGTAAGAGCAGTTCCGTTGTGAATATCAAACCATGTGAATACGGCGTACCCGTCGTCAATCAACGGTACGCTCCATCGAAACCAAACGCGTTCTCCGTTTGGGCCAACACCCGCGGGTAGCATAGGACCCGTCCACCGCCCGCATGCAAACGAAAGGAATACCCGCAATGCTTCAAGGTGCGGAGCAGCCTCATGCCACGTGAAGACCCTGCCGTCGGTCCTCTCGAACACGCCAACTGCATTGACGGCGAACGTGCCCTTCTCAACGAGCAGTGCTTTCGTCTCATCGAAATCGACGGTTTTTTGAATCGTTACTTTCCAGCCGAAGAACTGGAGCCTAATTTCATCCTCACGCGTCCACCCACCTGGGCATTCTCGGATGACACCATGAGCAAGGAAGTCGGGAAAATTCGGAATCACAAAAACAATGCTCGATACCGGGCGGTCGAGGGCGCCTCGCGTGATCTCTTGATCGGGCCTCAACCAGACCGAGGACGGCTCATTGGAAAACATCTTGCCCTTTAGAACTTGACAGGACACGGTTGTACCGCACGAGAGGAGGGTGACCTCGGTTTGATTGCTGAAATCCAGCCCAAAATACGCAGGTAGCTCAATTTCAAACGCCACTCGCGGACGAGGTACGAATGTGAGGCAGGCCTTGAGCTTTGCTTCAACGGCTTGGCTGAGAAGTCGGATTCGCGCTGCCTCGGTTCCCAGTGCGATCGGTTCGTTTGGCGCAGGTATTTCGAAATGGGGATGGACGCGAACGCTCATTCAGTATTCAGGATATCGAACTGCTCATTCGCAAAACACCAAGCGAGAACAGCGGGCCAGCGTTTGCGTTCGATTCAGATCATCGAGCAACCCCGCAGTCTCTAGAGCAAGGGTGTTAACATCAGGCGAATTCAAAACTCATGAAGCCACGCTACAACTGGCAAGAGAACAATGTGTTGGCGCGCTGTCCAGATTGCAACGCCGTAACGAGTTTCGACACGAAGGGGCACAGCAACACCAATCTTGGAGTCGTGATCATCGACAGCCGGCATGGGTTTCAAGACAAAACCTATACGCGGATCTTGTGGCAGTTCTTCCGCTGCAACGTCTGCAACAGAGGAGCTGTTGCGAAAATCCATGATGGAGGGAATAGTCAGGGCGCCGTACTGGAGAGTTTTCTCCCCGAGGCCGTAGAGTCGGCTACGATCCCCATAGGTGTACCCGAGGAGATCGTCAAGGAGTTTCGAGAAGCCGAGGTCGATGCTGCTCACGGTGCGTTTCGGAGCGCCTCTGCGATGCTGCGCTCCGTTCTTGAGAAGACCCTCAAGAAGAACGGATATGATGAGGTCGAGTACACCGACAGCCAGGGCGTCAAGAGGAAGAGTAGCGCGTTGCTTCACCGGATCGATGCGGCCGCAGACGATGGCGTGATTACGGAAACGCGAAAGAAACGAGCGCACGAAAGCATTCGGGTTCTGGGAAACGACGTGTTGCACGACGACTGGAGAGAGGTCACGCTCGAAGAATTTGAGGAAGCCCACAAATACTCTCAGAGGGTACTTGAAGACTTTTACGACGACCGAACAACGGTGGAAGCCCGTCTGACGGCGAAAGGTCGGAAGTTTTGAGCCCTACAGTTACGGGCTCACGAACGTGAGATGACTTTCCGGGGGGAAGCGGACCAACGGTTCTCTTGACGCCTGCCGAAAAACTTGTAGGGATACTTGGGGGAGGAGGGGCGGAAAACCACAGTAGAATGCCGTATGCCAACGTGTACCTATTTCGCCAGCAACTAACACAATTTCAATGAAATAGGCTTGTTTTCAATGAGTCCGATCGTTAGCTTTAGCGCGACTCTTAATCAGTAGGTTGAAGGTTCGATTCCTTCCGCGCTCACCATCCAGACTTCAAGAGGTTCGCAGGCCTCTTTTGGCTCGTGCTGGCTGCAGACCCTTTTCCGAAGACATCAAGATAGCCGT
>Ga0335069_10011722_pt1 | contig 12358 bp, 9 predicted proteins | sample Lox_Sample_11_FD_206714 | JGI IMG/M metagenome (GOLD analysis project Ga0335069, IMG submission 206714) | Soil microbial communities from Loxahatchee National Wildlife Refuge, Florida, United States - Lox_Sample_1.1 | ecosystem: Environmental > Terrestrial > Soil > Wetlands | place: USA: Florida...
CGCTCGCCGCCGCGGACACGCCCGGGGAAGGGAACGCGTCACTGTCAAGGGTCACCGGCGAGGACAGCGACGCAGCCGGGGAGGCCGCCGTCGCGGCCTCGATCTCATCGGTCGACGCGGTCGATTGCGCCCAGGCCAGGATCATCGAGCCGCTGCCCCGATCGACGCCAAGCGAATAGTGTGGCTCCACGTCCGTCGAGATCGTCGTCGGAGCCGACCAGACGCCGGAATGGAGCGTCGCGGCGATGAGCGAATCGCTCCCGGACGAGCCGTTGTTGGTCAGAAACGCGAGATACGCGTCGCCCGAATGCGTCACGCGCAGCTGAAGATCGAACGCGCTCGTCCCGGATGGCTCGGTCGCGACGGTCACCGGGGATCCGAAGGCCGAGCTGCTCGTCGAGCCGGCGGCGAGCGTTCGCGTGTCGATCAGCGTCGACCCCGAAGGGCCGGCGTCGGTGGTGACCATCACCGCGCTCCCGTCTGCGAGCACGTCGGCGGCCCCCTGGGCGCTCCCCGGATCGGCCAGGCAGACGAGGCCGGTGGGGTCCGCGAGGTTCGTCGTCAGGCAACCGCCGCCGACGAGCGCGGCCCGGTGGCCGCCCGGCTCGACGAGCACCCGCCCGGTGGCGTCGCCGGCATCTTGGGCGAGTGGCGCGGGCGCGGTCCAGTCGGCAGTCAGGGTCCTGGTCGCGAACACCGGGCGGTCGTTGCCGATCGGACGCCAGGCCAGGGTGGCGGTTCCGTCATCGGCCACGCCGATGCTCGGCGAGTCGCCGCCGCCTGTGGCCTGGTTCTTCGGATCCGGATCCTGGGTTTGCAGCGTCTCGGGCTGCGCGAACGCTCCCGACGCTGAGCGTTGCGTCGCCTCGATCGCCGTTCGGTCGGTATTCGTCCCCGAGCCGTCGTACGCGGTCCACGCCGCGAACGCGTCGCCAGCCGCGTCGACCTCCAGCACCGGAGCCGAGCGCAGCGTGCCCGACGACAGCAGCGCCGGACTCGACCAATCCGTCGCGGCACCCGCCACCGAAGCCCGCGCGAGGAGAACGAGGAGAACCACCGCGACCACACCCCAACACCAGAATGATGCTCGTAACCGCGCGTGCCCCACGAGCCTCGGCCCCAAAGCGAGTCCTTCCCTGGAAGAGTTGCTGGAACGGTTGGCCGGTAGCCCCGCCGAGAGCGATCATATTCGCCCACGGCAAGGGCCGTCAATACCGCAACTGGGCTACGACTCCAAGCGCCTCCCAGTTTCGCTGCACGCGTGTCAACGTGGAGCATGTGGTCGAACTGAAGCGAACTGAGGAGGCGGCCGGCTGTGCGCGCTGCGATCTTCAACGAACCCCGGAACATCACCGCCGGCGATCGGCCGGACGCTGCGATCAAGTCGCTCGTCCGGGTCGGGAGCCTCCAATGGTCGCGTGGACCGAGGACGAGCTCCGCCGGACGGGTCGTACGCGCGGGCGACGCCAACCACGCGCCACCACGCTCCGGCTGACGCCCCGGACATGACAGGCCGCACAACAGCAAAGCCGCCGCCTGACCCGCACCCGGGCCGCATTCAGTCAAGTCAATAGCGAAGGAGATGATCATGAGCGAAGTCGTCGTCGTCATCGGAGCCGGCTCGATCGGCCAAGCCATCGCCCGGCGGGTCAGCGCCGGCAAGCACATCGTGCTCGCGGACCTGCGCCAGGACAACGCCGACGCCGCCGCCGACGTGTTGAACAACGCCGGCTTCGAGGTGAGCACAACAACCGTCGACGTGTCCTCGCGCGAGTCAGTCCACGTACTCGTCGAAGCCTCCGCAACGCTCGGCGGCATCACCGGCGTCATCCACGCGGCGGGGGTCTCACCCAGCCAGGCATCGCCGGACGCAATCCTCCGCGTGGACCTCTATGGAACAGCAGTGCTGCTCGAGGAGTTCGGGAACGTCATCACACGCGGCGGCGCCGGGGTGGTCATCGCATCCCAGTCCGGGCACCGTCTCGGAGCCCTGACCGCCGAGCAGGACGCCGCTCTGGCAACGACCCCAGCCGACGAACTGCTCGCGCTCCCGATACTCCAACCCGACCAGGTCACCGACTCTCTCCACGCCTACCAGCTCGCCAAGCGTGCGAACTCGCTGCGCGTGATGGCCGAGGCGGTCCGCTGGGGCAGACGCGGCGCGCGGATCAACACGATCAGCCCCGGCATCATCATCACCCCACTCGCGAACGACGAACTGACCGGCCCCCGCGGCGAGGGATACCGACGCATGATCGAGCTGTGCCCGGCGGGACGCGCCGGCACACCAGATGAGGTCGGGACCGTCGGCGCGCTCCTCATGGGCCCCGACGGCGCGTTCATCACCGGCAGCGACTTCCTCATGGACGGCGGCGTGACCGCCTCCTACTTCTACGGCGAGCTCGCCCCGCGCTGATCGGTCCTTTCGCGACGGACGAAACACAAGGCGGACCGAAGCCGACTCATCACCCCTTCGGCCGCCGGCGTGCACTCGCCCCTTGCGCGATTACGCGCAGGCGCGCGATCGCGGAGCATGTCACTGATCCGTGTGCGAGCGGCACGGGGCACCACCCGTTGACGTGGTGTGTCCGTCGCGCGCGATTGCCTCTTGCGTCAGGCGGAAACGGCGCCGGCTTGCGCGAAGGTGACGAGGCGGCCGCGCTGCTCGTCCCAGAGCTTGAGCCTGACCGCGCGCAGTCCGTCCGACAGCGACAGTGTCGGCACGCTGGCGAAGATCGGGTTCTCGTCGTGTGCGCGTTGCAGGTTGTAGTTCGGGATCCGGACGCTGAGGTGGTGGATGTGGTGATAGCCGATGTTGCCGGTCGCGAACTGGAGCGGCTTTGCGAGCTTGAGAAACGAGCTGCCGCGCAGGGCGGCGTCGGCGTAGCTCCAGCGCTCTGAACGTTGCCAGTAGGCGTCCTCGAACTGGTGCTGGACGTAGAACAGCCAGATCCCGACGGCGCCGGCGAGCAGCGATGCCGGAGCCCACACGAGCAGGAAGTCGCCGATCCCGATCGCCCAGAACAGGGCGGTGGCGATCGCGGCCAGCGCGAGATCGGTCGCGAGCACGCTGTTGCGCATCCGCCCCGGCGCGTTGCGCGCGACGATCCGGGGGCCGATGATCATCGCGAAGACCGGGCCCAGGCCGAACATGACGAGCGGGCTGCGGATGATTCGGTAGCCGAGTCGACCGCGCCGCGAGCGCTGTTGGTATTCGGCGACGGTCAGTGTCGGGAGGTCACCGACGCCGCGTTTGTCGAGATCGCCGGACGTGGCGTGGTGGACGGCGTGGTCGTGGCGCCAGCGGACGAACGGCGAGAGGACCAGCAGGCCGCAGAAGGTCCCGAGCCACGCGTTGGCGCGTCGTGACGCGAGGAACGATCCATGCGAGCAGTCGTGGAAGATGATGTAGGTCCGCAGCAGGAAGACGGCGCTCGCGGGCGCGAGCGCGAGGGCGAGCGCCGGCGAGAGATCGAGCGCGAAGTAGATCGCGACGCTCATCGCGAAGTACGCGACCACGGAGGTGACCAGATCCACAGCGCTGCGCAGCGGGCGCGGCCTCGCATACGCGGACAGCGCGTCCTTCCAGGACCCGGGTGCCTGCGGCAGGTCGCACGCCGGCTCGCTTGCCTCGGCGAACGTCAGGGTCCCGGACGGAACGACTGCTTGATCGATCACGGCTGCGGCCCCTCTCGGCGGTCGAAGCCGATCCCAGCGATCCGCTCCAGTTAGCCGGAACATCCTAGCCGTCTCGAATGCCAATGCGCGTAAGTAGTCCCTAAGAGAATCCGGCTCGGATCGAACAGGTCGACGTCGGCCGCATAACGCCGCCGATCTCCGACCGGTGCTCACACGCCGACCCGAAGCTGATGAGCTTGCCCGACGAGCCGCCAGGCGGCACCCGATTGCATGGATCGTGGACGCCGATATCGGAGAGCGCATCGGACCCGGAGCCGGGGGGCCCGCACGGGTGGATCACCGCGCGGGCGGGCGGGTGCTGCCGGAACCTATGAGCGCCCGTGGCTGGATGACGGGAGCTATATGAGACGAACGTTCGCTGCCGCGGGGCCCTTTGGTCCATGTTCAGTGTCGTACGACACCTTTGCGCCTTCGGCGAGCGACCTGAAGCCGTTGCCGGTGATCGAGGAGTGATGAACGAACAGATCCTTGCCTCCATCATCGGGCGTGATGAAGCCGTAGCCCTTGTCGTCGCTGAACCACTTCACAGTTCCTGTTGCCATGCAGTCCCTCCAGGGAGATCGTGTGCTGCGAAACGCGGCGCTGCAAAAGCAACGACTACGAACGCTGGCACTACCTTGCCGGGCGACACTGCCCGGCACGAACCCAGAGTCTATCTGCGCGATCTCAGAGGGCGCCCGGTCGCCTCCTGGTAGGCAGCGCGCTCGGCGTGGTCGAACTGCTGTGCGATCTGGTCGCTGCCGAACGCCCGATGGACGACGCGCTTGATGGGGCGCGGCAGCGCGATCTCGAGGACACTCAGCGGTCGCAGCGATGCCGGGACATACACCTCGGGGCGACGACGGCGCAGCCCGTCGACGATCGCGTCGGCGACGTCCGCCGCTTCGAGCTTGTGCATGCCCCGCGCCGCGTGCATGCCCGAGCCGAGGCGGGTGTTCGCGAGGTTTGGCAGCACCGTCGTCACGCCGACCCCGGTGCCCTCGAGCTCGCAGCGTACGGACTCGCTGAGGCCGACGACGGCGTGCTTGGTGGCGACGTAGGTGGCCTCGCCGGGCAGAGCGATCCTGCCGGCCGCTGAGGCGAGGTTGACGACGTGCCCGCTGCCGCGGGCGAGCATCCGCGGCAGCGCGATCTTCATCCCAAGGATCACGCCATGGACGTTGATCTCAAACTGACGGTGCGCGACGTCATCGGGCTCCTCCAGAAACGGCCCGATCGGCATGATTCCGGCATTGTTGATCAGGACGTCGACAGGGCCCTGCGCTGCCTCGGCGGCGTCGAGGAAGGCCGTGAACGACTCGCGGTCGGTGACGTCAAGGGCCAGCCCGACCGCCCCCAGCCGCGCCGCTGTCGCCTCGACAGCCGTGACGTCGATGTCGCCCAACGTGATGCGTGCGCCGTCCCGGCGAAGGCGTTCAGCGGTCGCGGCGCCGATCCCGCGTGCGCCGCCGGTGATTGCGACGTGCACTCCTTGCAAGCGGATTGGATCGGTCATGTCGTGCTCCTCTCCTGGCGCTCAGCGGCGGGTTGGCGGCGGGGCTGGCGGAGGCTGGTGTCGTTGGCGGTTTTGCCGGTGTGCTTCGATGAAGCGTCCGTTGGCGAGCGCGGCGGCGATGGCGAGCTCGCCGCCGACGACGGTGGCCGCGACGATCTCGGCGAACTTCGGCGCGGCGCCCTCGCCGCGGCAGTCAAGCAGGGCGAGGCATTCGCGTTGCGTTGGCAGGTTGGTCTCACCGCCGACGGTCCCGACGACGAGGTTCGGGAGCCTCGCGAACACGTACAGGTCGTCCTCGCCGGCGAGCTCGGCGTCGCTGAACCCGATGCTGGCGTTGACCACCTGCGCGACGTCCTGGCCGCAGGCGATGAAGATCGCCGCGAGCCCGTGGCGAAATGCGCATTCATGCCCAGAGCACCAGCCTGCATCGCGCCGAGCCGGCCGGTGGCGATGAACTCGAGCAGGTCGCGGGCTGAGACGCCGAGGTACGTCTCGACGACGCCGCCCGGCAGCGTGAGTCGATCGCCACCTCCTTGCCATAGGGGCGGAACAGGTTGATCGCGGCGGGCTTCTTATCGCTCGAGTAGTTGCAGCGTAGGTAGTAGCGCTCGCAGCCCGCCGTCCGGATCGCATAACGGCAGATCTGATCGACGGCGAGATTGACCATGTTCATCCCCATCGCATCGCCCGTCGTGAACACGAACCGGGCGAACAGCCGGCGCCCAAAGACGTGCGTGTGCAGTTCGACCAAGCGCCCGTGGGCGGTGCTCTCAGCCGCCACCTCCTTGAGCTCCTCCAGATGATCGCTCAGCCACCGGGAGAACACGATCGCATCCCGTGCGCTGGCGAGCATGAAGCACGGCGTGATATCGAGCGAGTCGCCGAGCAGGTGTGCGTTCGCGCCGCCCGCCTCGGTGATCGCGCGCATCCCGGCCTGGTAGGTCGAGACGAGCGTTCCGTCCGTGGTGGCGAACGGAACGTAATACGACCCCTGCGCATGGTCGCCGTTGACGCGAATCGGCCCCGCGATCCCGAGCGGCACATGCACCGCGCCGACCAGATTCTCGATCTTGCCGCGCACCTCCTCCGGCGCGAACGCGCGTCGGCGGCCGCCTCGAGCGAGTGTCCGGTGTTGTGCTCGAGCCACGCGCGCCGCGTCTCCGGCTTGGCCCCGAGAATCTGCAATGTGGTCATGTTCGATCGGCTCCCGTGGATCGCGGTCGGCTATCCGGCCGCGCGTCGAGACGCCCGCGGCCTGTTGAGCTCGTCATTGGTGCTCTGAAACCGAGCTCGCCACTCCCGCGCGTCGAACCGGGCCGGCTCGGTCTGCTCAAGGAAGCGCTCGAGCACCGCGACAAACCGTGCCGGTGCCTCCAGCTGCGGGAGATGGCCGATGTCGTCGAAGATCTCAAGGCGGCTGCCGGCGATCGCCTGATGCGCGCGCTCGCCGTGGCTGGCTGGGATGATCGGATCGCGTGCGCCCCAGACGATCAGCACCGGCACCCCTGCAGCCAGGTACAGCCGATCGCTCGCATCGATCCGTTGACCACGCACACCGATCACCGAGCGCAGCGTCGCCAGGAACGCGGCTCGGCGATCGGGATCGACGAGCGACGCGTAGCCGCGGGCGACCTCGGCGGCGTCGGTCGTCGGCCGTAAGCCGACCGCCCCCAAGCCGCGCCCGACCGCCGCCCCCGCCCAGCGCGCCGTCCTCGCTGTCGCCGTGATCCACAGCTCCGAGCCGGGCAGCGCCGCGGCACGCAGAACCAGGCTCACCTCGGGACCGAGACCACCGCTTGAGACCAGCACCAAGCGCTCGGCAAGCTCCGGGAACTGATAGGCCAGGTGCATCGCGATCCCGCCGCCGAGCGAGTGCCCGACCAGCGTCGCGCGCTCGTGGCCAAGCGCGACCAGCAAATCGCGCAAGCCGACAGCGAGCGCCCCAATCGAATAGTCACCGTTCCCAGGCGCCGACGCGCCGTGCCCAGGCAGATCGGGCGCGACGACCGTGTAGCGGCTCGCCAGCGGCTCGATCACCTCTCGCCAATTCTCATAGCCGCCGCCCATCCCATGGACCAGCAGAAGCACCGGCCCAGCGCCCGCTTCCGCGTAGGTCACCACGCGGCCGTGCAGCATCGCCGTCGTGGACTGCATCAAGCTCATCACACACCCGCCTGGACGAGCCCGCCGGGCAGCGCCCGCGCCAGCCACGATGCCGAGGCGGCAGCGACCGTCATCGCCAACGTCAATCCCAGCCGCATCGGCTCACGTTAACAACGACGCTCGCGCACCACATCGGGGCAAACCCCTACGGCGAGTGCGGGAACTGCCGAGGCGCAACTGACAGCCAATACCACTGGGGCGCCGACGGTACGTCCTTGCCGTGCGCAAGGATTCCGCTCGTGATCGTTCTGCATGCCATCTGGTCGCACGACTCGGCGTTGTGCGTGTGGGGCGAGGACTCGGCGCTGCCGCCACGCGCGCGCGCTCGGCGTGGGAGGCCGCCGGTCAGGCCTCGTGCGCGTGCGCACCCTTTCTCGTGCTCGAGCGAGCACTTGAACGGAGTGCTCCGGCGGGTGTGCCCGACGCTCGAGTCAGGCGCGCTGATCGAGCGCGAGGTGGCTCTGTTGCTGCCCTCGTTCAAGGACGGTCCGCAGCCCTCGCCGCATCTGCTCCGCGCGGATGGCGGCGGCGCGACCTGCAGCCAGGCCGGCCGTCTGGATCCTTGGGTCGTTCGAGCGGTCAGCGCGCGTCCGGCCGATGCCCTCGATGTCCTGCTTCGCCTCCCGGGTGTCGAGGAGCCCGGGATCGCGGTCGGCGACTCGCCGCGCTTCCTGGCGGAGGCAGCCAAGCTGGCGCTGGAGCTTCTTGCGCGGGGGCGCGTGCTTCCGACACTCGCGTGGCGCGACGAGCGTTGGCTGGCACTCTGGCAGCCCGTTGCGACCGATGTCCACGATTCCGATCGGGTGCGGCTGCTCGCGGCGTCGATGCCTCCGCTGCTGCGCGCGGAGGTTGGGTTGTCTGAGGCTCGACGGCTTCCCGAGGCGGTTGTTGCCGAGGTGCTTGGCGGGGTCGTCGACGGGTGTGCGCGGCGGTTCCTCTCCGGCGGGCTGTTGGCGCGAGGGGGACGGCGCCGGTCGGGTTCGGCGGCGGAGGCCTGGCTCGCCGCGTTGACCGCGGCTGAGCCGGTCGCCAGTGCGGATCAGATGGCGCTCGCGGCGCTTGCCGAGCAGCTGGAGGAATGGCGCGAGTCATTGGAGCGGTACGCGGCACACCGAACGTTCCGGACCTGTTTTCGTCTGGTCGCACCCGAGGACCCTCCCGAGCAGATGGCAGACGGCACCGCGACCGAAGCCGATGGTGGCGCGCCGGCGCCGCCAAGCTGGCGCGTGGAGATCCTCTTGCAGGCCAAGGGCGACCCGAGCATGCTGGTCCCGGCGCAGGAGGTGTGGAGTTCGAACGGCGACGGGCTACGCGTGCTGGGCCGGCAGATCGACGATCCGCAAGAGCGGCTGCTCGGCGGGTTGGGGTACGCCTTGCGCCTGTGGCCCGAGCTCGAGTCGGCTCTGCATGCACCGGCGCCAACCGCCGTCGAGCTCGGACCGGACGCCGCGTTCCGGTTCCTTCGCGACGCGGTTCCCGCACTCGAGCAGGCCGGCTTTGGCGTGCTCGCCCCGGCTTGGTGGCGCAAGCCGCTGCGGCTCAAGTTGAAGGCTGAGCCGTCCAAGGACTGGGACGAGGGCAGCGGGCTGTTCGGCGTCGAAGGCCTGTGCGCCTATGAGTGGCGGATCGCCGTCGGGGACGTGTCGCTGTCGGTGTCGGAGCTGCGCGAGCTGGCGGCGCTGAAGCTGCCGCTGGTGATGTCGCGCGGCCAGTGGATCGTGCTGAAGCCAGAGGACGTCGAGGCCGCGCTGAGGTTCTTCCAGACCCGCGAGGAACGCGGCGAGGCGCCTGCGGCAGAGCTGCTCCGCGAGAGTCTCGCGCTGGATGCCGGCGGCGATGCGTTGCCTGAGACCGAGATCGAGAGCAGCGGCTGGCTGAGCGAGCTGCTGAGTACCAACGGCGACCGGAAGCTCGATGAGGTCCCGACGCCGGCCGCGTTCGAGGGGGAGCTTCGTCTCTACCAGCAGCGCGGGCTGGCGTGGCTGTCGTTTCTGTCGAGCCTTGGCCTCGGGGCGTGCCTGGCGGACGACATGGGACTCGGGAAGACGCCCCAGACGCTGGCGCTGTTGCTGGCCGAGCGCGAGCGGCGGGGATCTCGCAAGCGCCTGGATCCCACTCTGCTGATCTGTCCGATGTCGGTGGTCGGCAACTGGCAGCGGGAGGCGGGGCGGTTCGCGCCCAGCCTGCGCGTTCTGATTCATCACGGTCCCGAGCGACTGAGGCGCCAGAAGTTCGTGACCGCGGCACGGCGCGCCGACCTCGTGATCACGACGTACGCGCTGGCAGCCCGCGACCGCGAGACGCTCGCGGAGGTCAAGTGGGAGCGGGTCGCGCTCGACGAAGCGCAGAACATCAAGACCCGCGACGCCAAACAGACGCGCGCGATCCGTTCGCTGCCCGCCCGGCATCGGATTGCGCTGACTGGCACGCCGGTGGAGAACCGCCTGAGCGAGCTGCACTCGATCATGGACTTCCTCAACCCGGGCCTGCTTGGCTCGGCGGCGGCGTTCAAAAGCTGCTACGCGAATCCGATCGAGCGCTGGCGCGATCAGCGTGCGACTGAGCGGCTGCGCCGGGCCACCGGCCCGTTCATCCTGCGGCGCCTGAAGACCGACAAGGCGATCATCACCGATCTGCCCGACAAGATCGAGATGCGGGTCGACTGTCACCTGACCAAGGAGCAGGCGACGCTGTATCAGGCGGTCGTCGAGGAGATGCTTGAGAAGGTCGAGCGGGCAGAGGGGATCGAGCGCTCGGGCATCATCCTGGCGGCACTGATGAAGCTCAAGCAGGTGTGCAACCATCCTGCGCACCTCCTCAAGGACCATTCGGAGCTGGATGGTCGGTCCGGGAAGCTGGCACGGCTCGAGGAGATCCTCGCCGAAGCGCTCGTCGAGGGCGACAAAGCGCTGTGCTTCACGCAGTTCGCCGAGTTCGGTCACAGGCTCCGCGGCCACCTTCAAGAGCGGCTCGGGCACGAAGTGCTGTTCCTACACGGAGGGACGTCGAAGGCCTTGCGCGACGAGATGGTCGAGCGGTTCCAGTCCGAGGCCGGCCCGCCGCTGTTCGTGCTGTCGTTGAAGGCGGGCGGGACAGGGCTGAATCTGACCGCCGCCAGCCACGTCGTCCACTTCGATCGCTGGTGGAACCCGGCGGTCGAAGACCAGGCCACCGACCGGGCGTTCCGGATCGGCCAGCGCAAGAACGTGCAGGTGCGCAAGCTGACGTGCGTCGGCACGCTTGAGGAGCGAATCGACACGCTGATTGCGCAGAAGAAGGACCTCGCAGAACGGATCGTCGGCACGGGCGAGCGATGGATCACCGAACTCGATACCGCTCAGCTGCGCGAGCTCGTGACCCTCTCGCACGATGCGGCCGCGGAGTACGGATGAACGGCTGGCGCGATTGGGGGCCATCGCAGCCGCTGCCCGTTGAGGGCGGGATCGCGGCTCGCAGCAGGCGCGGAGCGATCGGCGAGGAGTGGTGGTCGCAGCGGTTCATCGAGTTGCTCGAGTCCTTCGGCGTCGGCTCGCGGCTCGCACGCGGACGCAACTACGCCCGCCGCGGTCAGGTGGTCGAGCTGGAGGTCGAGGCAGGCGTCGTGCTGGCGAAAGTGCAGGGCTCCCGCTTCACGCCCTACCGCGTGCGGATCCGCGCCAAGGCGTTGACCGAGCATCAGTGGCGGCGCGTCGAGAAGACGATGGCCGCCCAGGCGCTGCCGCTGGCCAAGCTGCTCGCCGGCGAGATGCCTCGCGACATCGAGGAAGTGTTCGCCTCCTCCAAACTGACGCTGTTCCCGGCCACCAGCGCAGAGCTCAAGGCCAGCTGCACATGCCCGGACTGGGAGAACCCGTGCAAGCACATCGCGGCCGCCTATTACATCCTCGCCGAGCGCTTCGACGAGGACCCGTTCCTGATCTTCTCCTGGCGCGGACGCGACAGAGACGAGCTGCTCGAGCGCCTCCGAGCGCGGCGGAGCGCCGGCAACGCACCCAGCTCGGCGGCCACTCAGCCGAAGCGATCCGCACCCGACCCGGTCCCGCTCACCGATCAGCTGGACTTCTTCTGGAGGAGCGGCGCCGAGCTCGCTCAGCTCCACACCAGCCCGCTTGCGGGCGAGGCCCCGGATGCGCTCGTTCGCCAGCTCGGCCCCGGTCCGGTTGAGCTCGCTGGTCAGAGCCTCATCGAGGTACTCGCGCCCGCGTACACGACGCTCGCCCAGAACGCAGAGCGGCGTGCGCTCGACTGACCAGCCAGGAGGTCGCGGCTTGCGGAGCGCTGCCGAGGTTCAGTCGGCTGCTGCAGACACGAGACAGCCTCGGCTCTCACCGGACGAGTCGACGTGATCCGGTCAGACCGCAGTGTCGAGCGCGCCTGGGGAGACCGCAGCCGGACGCACGAGGTCGTCGTCAGCTGTGTGGCGAGGGTTGAGCGGTAGGCGAATCGCGATCACAAGCCCGACCAGCGCAATGCCGGCGAGGACGATCATCGCCGCGACGTAGGTGCCGTTTCCGGAAGAGATGTTGGATACCAGGATCGTTCCGGCGATCGCGGTGCCGAACGACGAACCCAGGTTGGAGATGCTCCTCGACAGGCCGGATATCTCCCCCTGCTGGTCCTCGGGGAAGGCTGACTGCACGAGGTTCACCGAGGGGGTGAGCATCACGCCCAGCCCCAGGCCAATCAGCAGCAGCCCCGGCGCGAACGCCCAGGGGCTCGACGATGCCGCCTTGACGAAGCCGAGCAACAGCCCGATCCCAACTGCTGTCACGACGAACCCGGTGGCGATCAGAGTCCTCTGCAAAAACCGCTTGGCGAGCCGCTCCGCGGCAAGCGAGGAGACCAGGATCCCGAGCGTCGCCGCGGTGAAGATCACGCCCGTCTTGATCGCGCTGTAGTGGCGTTCGGTCTGCAGGAAGACGGAGACGACAAACGAGGTTCCCATCAGAAGCAGCCACTGGAGGTTCTGGGTGACCATGCCGAGATTCGATACGCGGTTGC
>Ga0335069_10011723_pt1 | contig 12358 bp, 12 predicted proteins | sample Lox_Sample_11_FD_206714 | JGI IMG/M metagenome (GOLD analysis project Ga0335069, IMG submission 206714) | Soil microbial communities from Loxahatchee National Wildlife Refuge, Florida, United States - Lox_Sample_1.1 | ecosystem: Environmental > Terrestrial > Soil > Wetlands | place: USA...
AGTAGCGGCAGCACGGAAATGTCGCCGTCATTTTTAAATTTTTTAAAACAGAACCTTGGAATGATGCGCACACAGCTCGGTTCAAAATCGATTCGTCCAAATAATGGAACAGGAAAATAAACGTGCAGCTATTCAACAAACTCATAAAATGTTCTCTTCTTCTTCTTGTTTTGCTGTTCTGTGTAACCGTCAGCAGTTACGCGCAGCAAAAACCGATTGCGATCCCGAAAATTTCTCTTGAAGTCGGAAAATCCAGCAATCCGCAGGATGTCGCCGTTACGCTTCAAATTTTATTTTTGATGACTATTCTTTCGCTTGCGCCTGCGCTCTTTATTCTGACGACAGCATTCACGCGAATTATTGTCGTGTTCTATTTTTTAAAGCAAGCGATGGGAACGCCGCAAATGCCGCCGGCGCAGGTGTTGATCGGACTGGCGATGTTCCTGACGTTTTTTGTCATGGCGCCGACGTGGAATAAGGTGTACGACACTGCGCTTCAACCGTATCTCAACAATAAGATGACGATGAATGATGCGTATGATCGCGGCGTTCAACCGGTTCGCGAATTTATGTTCAAACATACGCGCGAAGAAGACCTTGCACTCTTCGTGAAAATGTCCGAGGCGCCCAAGCCGGCAACGCGCGCCGATCTGCCAACCTACATTCTTGTTCCCGCGTTTGCTATCAGCGAACTGCGCGCCGGATTTCAAATCGGCTTTATTATTTTTATCCCGTTTATCATTATCGATATGGTTGTGGCCAGTGTCTTAATGTCGATGGGGATGATGATGCTGCCGCCGGTAACGATCTCGCTGCCGTTTAAAATTTTATTGTTCATTCTGGTCGATGGCTGGCATCTCATCATCGGTTCACTGTTAGCAAGTTATCAATAGGTGGAACTGTGACGGAAGAATTTGTTATTCATTTAGTACGCGAATCATTTTATACACTCGTTCTTATTGCTTCGCCGGTATTGTTGGTTTCGATGGTGGTAGGATTGGTGATTTCTATTTTTCAAGCGGCAACCTCGATTCAAGAATTTACATTGACGTTCGTTCCCAAATTAGTTGTCATTGCTATCGTGTTAGTTCTTTCGCTTCCGTGGATGATGGAAACGTTGATCACGTTCACCTTAACGTTGTTCAATCAAATACCGACGTTGGTGCATTAATGTTTGAAGTGTACACACAACAATTCATTTTGTTTCTCATGCTGTTCATCCGCATCATTGCCACGTTGACAACAGTGCCATTGTTTGGACATCAATCGATACCAGCGCAAACAAAAATTGGCTTAGGGCTGTTTGTAGCGTATGTGATGTACCCCATCACAGCCCATCAAGCAGCGGCAATCAATCAGCCGTTAGCCGGCATTGTCCTGATTGCCCTCAAAGAAACGCTGGTCGGCGTGTTGATCGGATTTACGCTTGGAATTGTCTTTGCGGGCGTTCGTTATGCCGGCGAATTGATTTCTTCTTCGATGGGCCTCAATGCCGCAAACATGTTCGACCCGGAAAGTACACAAAGTATGCCGGTGCTCGGCGAGTTTATGTATCTCATTACGTTGTTAATTTTCTTACTCATCAACGGGCATCATTTTGTTTTCGAAGCATTGAATATCACGTTCAAAGCTGTCCCCATCGGATCGTTGACATTTTCTGATCCATTGATGCAATCCTTGATTCATCTTACCGGAATGATGTTTGTGGTGGGAGTTAAAATTGCCGCCCCGGTGCTGGTGGCAATTTTTTTAACCAACTTGGGCTTATCCATTTTAGCCCGTGTTATGCCGCAAGCCAATATTTTAATGATGAGCTTTCCGATTACCATCTCTGTCGGATTGCTCGTGCTTTTGTCATCAACACCATTGTTGATTGTTGTTTTTAAAAAACTGCTGCTGTCGTTTGAAGATAATATTATGGAATTGATTCGGTTGATGTAAGCTATGGCAGATTCAATGAATGATAGTGCCGAGCGGACTGAGGATGCCACTCCGAAAAAGCGGGAAGACACTCGCAACAAGGGAATGGTCGCCAAGAGTATGGAGATTAATTCTGCGTTGGTGATTTTCTTTGGCCTGCTGTTATTGCAAGTCGCGAGCGGCGGCGTAATGCAACATATTATGAGCGTATCGAAACTGTTGTTCGGTCAAGCAGCATCGATTCAGATTAATACGACAAACATTCAGCAATTCGCTTCGTCTGAAATTCTTTCATTCCTCATGGCGATTGGCCCGCTGTTGTTAGGATTTTTAATTATTGGATTGATCGGAAGTGCCAGTCAAGCGGGATTTCATTTTTCCGTACAAGCGCTTGAACCCAAATGGAATAAATTCAATCCTGTGTCGGCACTCAAATCGACTTTTGTTTCGAAACGGTCGATGGTCGAGATGATTAAAAATTTATTGAAAGTCGTTTTGGTCGGATGGGTCGCATATTATTCCATTTCATCTTCCGTCGAAGATTCAGTCGAGTTGATCGACGGCGACGTCGGCAATATTGTTTCGTTTCTGATCAGTGCTGTGATGCATGCGGGTTTAAAAATCGGCCTTGCGTTTGTTGTGCTTGCAGCGTTCGATTATTTGTATCAGCGCTATGAGTTTGAGCAACAAATAAAGATGACCAAAGAAGAAGTGAAAGAAGAAACGAAAATGCAAGAAGGCGATCCGCAAATCAAAGGTCGCGTGCGTTCGATTCAACGGCAAATTGCGTACAAACGGATGATGCAGGATGTCCCCAAGGCGGATGTTGTGGTGACCAACCCGACACACTTTGCGGTTGCATTAAAATACGATGCGCCCAAAATGCAAGCGCCGACCGTTGTTGCGAAAGGCGCCGATTTGGTTGCGCAGCGCATCAAAGCCATTGCCGCGGAGCACAATATCCCGGTTGTTGAAGATAAAATGCTTGCACGAACTTTATTTAAGTCTGTCGATGTCGGCGAACAAATACCGGAAAAATTGTTCCAGGCGGTCGCACAAGTGCTTGCCTACATTTATCGAATGAAAAATTCCCGAAAACAACTTGCGATGAATTAAACTGTGAATACCATAGTAGGAAATAATAAATCGAACGGTCAAGGCGCATCGATCTTAACGACACTGCAATCGAATACCGATTTGTTGCTGGCTGGCGGTGTGATCCTAATTCTTGCACTGCTCATTATACCGCTGCCGGCGTTTTTATTAGATGTTTTGCTGGCGTTGAATATTACCGTAGCCATTCTCATTCTGATGGTTTCCTTGTATATCACCAGTCCGTTAGAGCTATCCGTTTTCCCGGGATTGTTGCTGATTCTGACGATGTTCCGATTGTCGCTGAATGTCGCTTCAACACGATTAATTCTTGGCGAAGGATATGCCGGCGAAGTGATTAACGCATTCGGTTCGTTTGTGGTCAAAGGCAATTATGTTGTCGGCTTCGTCATTTTTATCATTCTTATTCTCATTCAATTTATCGTCATCGTGAAAGGCGCGGGACGTATTTCGGAAGTTGCGGCGCGATTCACATTAGATGCCATGCCCGGCAAACAAATGGCCATCGATGCAGACATGAATGCCGGACTGATTACAGAATTAGAAGCGCGTGAACGCCGTGCATCCATTGCACGCGAGGCAGAATTTTTTGGAGCGATGGATGGCGCCAGCAAGTTTGTCCGCGGCGATGCTATTGCCGGATTGCTTATTAATGTTGTGAATATCGTCGGTGGATTTATTATCGGTGTTGCGCAACGCGGACTGTCTTTTACCGATGCACTTCACGCATATACCTTGTTGACAGTCGGCGATGGCTTGGTTACACAAATTCCTGCGCTTGTCATTGCTACGGCATCCGGCATGGTTGTCACGCGCAGCGGCTCAGGCAATCAGTTGGATATCGATGTGCGAAAGCAAGTCTTTGGGCGTCCCAAAGCAATGTTGATTGCTGCCGGTACATTAGTATTATTTGCCATCGTACCCGGACTGCCGACTATTCCCTTTCTTATGCTTGGCGGACTTGCCGGTTCTCTCGGGTATGTCAATTTAAAAAATGAAAAGAAAGAACAGGATTCGAAGAAAGAAACGGCAGTAGTTCCTGCGGAAAAGAAAGAAGAACGCGTCGAAGATTATGTTCAAGTCGATACCTTGGAATTGGAGATCGGATACGGATTGATTTCGTTGGTTGATGAAACTCATGGCGGCGATTTGTTTAATCGTATAACCAATGTACGCAAACAGCTTGCGTTGGAATTGGGTATCGTCATTCCACCGATTCGCGTGCGAGATAATTTGCAACTGGATTCCACACAGTATGTCATGAAAATTCGTGGAAACATTGTTGCAACCGAGCGATTAATGATGGATCGATTGCTGGCGATGAATTCTGGAATGGTGGAAGAACAAATTTCTGGGACGGAAATTAAAGAACCGGCGTTTGGGTTGCCTGCTGTCTGGATTCCTCTCCATGAGCGCGAACATGCAGAACTTGCGGGTTACACCGTGGTCGATCCGTCTTCCGTTCTTTCAACGCACTTGCAAGAAGTGCTGCGGCACAATGCAGACAAAATTTTAGGGCGTCAGGATACGAAGAAGCTCATCGAGAATTTGAAGAAAGATTATCCGGCTGTTGTGGAAGATTTGACGCCAGAATTGCTGCCGACCGGTTCCGTGCAAAAGGTGTTGCAAAATTTATTGCGTGAAGGAATTCCCATTCGCGATCTGGTGACGATTCTTGAAGCGCTTGTGGACTATGCTCGTGTCACCAAAAATGTGGACGTGTTGACGGAATATGTCCGCCATGCCCTCTCCGATACGATTGCGCGATTGTATGCCGATACAAAAGGCATTGTGCATGCAACCATGATGGGCGCACGATTGGAGCAGGTCGTTACGGCCGCACTGCAAAATCAGAAAGAAAACAGCCCGAGTCTCGGATTATCGCCGGCGATTATCGAAGCGATTCAAACCGGCATGACGGAAAATATTGAAACGGCAACGGCGGCGGGCTATCTGCCTGTGGTGTTGTGTGCCGCAACCGTCCGTCCGTATTTTTATCGGCTCATTCATACAACATTTTCCACCGTGGCGGTGCTGTCGTTCACAGAATTACCCGCTGAAACAGAAATCGAATTTATAGGCAAACTGGAGATAGAACATGCAAATTAAAAAATTTGTCGGCGCAACTTTGAAAGAAGCAACGGATCGGATGAAAGCCGAACTCGGTTCCGATGCTATTGTCCTCAATACGCGGAAGGTATCCACCAATCGCTTTCTGAATTTTTTAGGAAAGGATATGCTGGAAATTACAGCAGCCATCGACGAACATCCGGCGCAAACTGGGAAGCCGGCAGCAAAAAATATGGATAAATTTTCGTACGCCTTTCGTCAAGCGCGCGAAGCGTACGGCGGCAATACCGCGCAGCCGAAAACGACCGTCGATGAATTGAATGCGATTGTACAAAAATCTTCCGAACGCCGAGCAACGAACGAAGAAAGTCCTCGCGTTTCGTTTTCAAAATCCAGCGCCGACGTCGAAATATTGAAAAATGAAATGGAAGAAATGCGCGGCATGTTGTCGCAAATTGCCGACCATCTGAAATATGCAAAGATGCCTGCCTTGCCGGTACATCTTCAACAGGCGTTCATCAATCTTATCAACAACGACGTAGAAGAAACCATCGCAGCGGACTTGATTCAAGCCGTATATGGAAAATTGAATGAAGAACAGTTGGAAGATAAAGAAACAGTCGAGAAAACACTCCTGGCAGAAATTGCAAAATATTTTCACGCCGCACCCATCGCAGAAGAAAAAGGGAAACGCGCCCACATCGTTGCGGTGGTTGGTCCAACAGGAGTTGGTAAAACTACAACGATTGCCAAGCTTGCAGCAATTCATAAATTACTGCATCATCAAAATGTCGGATTGATTACGGCCGATACCTATCGCATCGGCGCCATCGAGCAACTGCGGACGTTTGCCGGCATTGCGGATATTCCGATGCAAGTTGTGTACAAGTCAACGGAAATGCCGGAAGTGCTGAAAACATTTCGGAAAAAAGATATTGTTTTTATCGACACCGTCGGCAGAAGCCAGCATGCCAAAAAAGAACTTGCCGAGTTGCGCCGCTTTTTAGATGCAGCTTCGCCCGATGAAATTCATCTTGTTCTGAATGCGTCTTCCGGGCGCAACACCTTGCTGGATGTCGTTGAACGCTTCAAGCCATTTAAACCCAACCGGCTGTTGGTTTCCAAGATCGATGAAGCGCTTGCCCTGGGCGGTTTGGTGAGCGTAATGAAAAAATATGAGTTGCCCATTTCGTATCTCACGACCGGGCAAGTAGTGCCGGATGATATTATGACTGTGGAACCGTTGCGGCTTGCCGGCATGATTAATAACGGAGCGATTGCTCATGCGTGAAGCGTACGTCATAGAAGATCAGGCGACACGACTGCGTGAAATTGCATTGCACGCTTCTCTCAAACAGCCGCGGCATAATCCGTTTGTCGTTGCGATTGCAAGCGGAAAAGGCGGCGTCGGAAAAAGTACCGTGGCGCTGAATACAGCAATTACGCTGAGCGATCTTGGCAATCGAGTATTGTTAATCGATGCAGACCACAATATGGGTAATTTGCACATTATGATCGGCGAAGCTCCTCGTTACAATCTTGCAGATGTTCTGCGCGGCGAACGCGACATCGAAGATGTGCTTCTTCACCCGTTGCCCCGTTTGGATATTTTGCCCGGGAATTCGGGAGATTTCAATTCTCCGCCGATGACCGAAGCGGCCATGAAGAATTTTTTGCACGATGTCAGAGCGCTTGAAACCGAGTATGACATAATATTGATCGATCTGTCTGCCGGCTTGTCTGGAAAAATTCTTGCGGCTTGCCTCGAAGCCGACGAAGCAATTATTGTGACAAACGATCAGCCGACAGCCGTGATGGACGCATACGCCGTGATCAAGATGATTACAGCCCAGCAGCCGCAGCATGCCGTTTCGGTTGTGATGAGTGGTGCGGAATCTCCCATTGCGGCAGATGATGCGATGCGAAAGCTGCAGATAGCCGTCGAACATTTTCTTCATCGGAATATCCAATATCTCGGAACGATTCCGTTCGATAAAAATTTACAGCGTGCCATTCAAGTTCAGGTGCCTCTTGTGAGGTTATATCCTTCATCGTCGGCAGCATTAAATGTTGCGGCGATTGCACGTCAAATCGTAAAAAAAACAACAGTACATCAAACAGAAAGAACACTATGAACAAACTTATTTTTCAAATCGGAATGTTATCCTTTTTTGTGACGTCGGTAGTCTTCGGGCTTCAAGGGTTTTCGTTGTTCGATACGATCAGTCGCGCGTTTATCATTTTCATCGGCGTCGAATTGATCGGAACATTTTTACTGACAGTGCTTTCATGGTTCTCGATGGAAGGAAAAGATAAATCAAAATTATCCGAAGCAAATGTCAACGAGCCGACCATCGCAGCGAAGAAAAGCTAAGGTGCACGTACTGAATGCGTGTTATGATGCAAACGACTCAAGAAAAACAAAATTCGCTTCAGCCAGATGCGTTATCGGCCGAGAAGCGCCCGCTGTTTTTCCAAAATCTCAATTTGGTAGGATATGTTGTGCACAAGATGATAGGATTCGGCAATGCACCTCAGCCGCTGGAACAATCCGACTTGATACAATTGGGCATGATCGGATTGTTGGATGCTGTTGATCGGTTCGACCCGAACCGCGGCGTGCAATTTCAAACCTATGCTGTGAGCAGAATTCGTGGAACCATTCAAGATGAATTACGAAAACTTGATTGGATTCCGAGGTCAGTCCGAAAAATTGAGCGCGAGCAAAATGCAAAATTACAAGTAATTGAAAATCAAGCAAATGTCAATGAATCGCATGAAGAAATTGCCCAGCGGCTTTCGATGACGATGGATGAGTATCGAAACATGCTCGATCGGGCAACGGGCGTTCTCTCCGAACGCATCGTTGGACTGGATGAAGATGATGACTCCAATGATTCATTAGCGACAGGAAAAGAATCTGATCCTTTTGAACAACTGAGTCAGGCGCAAGTTCGCGAAGAAGTGTTTAATGCGATCGAACAATTGCCAGCACGAGATCGGTTGGTCTTGGTGCTCTATTATTATGAAGAATTAACCTTTAAAGAAATCGCCCGCGTTTTAAATATTTCGGAATCGCGAGCATCCCAAATCCACACAACCGTGATTGAATACTTGCGGCAAACCTTAAAGGAGTTGCAATGACACAGCACCAGAGACAAGATATGCAGCCGGAAATGGTCGGCGTTGCAAAAGAAATTGTTAAATTGGTCAACTCATCTACCACGCATATCAATCAATTAAGTGCAGTGTTGACCAAAGAGCCGACCTTGATGAAAAGCATCTTGCACAAAGCCAATGCTCCTGTGTACGGATTGCGTGACCGCGTGCAGGATTTGAATCTTGCGATCGTGCTCTTAGGGTTTGATGTATTAAAAAAAACGGTTGCCAGCGCATTAGTTCATGATGCACTGCGCAAAATTGTGGATACTTTTTCCAAATATGACGATTTTTGGCATCATTCCCTGAGTACGGCATTTGTTGGTCGTGCTTTGGCCATGGAAACGTGTGCTTGTAATCCCACCGATGCCTTTGTTGCAGGACTGTTGCATGATATTGGACACTTGGTGAAACAAATGACACAGCCGGAGTTTGAAAGGGAATTATTTTCTGCCAATCTCTTGGCAAGCACAACCCAGCATGAAGAACTTGGCTCATTTTTAGCAAAACAATGGGAAATAACGGATGGAATTGCCGAAGCTATACGGTTTCACCATCAGCCGGAGCAGGCGCCTACGCAAAAAGCACTGGCATCCATTGTGCATCTTTCTGATCAGTTGAGTTTGGAATTAAGCCATGGTGCAGTTCATGAAGGAACCGCACTGCCGTTGAATAATTTTGCATGTGCCTTGTTGGGCATAACTAAAGACGATATGACGAATTTGGAAAATACACCCTTATTAGAGTCGTTGCGTGCAACGGCAAAAGAATCAATCGGAGAAGATTTTTCAAAGATGGTCAAGACGACTATTCTCAATGCGTTGACAGAATTGCCGGATCAAGAAAAAATTGTTATCGCATTGCGATATTATGACGGTTTGAATTATCGTGATATTGGACAGTTGTGTGGTTATGAAGCCAAAACTGCCCAGATGCTGCATGATCAGGCATTTCAACGGATCAAAAAAATGTTTGTGCCAGAAAGTTACGACGGAGAACCTGCGTCATGATCACTCCCGAACAAATACGTGAACGCGTCAAAACAATCATCCAGCTTCCGGCATTGCCGGCGGTCGCGATGGAAGTGGTAGATCTGGTCGATAATCCTAAAACAAGTGCCTCGAAACTTGGTCGGGTCATTTCGTCTGATCAAGCGTTGACGGCAAAAGTTTTAAAGATTGCCAATTCGCCGTTCTACGGCTTCCCAAAAAAAATATCGACTATTGATTTTGCTATCATCGTGCTCGGATTCGATGCATTAAAAGAAATTGTCATCAGCATTTCGTTGGTGAGTTCGCTGCAAAAAAAATCCGATATGTACTTTAACGCAAAAACCTTCTGGGATCATTCTATCTCGACAGGTGTTATCGGACGCAAACTTGCGCATGATCTTGGTTACCGAATAAGTGGCGAAGTCTTTGTCGCCGGTTTGTTGCACGATATGGGGCTCTCTGCTCTTCATCGATACTTCAATGGCGAGTTCGTTCGCATTGTCGATATCGCCCATGAATCTGATTTGAGTATTCTGGAAGCTGAAGAAAGCGTACTCGGCGTAACGCATGCCGAAGTCGGCGGATGGCTGGCGGAGCGATGGAATTTACCGGAACAGCTTATTGAAGCCATCTCGTTGCATCACGCACCTTCCAAGGCAAAAGTCAACAAAGAATTGGTTGCGTTAGTCCATTGCGCAGATGTGTTAGCTTGGCGCTTGGATGAAAAAAAGGAATTGTTTGAAAAAGGAATCGAATTCGATCCGGCTGCCTTGGAATTGCTTCGGTTGAATGATGAATATACGTTAAGCAGTTATATCGAGCAGTACCGGGGCACACTCCAAAACGATATTGAACAAGCGACCTCGTATTCGAAAGTGGCGGGAGCATAAGGATGCTGAATTCGACAAAGCGAAATCCGAAGCAGCAAAAAAAGCGGGAAGAACTTGTGGAAGAAATGGTTCCGCAATTTGAGACATTTTTAGAAAGCCGCGAAAAGTACATTAAAGCGCTTGAAACGACTATTGATGTTTTAAAAAGTGATATTGCCCACCGAAGCCATGGCAGCTTAAACGTCCGCAGTTCGATTGATGAGTTGGTGGTCATGCAGCGGCTTTCCAGCACGATCAGTACGGCGATGACACCGGATGCGATTTTGAGCGCGTTGATCGAACTGACGAAACAAGTGGTGCCCATCGATGATGCGAATATATTTTTATTGGATTCACGTTTGACCGGATTAAAGTCTTTAACACCCAAAGGATCCAAGAGGTTATTAGAAGAAGCACAAGAGCAGTTAGAATCCGGCATTGTCGATTGGGTGTTTTCGGAAAAGAAAACAGTTGTTATTCCTGATTTGAAAAGCCTCATCGTCGATAGTCCGGCAAAAAATTTTGTGATCGTTCCTCTCATCATGCGCAACCGCGGTATCGGCATTTATCTTATACACACCGTCAAGCCGCAATCGGATTTTTCCAATCAAGATATTCAACTGCTGACGGTTTTGTCGAACCAAGCGGCGGCGGGTGTGGAAAATTGGCGAACGTATGAACAGCTAGCACAAGCTAACACCGAGTTAAAAGCATCGGAAGAACAAATCATTCGGGCGGCACGGCTGGCGGCCATTGGCGAACTGGCAGCAAGCATTGTGCACGAAATAAAAAATCCTGTGCAGGTTTTGATGTTGCAGTTAGATGTCATGAAACGCGGCACGGTGATTCCCAATGCCGATGAATTGCTGCGGCAGCAAGTGATGCGGCTACATGATATTACAAAGCGATTAATGAATTTCTCTCGCAACGTGTCTGATGAATTTAAGATTGAGCCGACGGATGTGAACAAATCGATCCTGGATGCTGTTGCGATGGTGGAACATGAGTATCGTCTCGACAAAATTGAATTTGAACTGGAACTGGAAGGGCAGTTGCCGGCGATTCCGGGTAACTCAAGTTATCTTCAACAGGTATTCCTCAATCTTGCTATCAATGCGCGAGACGCCATGCCCAACGGCGGAAAAATCGTTATCCGAAGTTCATCGGATTATTTTCATGTCATCGTCCACTTTTCTGATACCGGCTGTGGTATAGACCAGAATATCTTGGAACGAATATTCCAGCCATTTTTTACAACCAAAGAAGAAGGAAAAGGAACAGGTTTAGGGTTGGCAATTTGTAAAAAAATTGTCGATCAACATCAAGGCGAGATTGGTGTCGCGAGCGAACATGGCAAAGGAACCACATTTACAATGAAACTGCCGCTACGGAGGACAGAAGAATGCAAATAAAACAAACCAGTGTTATGTACGGGATGGTGATGGGAATTTTGACGGTCGGATGGACGATGATGACGATGGGTCAGGACATCACGCTTCAAAATTTTAATCGTGTTTCGAGTTTGAAACCCATTGCACATACGGAAGCAGTACCGAATATTGCGGCAACGCAGAGAACCACGGTGAAGAAATCGGCGGTGCATCAAAAACCATTTAAAGTGAAAACAATCAAGCCGACGACAGTCAATCGAATTCCGTTGCATAGCAAGCACAGTCATCATGCTGCCGTGGCATCTGCAAAAAAAATATCTGTTCCCCAGCCGTCGGTTGCGCAAACAACTGTACCACAAAATCCGCAACCGATCATTCCTGTTGAAAATGCGATATGGGCAGAAAGTAAAGAAGCAACGCCGGTACAAAAAACAGAAAGCGGCTTTTCATCGACGGCGGCACATTTGGCGTTGGCGGTGTTGGTTGCCTTGCTGAGTACTTGCGGCGTGTTAGGATTTATCTTTGTGCGTTCAGAACAAAAAAAATGGAAACGGTTCGATGTATATAACCAACGCTATTTGCCAATGCCGAAAAAGGAAACAGCCGTGGCATTGCCGAAAAAGCCAATCGCGCTGCAAGAACCCCGACGCCGCGACCTCATCATTGCACCGGCGCTGGAACTTGCTGAGAGCGATGAACCCACGGCGAGAAACGATTACGAACTTTCCCGGGCTTTGCAGGAGTTAAAATCGAAACAACGCATTCGCAACGTTGTGACAGCGAAAAAAAATGTGAAATCGAAAAAGCACCAAATCGGCAATGCGAAGAAAATCGGAACCGGCAT
>Ga0335069_10011725_pt1 | contig 12357 bp, 11 predicted proteins | sample Lox_Sample_11_FD_206714 | JGI IMG/M metagenome (GOLD analysis project Ga0335069, IMG submission 206714) | Soil microbial communities from Loxahatchee National Wildlife Refuge, Florida, United States - Lox_Sample_1.1 | ecosystem: Environmental > Terrestrial > Soil > Wetlands | place: USA...
TTGTCATCTGAGGCGACCGCAGTGAAACGGAGGAGTCGAAGCATCTGCGGTTGTTCCTCGCGCTACTCGTTCAACTCAACCAGTCCCTCCGGCAGCGCCATCTCCACGCGTCTCGCTTCCACGTTCACCTTTCGCAGATAGCTCTTCGCAAATGGAATCAGCACCTCGCCTTTCGATCCGCGCACCACGAGCATCGCAACAGGGTCAATCGATCGGTCCACATCTTCGATTTCACCCACATCTACCGGCTCCGCCCCCGCGACATCCATCAGCCTGCATCCGATCAGATCGCCGATGTAGACATCATCTGCCTCAAGCGTCGCCCGCTCCGCACGCGGAATCGCCACGACCGTGCCCGTGAGCTCTTCTGCCGCCGAGATGGAATCCACTCCGGAAAAGTGAAGCACCACGCCGCCCTTGTGCAGCCAGTGGTTCACGAGGTCCACCGCGCGCGGTCCTGCAAGTCGACGTGCGCCCGCGCCGGCTTTCACACCTTGCACAGGAGCATCCTCGGCGATCAGCCACAAGCGTCGGCGTTCTCGAAACTTTTCAGGGAAATCAGTAAGAATCTCGGCGAAGACCTCGCCTTTGCGGCCCTGTGCGCGCCGGATGCGTGCAAGCCACACCCACTGCTCCGCCCCGGTCATCAGCCTCTCCAGTGGTCTGTCGCATGTGAGATCTCGTACCGATGGCAACATTTCATGATCTGCGCGGCGAATCCTTCGCTGCAGACGTCTCCACTCATCCAGCCCTATGGCGTCCGCCAGTGGATGCTCCCTGCCGGGATCGCCACCGACTTCGTCCGCAGACCACGCTACTCTTCGTCGTCCTCTTCCAGGATGTCGAGCGTGTAGCGATGATGCAGCTTCATGCTTACGGCACCCAGAATCGTGCGCACCGAGCGGGCTGTGCGTCCCTGCTTGCCAATGACTTTACCTACGTCGCCGGGCGCCACGCGCAATCTCAGAACGGTGTTCTCGTCCCGGTTCACCGATTGCACATCAACAGCGTTCGGTTCATCCACCAGAGCCCGCGCAATCTCGCGGACCAACTCATCAACTGCCACCATATCAACCTTGGTCATGCACGTGCCTCTGACCGTACAGCGCGCTTCAGAGCCCTCATCTCGTTCCCATCATCCTTCGCGGATCCCGGAATTCATCCATCCTCCATGAGCCCTGCGAACTGCGAAGATCGATTTTGAAACACGCTCTAAACATCCAACGAGAAACAACTTGGACCGGTGCGCGAATGGTATCACACACACGCGATGCAGGCCGAGAAATCGAAGCCTGGCCCTGGGGGGCAGCCCGTGCGCGGCTTAAGCTTTGCCGCACACAGACTCGAAGGCCAATTTTCGTTGATTGATGGGAAAAGAACCTAGGCTACTGCAGGTTCGGCAGGAACAGCCGGGGTCTTCGCAACCAGCTTCGCCACGATCGGGGAGAGTTGAGCTCCCACACTGCGCCAGTAGGCGATGCGGTCGTGCTTCAGGTCCACTGAAGCGGGGCTGGTCCGGGGATTGTAGGTGCCGACGACCTCGATCGAGCGGCCATTCCTTGCGCGGTCCTTCTCAATAACCACGACACGATAGTAGGGTTGCTTGGGGGCGCCAACGCGCGCCAGACGAATCATCACCACGGCGATACTGTTCCTTTCAAATCCTGTGCTCTGTTGCGTTCTCTTGGGAGTCTCGCCGGCCCTCCGCGATATCGCTCGGCCGCTGAAACGGGTTAACACCGCGGATCGCCCTGACATCACATCCTGGGGTTGGATCCGGGTCCCCATGGAAGCGCGCTCGCTCACGGGGCGGAAGACACAACACCTAAGTATCGCCGAAACAGAGCCTTTGAGGCAAGCTGCCTTGCTCTTTCAGCACGTTCCAAAGGTTTTGCGTCAATACGCCAGATTTTGTCGAGCGGGTGTGTCTCGCGCCATACTGTTTTTGATGCTGCACATGATTTCAGGCAATTCTCTAGCAAATGGAGTTGTGTAAGGTATGTGGAACCCCTTCCTGAAGAAGCCTCTTAGCGCCGACAAGTTGCCCGTCGCCGACAGCTGGCAGGTTGCCAAAGGCCAGCGTGCAGGCAAGCCGATGATCCTGCGCACGCACGAGGGCTATCGCGATTTCCGTGGCGTCTCGGGCTTTGAACACCAGGTCAGCATCGCCGTTCCCCTTCACGATGTTGACGCCAATAGGTTTCCAGGGGTCGATGAAAGCCAGGTGCTCGATGCTATCGAAAACGCAATCTGCAATCTCTTCGAACCTGAGAACGAGTCACTCTTCGTCGCCACCGTCACCTGTGACGGTATTCGCGAATTTCTTCTCTACACCCGGAATCCCGATGCGGTGAGGCGCAAATTCAAAGCGCTCGAGAGCCGGACGCTCACGCACAAAGTGTTTCTGAAGATTCAGCTCGATAAGGACTGGCACGAGTACTCGCAATTGCATTAGAGCGATTCCTGAGTTTTCATGTTCTTGCAGAAATCGTGCGAAGTGGCATTTCCTTGAGAAATGCCACTTCGCGGCATTAGTTCCGGGATTCAGTGACTCTGGAATCGCGGTAACCCGCCGTGGTCAGTCGCTCGTCTGTGGTTGCCCTATCCGAGGTCTGCTGGGGACCGTCGTGCGCGTACCACTTCTCCCTTGTGAGAGGAATGCGGCTCCGACCGCGATCGCGCCGGCTCAACAATACCTGCTGCACCGTAAGATCACCCCGCCGAAATGCCGCCGCGCATCCGGCGGCGTAAAGCAGCCAGATGCGGTACTTCATCGTTGAGACCATTCGGATAAGTGAATCTGCGTTTCTCTCCAGTCCGTCCACCCATCTCCGCAGAGTCAACTCATAATGCTCACGCAGGTTCTCCACATCCCGGACCTCAAACCCTTGGCTTTCCGCCGCCGCGATCGTCTCAGAGATCGTTACGAGCCTTCCATCCGGAAATACATAGCGCCGGATAAAGGAGTTCTCGCGAATCGGCGACGTCGCCGATCGCGCAATTCCATGATTCAGAAACAGTCCCCCCGGCCGCAGCAGCCTCTTTGCGATCCCGAAGTAGCCCTGCAGGTTCTTCCGCCCGACATGCTCGAACATTCCAATGCTGGCAATCTTGTCGTAGGATTCAGTCTCTTTCAGATCGCGATAATCCAGCAACTCCACCGAACAGCAGTCTTCCAATTGCGATTGCGCAATCCTGCGCCTTCCAACCTCGGCTTGCCGTTGACTGAGAGTTATCCCGTCGGCATGCACATGCCAGCGCTTTGCCGCATGCAGCACGAGACTGCCCCAACCGCACCCGATATCCAGAAAGCGGTCCCCCGGCTGCAGACCGAGCTTCCGGCAGATCAGGTCGAGCTTCTGGGTCTGCGCCGCCTCCAGCGAATCTGCTGAGTCCCGGAAATAGGCACACGAGTACACCATGGTTGGCCCGAGCCACGGTTCAAAGAACTCCGCAGGCAGGTCGTAGTGGTAGGCAATTGACAGGCGATCCCTGTTTTTTGAGTTCAAAGCGCCGTGCTTGAGCCTTTGCCCCACGACGTAGGCCACGCTCCCAAGTTTCTCGAGCGTGCATTGCTTCAGCCCCTTTGGGCGACTGAAAAGGTACCCTGCGACCTCGAACACCGAGAAGATATCCCCCTCTACATCCAGGTCACCGTGAATGTAGGCCTCCCCCAGCGTCACTTCATTGGGCCGCGCGATCAGCGTGGTGAGCGCATCCGGGGTGGCAACGACAATCGTGCAACTCGGCCTCTCATCGGCCGATGACGACCACTGCCACCCATCCCAGAGCCTGATTGAAAAAGCGGGTCCGTGGTAGTCGCGAAAGACACTGCGCAGAGCCGCTGCCCTTCGTGTCTGAACAGAATCCGCCATAATGCCTCGCATCCTTTCTCACTTGGAGAGGCAAGGATCGGTGCAGGGTTTCCCCGGGGGTCTTCAGTCTAGGAGCATACTCCAGTTGCTTTGCAGGGCCGCCGAAAAGAATGAGCGGACGGGCCAAGCAGATGAGGGTCGGACGTCAGAAGCTCGAACCCGCCTCGCTCGCCGGAAACAGAAACTTCAGCATCGGTCTGACCCGTGCCGCCCAGCTTGCCTCGTCGTGCGTGCCGCCGCGCACTTTTTCGAAGTGCATCGTCTCGCTTCCGCGCCAGCCGTTCGCCTTCAGCCTTCGCGCAAGATGCTCCACGTCGCGCACCGCGCGCGACCCTTCGCGATCACCCACATCCAGCCAGATGCGAGGCCGGTCCCAGATCTGCGGCGCATGCTCGTTCAACTGGCCAAGGATGCTCTTGTTGCCCCACCAGACGCTAGGCGACAGCACTGCGAGCTTTCCAAAATGCTGCGGATGGCGGAGTCCCAGGTAAAGCGTCACCAACGCGCCCAGCGACGAACCGCCCATTCCGGTCGCATGGCGATCGTGCCTCACGCGATAGTTGCCTGCGATCCAGGGCATCAGCTCATGAATCACCAGGTTTCCGTACGCGTCAGCCTCTCCACCCTCCATTTGCCGGTTGTGCTCGTGCGTGTACTCCGCAAGGCGCCGGTCGCCGGTGTTATAGATCCCCACGATGATCAGCGGTTCCACCTCACCTGCCTCGATGGCCGCGTCCGCATGCTCGCGCACCTGCCATGTCTTGCCCTTCACAAACGATGTGCGCCCATCAAAGAGATTCTGGCCGTCGTGCAGGTACAGCACGGGATACGCCTGATGCGAGTCGTCCTCATATCCCGGCGGAAGGTAGACAATCACGTCTCGCGCATCGGGCAAATACTTGCTCGCGAATGCCCGGTGCAGGCGCAGTCTTGGGTGCGGCAGATTTGCTTCCAGCTCCGCTATCAGCTTCTCACCTGATTCTTGGCCCGTCTGTGAATTCAGATCCAACCTCGCACCCTTCGCTCCCGGCATCGGCGCGATCCGACCTCCCGGTGAGACCGGCCGACACAGATTCAAATCTCCAGATGCCCGTGGCTGTTACAGTATCAAGGAAACCAGAGTCTCTCCAATTCTCAGGGCTTGTTCTGTTGCTTCAGGTCTCGCTTTTTGAGACCCCGAAGCTCCTCAAAACCGAACGAACATTCGCCTCGGACTTGAACCGCATGAACCGTGAGTACCACAAATGGCATTCCGATCGTCTTGGCCGCGAGATGGAACTTCTCATCTTCGGCCATGCGGGCCTTCCCGTACTCGTCTTCCCAACCTCTGGAGGGCGCTTTTACGAATTCGAAGACCGCGGCATGATTGCCGCCGTTTCCGACCGCGTAGAGCACGGTCATCTTCAGTTTTTCTGCGTCGACTCCGTGGACATGGAAAGCTGGTACAACCGCAATGTCCCGCCACGCTGGCGCATCGCCCGCCATGTCCAGTACGAGGACTATCTCATCCACGAAGTCGTGCCGCTTGTCCGCCGTATCAACCGTGACGCGCACCTCGTTTCTCTTGGTTGCAGCTTCGGTGGATACCACGCCACGAACATCGCCCTGCGCCACCCGGATGTCTTTACCGGCCTCCTGAGCATGTCTGGCGCCTTCGATGTTTCCAGCTTCCTCGGCGGCTACTACGATCAGGACTGCTACTTCAACTTTCCCACGCACTATCTGCCGAATCTTGCTGATTCTTGGTACTTTGACCACTATTCCTGCAATACCTACATCCTTGCCACCGGCTGGGATGATCAATGCCTTGGCCAGAACCAATACCTCGACCGGATCATGAGTTCCAAGGGCATCCCGCACAAGCTCTATACATGGGAGACATGGAATTCGCACGACTGGCCCACATGGCAGCGCATGATTCGGGAATACCTGTAGAGATGAGGAACGCACCCGGAGCCAAGAGGTGCGTTACTTATTAAATGTAAGGAGGTTACATTGCCAGACTTAAACCCCTATGCGAAGTTTCTCGACGGCCGCGCCCTTGAGACAATCCTCTCCTCGACATCGCACGAAATTGCCAACCAGCTTCAGATCATGGGGCCAGACAGAGCGACCGCCCCGCCTGGTCCCGGCAAATGGTCCCCCGCCGAGATCATCTGTCATCTTGCCGACTGCGAGATTGCCTTTGGCTTCCGTCTTCGCCAGACTCTTGCTGAGGACAACCACACCATTCAACCCTTCGATCAGGAAAAGTGGGGCTCATCCTATCCCGGCATCTCCGCAAAGGATGCCCTCCTCGCATTTACTGCGCTCCGCCAGTGGAACCTGGCCCTCATCGCAAAGACACCATCCTCCGCAATGGCAAAACATGTCACGCATCCTGAACGTGGCGCGATGACCTTCCAGACCATTGTTGAAACGATGGCCGGCCACGATCTTAACCATCTCGCGCAACTCAAGCGCATTGCCAAGCCCCCCTCCCCTTAGCGGCTGCGGCGTTCGGCTGCTTCAGGGCTCCCGGCGAGCCTCGTTGCTCGCTGGGCAGTCGACGCCACTTCGCTTTCCATCACAGATTTCTCTGCAAGAAATCCCCGATCCCTCGTTCTTGAGACAGTTGCCATGCACTCGAAGGAGGATCGATGCGTCTCCAGCTTATTGCTTTTTGCCTGGCTGTCCCTGCACTTACTGCTGCTGCCCAAGCTCAATCCGCCGGAACCCGGGCGGTCAAACCAAAGCAGCCCATTGCCGCGGCTGTTCCTCCCGTCATCAAGGACCTGCCGGTCCGCAAAGTCGTCCTCTATAAGAACGGCGTCGGCTACTTTGAACACGCGGGTGCCATCAGCGGAGACCAGCGTGTCGCGATCGACTTCACCTCCTCGCAGCTGAATGACGTCCTCCAGTCGCTTACCGTCCTCGATGACGGTGGCGGCCGCATTGCAGGGGTTAACTACAATTCCACGACCCCACTTGCAGAACAGCTCAGGTCGCTCTCCCTGGGCATGGGCGACGACCCCACTTCCACCCAGCTCTTCCAGGCCCTCCGCGGCCAGCGCGTCGAGGTCACGGGCGTTCCCGCTGGCCCCATCACAGGTCGCCTGATGTCGGTTGAAACGCGGACCGAGAAACTGGGTACATCCGACAACTTCACCACCATCGACAAGTTCTTTCTGACTCTGGTTGCGACTTCCGGCGCGGTTCGCGTCATTGAGCTCTCGCCCGTTGTTAGCGTGCGCCCCATTGATGCGATTCTCCAGGGGCAGCTCGATCGCTATCTTGAGTTGTTTTCGACCACTCACTCCACCGGCCTGCGCCACCTCACGCTCGACGCCTTCGGCCAGGGCCAGCGACAGCTTCGCGTCAGCTACATCAGTGAAGTTCCCGTCTGGAAGGTCACCTACCGCATGGTCTTTCCGAAGGAGGCCAACGGCAACGCCACTCTGCAGGGCTGGGCCGTCGTTGACAACACCGTGGGGGCCGACTGGGACAATGTGCAGCTTGCGCTCGTCGCCGGTGCTCCGCAGAGTTTCATCCAGCCTCTTTCGCAGCCGCTTTACAGCCGCCGTCCCGAAATCCCGATCGCCACCGAGGCACAGTTCACGCCGCAGACGCACGAAGCAGCAGAATCCGACGCCATGCAGGCGGACGGCGCGAAAGAAGCACTCAACTCGCCAAAAAGTGAGCGGAGCAGAGATCTGAAATCGAAGTACCTGGCGTCTGCGGCTCCCGTTACCGGTCAGGGTCTAGGCGGCACGGCCTACGGCTTCGCCAAGCGCGCCGATATTGCCGCGGGTCCAGCTATGAACGGCGTCTACCGTGCAACCGATGCCATCGCGGAAGGCGACGTCTCCACCAGCGCCTTCGACGACTACTTTGAATACGCGCTCACCCAGCCGGTCACGATTCACAAAAACCAGTCCGCTATGGTTCCTCTTCTTCAGCAGGAGGTTCCCGCCGAACACGTCACTCTCTGGAGCGAGAGGCAGCGCAGCGCACTTCGCGCCGTCTGGCTTGAGAACAAGTCCGCCCTCACCCTTGACTCGGGCAGCTTCTCGATCTTTGAGAACGGTGAATTCGCGGGCGAGGGCTTGCTCGATCCGATTCATCCCGGCGAAAAGCGCCTGCTTTCCTATGCAGCCGATCAGGCTGTCCGGGCCAAGGTCACCGACCGCAAATGCGACCGCGGTCTCCATCACGTTCAGATCTACAAAGGCGCAATCGTCGAAACCTACATGGACGTCGCGTCCGTGACCTACTCTGCGACGAACTCTGGCGACCTCGATCGCACAGTTCTCCTTGAGCATCCCCGTCGCAACAATGGGTGGTCTCTTGACGATGGAGCAGTTGCCGCCGAAGCGGCGCCCGACCTTTACCGCTTCCGTCTTTCCGTCGCCGCTCACTCCACGGCGAAAATCGAGATACGCGAACGCGGTCCCGAGCACACGCGTGTCGTGCTCGATCCAAAGCAGGATACGACGGGCTACCTTATTGAGCTCGTCCGCCGCGCCCCTGGCGCTGAAACCCAGTTGCGCCCCGTCATCGATGCCGAGGTAAGGATTGCCGACCTCCAGGGCCAGATCGAGCGGTCAAAGAAGCAGGTGGAAACAGCTGCCGCAGACGAGGCCCGTGCCCGAGAGAACCTCACTGCGCTCAAGGGGAACGACGCAGCACGCCGCTTTGTTACTGAACTGGACCAGGCCGAAGACCGCCTTCAGGCCGAGCGTAAACACACCGCCGACCTCGAACGGCAAAGATCCGAAACAGAGGACAGACTCGCTGAGCTCATCTCCGGTCTGAGCTTCGCCTGGGACGTTACAGCAAAGAGCTAGCAAGCTTCCCCTCAGAAAGCGGGGAGCGCATGGCTATTTCTGGTTCCCGCTCATCTTTTGCTTCATCGGCTCCACCTTCTTTGGGGCGCTTTGATTCTGATCTCCCTTGTGGTGGCGATTGTGGTGCGCAACGGCTTTTGCGACTTCTTCAGGAGTCAGCTTGTGGTGATTCTCGGAGTGGAGCACATCATTCTTGATCGCGGAGTCGGAAATGTTCTCTTCCATCGAATCCTCCTGGGCAGGAGGCTGCATCTGTAATCTGCTCTCCGGTTGCAGATGAAGGTCCCGCCCCTACGGGTTAAACTGAAACGCCGCAATGGGCTTCTTCAGAGAACGTGCTACGCGAGCGACTCTCCTCGCAGAGTCACCCGGCCAGAAAACCGCCTTTCCCTGCGGTTTCTGTATTTCAAGGATAGTCCTCTTCAAGTCGTGAGGCCAACCCGCCCGGCGCCCGGCCCACTAGAAGTGACTTTCCATCGCGAACTCGATGATCCGCGCCGTCCTGTCCTCGTCGTCACCCGAAGAGATCATCAAGTCATAGAGATGCGGATTCTTCCACTCCTTGCCAAAGCGAAGACGCAGATAATGTGCGCGCTCGGTGTCCACCGTGTGAATCCTCTGTTCGATATTGGCTCCCGGTTCCAGCCGTGTCCGCAGCCTGTGCACTTTCACGCGGAACGGTGCGTAGACGAAGACATGAAACACATCCGGTTTAGCCTGCAAGATGCACTGTGCTCCACGGCCGACAACCACACAGTTCCCGTCCTTGTAGGCGTGCTCGATGATCCGCCGGCTCAGATCCGCCATCACGTCCGGATCGAAGCACTTCTCCTCGTCAAGCGCTACACCGGCGGCCATTGCGGCGCCTTTCATTGCCTGCCGGTTCAGGCGCTGCAACCAGTTCTCCACGTGTTCGTCAAACCGGTTGACCACGCTTGGGTCGACGTGTCCTTCACACGCGATCGCGTTAATCAATGCTCCATCCAGCAGTTTCCACCCGAGTCGTTCAGCAATGGTCTTCGCAATCCGTCCGCCGCCGCTGCCAAACTCCCTGGCGACAGTCAATACCCGGTAATTCATGGGCACCTCCGGTATCGCTTACGAAGCCAGTCTATGCCTTGTGGAACCTTACCGATGTGTCACCCGACACCTCCGAGACCCACTATTCAACCCAAAGAGAAACCCGCGCGAAAGGCGCGCGGGTCGGGACCGTTGGAAAACCTGGCTCAGTAAACGACCTTCAATCCAAACTGGAAGATGCGCGGTTGGAAGGTGCTGGTGATCTGTCCGCCGCCGGTTGGTACGCCACCGGTGATCGATGAGATCGGCACCGTCGCCCCCGTCGACGCAGTCGTCGTCGTCGTGCCCTGCGAGCCGGAGATGTTGCCGGGCAGGTAAAGGTTGGTGTGATTAAACAGGTTGTACACTTCTGTGCGGAATTCGATCTTCATGCTCTCGAGGGGCGTGTTGAACCTCTTATTCGCGGCAATGTCGGTTTCGTAGAATGCCGGGTTGCGCCCAGGGTTACGCGTTGCGTTGCCGAACGGGCTGAGCACGTTTCCGGCTCCGTCTTTGATCGGCGGCAACACGAAAGCCGAGTAGTTGATGTAGTTCACATACCCGGTATTGGCGGCCCGCGACGAGCGGCCCTGCGTAACCTTGTGTCCCGGTACGAAGTTCGGCCGGTACTCGTTTGCGCCGCGGTAGGTTGCCGAGATCTGCGGCGACACCTGCTGCGCGCCGTTCGGCGTGTAGGTCAGGTTAAAGGGCGTGCCGGCTTGTGCTGTAACAACGCCGCTGAGCTGCCAGCCACCAACCAGAGCGTTCGTCAAGCCGTTTGCGCTCGACAGGAATTGGCGGCCGCTCCCGAAGGGAAGTTCGTAGACCAGGCTGGTCACGTTGGCTATAGGCAGGTTGTAGTCCGACTGTGCGTAATCCGCCCGCAGATTGTTACCATCCTGCGGCGAGGGCGTATTGCCTTCCAGCGAGGCCGATGCGTTATCCAGCGCGTGCGACCACGTGAAAGAGTTCAGCAACGTCAGCCCGGCCACGAAGCGCTGCTCATAACGGACCTGCAGCGCGTTGTAGTTGGACCAGAATCCGTTCAGCGCCAACGTGATGTCGCTGGGCCATTTCGCGTACGGCCTCGCGAATCCGTTGATCGGATTCTTCTGGTTTCCATTCAGGAACCCTTGCAGCTTCAGCCCGCGATTGCCCACATAGGCCAGGTCGAGCAGTGTGTTCTTTGCCAGCTGCTGCTGAAGACTCAGGAAGTAACTTTCAACGTAGCTGCTCCTGGTGTCTTTGGGAACCCACGTGATGTTATCGGTTGCTGGATTGAACGAGGTCACCAGGCCCGATGGGTAGCCCTGGTCCGCGGTCGCATAGCAACTCGGTGTTGTCGATCCGATCGGGATAATCTGCGCGGGCAGCGGAGTGGAGCAGTGATTCGTCAGGCTCGGTTTGATCTGGGTTACAGCGGCAAACTGTGCCTGCGGCGCGTTGATCGCGAGAATATTACCCGACCCGGCGCGCGTGTAGTGCACATATCCCATGCCGAATCCGCCGCGAATGGAAGTCGCGGGCTTGATCGCGTAGGCGAATCCCACGCGCGGCGCGAAGTCGTTCCAATCGGGATTCATCAGCGTCTTGCCGTAGACACCGCCGTGGCTGACCGGAGTGATCCCATTGCCTGCAACCGCTCCAGGCGTAGCCGTGAGCACTGTCTGCGAAACAGGGTCAAAGTTCGAAATGTAGTTGTTCTCCTCCGAGTAAGGAGACCCGTACTCCCAGCGCAATCCGAGGTTGAGCGTCAGGTTGGGCAGTATCTTCCAGTCATCCTGAGCATAGGCGCTCTCGATCGTCTGCCGCAGGTGAACAACAAAGTAGTTGGCCAACTGATAACTGGTGGTGGTTCCAAAAAGAAAATCTGCCCAGTAGGTATCGCTAACCGGGGCAGTCGGTGCTGCTGCGCCATTGCTCATCGTGGCGCATAGCGGCGAGTTTGCAGTGGTGCACAGGCTGTAGCCGCTGCCATAGGTGAACGATCCGTAGAGCGGGTTGTTGTCATTCACGGCCATCCAGACATGTTCGTACTCATAACCGAATTTCAGCGAGTGTTTGCCCTTTACCCACGTGAAGTTCACCTTTGGATCAAGCAATGCGGGGTCCTGCCACTGCGGGTTTGTCGCCTGCCGCCCGAATCCCGTGAATCCCGAGATGCCCACGGATGGCAACCCGCCGGCGACGATCTCATTAGCCGGCAAGCCTGGAATCGTGAAGTCATTCTGCCCGATCGAGAGCGTGTATTTGCCCGCCTTTGTGCGCGAGAGCCCGAGCCGTGCATCCACAATCTTGTTGGCGCCAAAAAGATGCGTGTAGCCCAGCGCCACCTGCTGGTCAAGGATGCGGATCGTACCGTTCGTCTGCCCATCGAGAGGCAATGGAATCGTTGGATAATTGACTCCGGTTTCCTTGCGGTCGCTCACTCGCAAAAACCAGGAAGTGCTGGGGCTTTGCTGAAAATCCAGGCGAAGGTCGCCTTTGTCGTACTTGTCGGTGAAAGGCACCTGGTTGGCGTAGTCGTTTGTGGCCAGCCCGGTCGTTGCAAGGCCGCTCTTCGGCAACTGATTGGCAAACTTCTGGAAGTAACTGAC
>Ga0335069_10011726_pt1 | contig 12357 bp, 12 predicted proteins | sample Lox_Sample_11_FD_206714 | JGI IMG/M metagenome (GOLD analysis project Ga0335069, IMG submission 206714) | Soil microbial communities from Loxahatchee National Wildlife Refuge, Florida, United States - Lox_Sample_1.1 | ecosystem: Environmental > Terrestrial > Soil > Wetlands | place: USA...
CGCGCCCCGCCCTGTTCATCTCTGACGCGGCGCGGAAAACCCTCCGCGCGAAGGCGCCTTCGCCGAATGACGCCAATTGCGTTCAGTTTGTCCGGTCGCGGTATTCGTATTGCTCCAACCTATAAGTAATGGCGTATAATCATCGTAAACTTATAACAATCGCGTGATCTCCCTCAACAAGTCGACCTCAATGCGCGCCACTCGCGGATACTAATGGCCATTGACCAGGACAAAATTCTGGAGCAAAAATGCGTGTCTTTTTTATCATGGACGCGAGGCGTCGCCACCAGACGCAGAGCGTTTTCCCAATATCAGTCGAATAAAATAACGGATCGGATTGCTCATTCGCGCCACGGTTGGTCTTGCGCGCTAATATCCCACAAACACGTCCGATTTTCTTGGGAGGATACTGTGGTTTGGGTAGACCTTAGAGCCAGGGCCTAAGAAATATTCCTGGAGTGCCAGATATATCGAACATCAGTAGGCTTGATCAGCTCCGTTGGTTAAACTCTCGTAAGAACCTAAATAAAGAATACCGAGAAAGCAGGTCTTCGCCGTCAATATAGATTCACATGGGATGACAAAGCATACGAAACCAAGAGTTGGCTCTACGCCATAAATGGTTATTCCCGGAAGATACCATCGATGGCAGGGATTTCCCTCGAGGATCCCAAGCAGTTCATGATCTCGTGGACCTCATACGGAAACGAACTTTTAGACCCCGGCGCCGATGATCGCCTCGGAGCGGAATTCGCCAAACAACTGACAGACGCCAATGTAGCCACCGAGAGTTTCTGGCCGGAGATCGCAAAATACGGGACCGCGTACAATCTCCTGGGAGTCCTCCGCAAAGTCAGTCTGGAACGGATGCCCGCTTTAGAGACGTTATTCCGACGCGCGGCGCGGCGCGATGTTTTCGACACCGCGCGCGTCCCTGGCATCCCGTTGGACGATGGCTCCTGGCAAAGAATCAAAGCGCTTCAGCAAGACGGGAGGCTTTATGAGATCGACCTGAAGCTTCTGGAGTCGCTTACGGTCAGACACTACGAAAATCACGGCAAAAAATTGCTGCGGTTCAATCCGGCCACTGTGACGCTGCTCGAAATGACGAAGGGACAATCGCTGTTGCCTTTCCTGATTTGGGTCTATCGCGGGCACAGTGACAGAGGAACAGCAGTGACACCCACCGGGGAGGAATTCTATTCTCGAGATCGTTCGACCGAGGGGGCGTGGCTCTACGCTCTCCAGGCCTCCAAAAGCTCTATCACGCTATACGGTATTTGGCTTGGCCACGTATACTACTGGCATATTGTCTCTGCAGCAATGCAGCGGACGATGAAAGAAGCGATACGGAGCTCGAAACATCCGATTCAAATGTTACTCGCGCCACAGTCAGAATACCTGATACAATTTAATCGTACTCTTCTCGGCAAGAGCAGCGACTTTCACGATATCGCGCCGCCGACCTGGATCTTCGAGCCAGAGGTTGTGCTGAAGTTGCTGGATGCGTTTGCTGAAGAGCGTGAATTTTTCGATGACGACCCCTACACCCAGCTTGCCCAAAATGGGCTCAAGGTGGAGAATTTCACGAACTCGCGTGAGAAACCTTGGGACCTGTTCCCGGTGGCGCAAAATCTGCTCAGGATCTGGGACATCTGCGAGCGCTTCGTCCAGGCATTCGTCCTCAAATTTTATCCCGACAATGCCGCCGTCACGCGCGACACGGGACTTCAAAACTGGATGAAGGCAGCCGGTGATCCCGCGCAGGGCAATATTCGCGGCCTTCCGAAAATGGACAATCCGGGGGCTCTGACACGCGTTTTGACGAGCCAAGTTTATCGCCTCACGGTCCACGGCGTCTCACGCCTTCCCAGAAGCGCCGATCCCTGGCTCACATTCGTGGCGAACTTCCCGCCGTGTCTGCAACGTGACGATCTCCCATCCCGTTACGCCAACCTCAGCGCGCTGGAATTGCTCAAATATCTGCCGAACGTCGGCACGATCGCGGAGATAACCCAGTTCTATTTTATCTTTGCCTTTACGAAGCCTTACGCTTCTCTGCTTCCGCGCGGCTCGATGAATAATGATCCTTATTTTCCCAAAGAAATGTTCGATCTCGAAACTGCGCTCACCGCATATCGGAACCGAATGCTAACGTTCATGACGAAGTTCACGAAGGCGCAGACGCCTTCGGGGTTTGCCGTTCCCGATGTCGGGGAGGGCCTGCAATGGCCCCGCAACATTGAACTGTAAATCGTCGTTCCCGGTTGGCGCCGATGTGGCAAGTATCGTCTTAGCGACTCGAATTTCAGGACCCGGCAAGGCCGCCTCCAGGGCGGCCTTTTGCGTGGACCGTGTGGCGCGCACCAAAGCGGGACGCGGCTCGCTCCCCTTCGGTAACCCGCCCGCAACCTTAAGCGCAGATAAAAGAATCCCTTCGCATCGCGCGCATCGCCTCCGGGAAAAGCGCGCGCCAGGGTCGGGAACAGCGCGCTTGGAAAGCGTATGGGTCGCTCGCGTTTAGGTTGGGCCGCATGGTCGGTCGCCCCCTGGGCGCTGGCGGCCGGGGTGCTCATCTCGATCACCGCCGAGGCTGGGCAGGAACCGGCCAGCTATACGAGCGCCTTTGACCGCGCCAACGTACTGAACCAGGCCGATCCTGTCCGCCGCGCCATCGCGCTTGCGCGAAGACGCGGCGCGGTGGACGAGACTGGTCAACCCCTGCCGCTCGTGCAGACTCGATTCGTCGTGGGCGATCCCGACGATATTGCCGACTCAAGCGAGATCCAGCCCGACGGGGCGCTCAAGACGGCGGTGCGCCCTTTCCCGAAAGTCGACCGCGCGCACAAGGGCGATCCATTCATCTTCCTCAGGCCCGGCTTCGACGCAAAGCGCCATGGTAGCCCGAAATTTGCGGACGGCATTGCTCTGGGCGGCAACGAATTCGATCCGAACCACAGCATGAGCCCGATGCATCCGGACGCCGCGCCTGACGGACCGCCGGCTGTTTTCACCGACGGCGCCACGCCCGGCCTTCCGCTCGAATTCGCGCTGAATTCCTCCAGCCCGACTTCGAGCGACGGCATTGTCGTCTCGGTCGAACTCGACCCGAGCGGGACGGACGCGGCGGACGCGGCGCAATCAGTCTTCCCCGACGGCAAGCCGGACTACGCCACCCTGATCGATCCAAAGGACAACCAGCGCCAGATGCGCTGCCTCGCAGAGGCGATCTATTTCGAGGCCCGCAGCGAGCCGGAGACAGGACAGGCGGCGGTCGCGGAAGTAGTGCTCAACCGCGTGCGCAGCGGCCTCTATCCGAGGACCATCTGCGGCGTCGTCTATCAGGACCGCAACCGGCCCTTCGCCTGCCAGTTCTCCTTCGCATGCGAAGGCAAATCGCTGCGCATCGAAGAGCCAGGCTCGTGGACGCTCGCGACGCGCATAGCCGACGAAGTGGTCAGCGGCAAGACGTTCCTGCCGGAAGTCGCCGAGGCCGTGAACTACCACGCGACCTATGTCGCGCCCTTCTGGCGCGGCTACCTGAAGCGCGTCGACAAGATCGGCATGCACATTTTTTACGCCATGCGCGACGGCACGGCTTGGGCGCCGGGCGCGCTCAACGGCCACGGCGACCGGCCGTAATTTTGTGCGCCGGACTTGGGGTCGGCGACCAGACATGTAATCGACTCGCCTGGGCAGCGAGCCGCCTTTGGCTTTCCACCGCTACTCTGGTACCAAGCCGGCTGAAGCCCGCGAGGGGCGAAAAATAGCGGGGACAGGCAGAATGACCAGGATTGCGCGCACGGCGCTTGCCGCGCTTCTCATCGCGGCTTTCGCCGCGGCCCCCGCGCGCGCCCAGACGATCGAGCGGCTGAAACAGGACAAGAGGATCCGCCTCGCCGTCCGGGACGACGCGCCGCCCTTTTCCTTCAAGGGCGCCGACGGCAAGCCCGCGGGCTTCATGGTCGATCTCTGTGAGGCCGTCGCAGGCCGGCTCGCCGACCAGCTCAACATCCCGGACCTCAAGGTCGCCTACGTCACTGTCACAGCCGGGGACCGGTTCGACGCCATCGCCGACGGCAAGGCCGACCTCCTCTGCGAGCCGACTTCCGAGACGCTGTCGCGGCGTGAGAAGGTCGATTTCTCCCTGCCGACCTTCGTCGACGGGGCGAGCCTGCTCGTCAAGGGCGACGGGCCCGCCGATTTCGCGGCGCTCGGGGGTAAGAAGGTCGGCGTGCTCGCTGGCACGACGACCGAGAAGAGCCTCCGCGAAACGCTCAAGCAGGCGAATATCGCAGCCGACATCGTGGCCGTCCCGACCCATGACGAAGGCTTGAAGCAGCTCGAAAGCGGCGCCATTTCCGCCTATTTCGCCGACCGGGCGATCCTCGCCTGGCTCGCCTCAAAGGCCCCGGCCAGCAGCGGCCTGAGGGTCGCGACGCAATATTTCTCGCTCGAGCCCTATGCGCTCGCGCTCAAGCGCGGCGACAGCAATTTTCGCCTAGCGGTGGACAAGGCGCTCAGCGAAATCTACCGGGGCGGCGGCATCGTGGCGATCTGGCAAGAATCCTTTCCGCAGATCCAGCCAAGCGACACGCTGAAAACGCTCTACCTCATTTCCGCCCTGCCGGAATGAGACGGACTCGAAACGGAGGCGAGATCTTTGGCCGAAGCCAAACCCGATGTCGCGGCCATGCCCTTCGAGAAGGCGCTCGAGGAACTCGAGGAGATTGTTGACCAGCTTGAGAAAGGCGCCGTCTCGCTCGACGAGTCGATCACCCTCTACGAGCGCGGCGAACTTCTGAAGAAGCGTTGCGACGATCTCTTGAAGAACGCGGAGATGCGGATCGACAAAATCACGCTCTCCGCCGACGGCAGGCCCAAAGGCGTCACGCCGCTGGACGGGGGCTGACGCCGGACGGGCGCAAGGGAGGTTCGCATGCCACCGCCGGACACGCCCTTGAAACGCGGGGAATGCGTTCGCCTCAAGGCGGGCGAACCCTTCGTCGGCAAGCAGGGGTTCACCTACGCGCCCGCCATCTCTGCGGAATCGGCTGGATCGACCGGCCTCCACATGCAGCTACTTAACATCCCGCCCGGAGCGCGGGCCAAGGCCCACAAGCACGAATCGCACGAGACGGCGATCTACGCGATCAGCGGAGACGTCGGCATGTGGTATGGCGAGACGCTCGAAAATCATGTCGTCACCCGCGCGGGCGATTTCCTCTATATCGCCGCCAACGTGCCGCACCTTCCCTACAATCTCAGCGCAACCGAACCCGCCGTCGCCATCGTTGCGCGCACGGATCCGAACGAGCAGGAAAGCGTCGTGATGCTCCCGGAACTCGACGCGATCCGCCCATGACCGCCAGCGGGGCGCTGCTCAGCGCCCCTTGAAGCTCGTCATCTGGCCTCGCGAGAACCGGCACTCTACGTTCCAGAAGCCATAAGCCGGCCCGGGTTTCACGACCTGGAAGGACATGGTGACCAGTTTCTCGCGCCCGGGCGCGACGAATTTCGCCGCGACCCCGGCGATCGGAAATGGCGCCCCATAGCGGGCGCGGCGCTCGCATTGGGCGAGCGCGGCGTCGTCCGAAATCTCGTCGCGCGCGGCAGGCCCGGGACCGTGTGGAGGCCCGTATCCGCCGCCGGGCGGCGGCCCGTATCCGCCAGGGGGCGGCCCGCCGTAGGAGTCCGGCGGTGGACCTTCGTATTCTTCAGACTCCTCCCGATGGCGCCTTCGGCGCTCGTATTCGAGCCGCTTGCGGCAGTCGTAATAGGCCGGCGTGCCGCGCTCGGCGCCCCAGTCCAGACAGCGCGCATCATCCCTGACGGACGCCGGCTGGGCCTGACAGGCGCCCGACAAGCCTGCGACCGCGAACACGACGGCTGCAGTCTGGAAAAGGAAGCGCATGAAGACCTCCGAAACCCGACGACGCGGGACGCCTGTTTAGCCGACCCGCGTGCGCGAGCCTAGCCGGCGACGCCGATCCACGGTTCTTGTGCCCTCAAACAGACGCATTGCGCCTTGACGCTTCGGCGCCGCCGCGGGAAGGTCGCGGTCGTCATGCGCCCGCAGCAATGGCAAGCGCAAAATGCGTTGGGAGGCTCAAGGTCATGGCTCTTACGAAGCAGCAGCATCTCGACCCCACGACGGGTCCGAAGCGCATCCTCTCACTCGACGGAGGCGGCATTCGGGGAATTCTGACGCTCCAGTTCCTCGACGCGATCGAGGCGATGCTCCGCAAGCGCACCGGAAAGGCCGACCTCGTCCTGTCGGATTATTTCGATCTGATCGGCGGCACGTCGACCGGCTCGATCATCGCGGCTGGCCTCGCCCGCGGCATGCCGGTCAAGCAATTGAAGCAGCTTTATCAGACGATGGGCGCCAGCGTCTTCCAGTCCGGCGGCTTTGCAATCCTCGACAAGCTCCGCGGCTATCTTGGGCCGAAGTTTCCCTCAAAGCCGCTTCAGGACCAGCTCAACCAGCAATTGGGGGCGGACACGACGCTTGACAGCGACACGATCCGAACCGGGCTCATGATCATGACGAAGCGGCTGGACACGGGAAGCCCCTGGCCGCTGCACAACAGCCCGAACGCGCGCTACGCCAAGCAGGACGGCGCGCTGCGCCTCGCCGAGATCGTGCGCGCCAGCACCGCGGCGCCGACCTATTTCGAGCCGGAGAAAATCACGATCTCCGCCCGCGACGGCTCGACCCAAACCGGGGCCTTCGTCGACGGCGGCGTCTCGCCGTTCAATGATCCGGCGCTCCAGCTTCTCATGCTGGCGGCGCTGCAGGGCCACGGCTTTGGCTGGAGCACGGGCAAGGACCGCCTGCTCATTGTCTCCGTCGGGACCGGCGCCTACAAGGTTCCCAAGAGCGCCGACGAGATCGTGAATTCCCCAGCGGCCTTGCAGGGGATCACCGCGCTCTCCTCGCTCATGGACGATTGCGACCGCGTGAACCGCGCCATGCTTCAGTGGCTTACCGCCTGCCTGACGCCCTGGACGATCGACCGCGCCGTCGGCGACATGAAGATCGACAGCGAGAAGGGCCCGAATCTGGCGACCTATGTCCGCTACAACACGGTTCTCGATGCGAAATGGCTGAAGGACCAGCTCGGCGTCGACTATTCGGCCGACAAGGTCAATCAGATCGCGCAGATGGACAATCCCGCCAACATGGATGAGCTCGCCGGCCTCGGTCAGAAGACGGCAAAAATCCAGGTGAAGGATGAGCATCTGCCCGCGGCCTTCAACCTCGCGTGAGGCGCGGGCCCGGGGATTCACGTTTGCCGCACGCGAAACTCGGCCGATTTGGCTTTTCTTGGCCGCCCCCGTTTTGGCCTCGAATCCGGCCTTAAAAAGGGGTTGGAAAAGCTTGGATTTCCTTGGATTCCCTCGTCCGAATCGTGTCTTTTCAATGGGTTATCGGAGAAGCCGCCGAAATGTTTTTTCATGGCGCCATCCGCGGCTGATGGGAGGCGCAGCCCGGCTCTTTGGCCACCTTGGCTCGCGAAGGTCGTCCTGACTTTGGGCGCGCATGTCACGAAGGCAGTCTAGCACAATTCTGATTTTCCGCAATCAGCCGCGACGTCATCCAGCGAGGGGCGATCGTCTATCCAATCGAGTGATGGCGACGTCCCAAATGGCGTAACTGCCCAGCTGGGTGAGTCTGATTTGTCACATGGTTTGTGGATTTTTGTTTGGAGGCGATGGAACAGGAGCCAGGCTTGCCTCCATTGGTGATCCGCGCCGTCGGGGCGCACTGAGAAATGCGGGCTAAAAAGACGAAAACTAGTTAAGGCTTCGGGGTTTAGCCCAGTGGTCAAAATCTGACACATGGTTCCCGTATCGACGGACCGGAGTCGACGTATAGCGGACACCGCGGGTCGCGACGACGGACAGTCCAATCGAGGGGCGGTCATGGATACAAACGGATTTTCGGCAAGTGGCGCCTCCGCTTGGAACCGGAGCCTGCCGACCGCGCATGGTTTCGACGCGTTCTACGGCATCCCACCCAATCTATCGTGGATCTTCGCGACCTATGTGGACACCATCGTGCTCACCCACGCGAACGACGAACTCGAAGGCGCAATCCTGCAAGCCCCCGATTGACGCGGCTTGAGCTAGTGTATTGGGCGACCGTCTAACTCAGCCGCTTCTCCAGGAAGTATCTCACGTGTCCCGGCGGATTGTCCTCGTGGGTCGCAAAGACGGTGTACCCGTGGCGTTCGTAGAACGGCCGAGCCTGAAAGCTGAAAGTGTCAAGGCAGACGCCCTTGCACGAACGTTCCTTGGCGTAGGCTTCCGCTGCCTCCAACATTCGGGAGCCGTGTCCCTGCCCGCGAGCCATCTCCGAGACCCACAGCGTTCCGACCCTGAGCCATCCTCCCCAAATCATCGCAAGCAGTCCTCCGAGTACTTCGCCGCGCTCCGAGCGCAAAACGAAGTTGGTCGGGAAGTACGCGGGGAGACCGGTGACGGCAATGTTGTAGCAGCTGATGCCGTCGTCGATGAACCTGCGAACGCCATCATCGATGAACGGCTCGAAAGCGACTCTCAGATTTTCCATTGGTTCCCATTCTACGCCTGAACCTAGTCCGACTCTAGCACTCCGGAGTCGAGCCGACAGCGCGATTCGCCATCATCTTTGCATCTGGAGGCGCATGCGCCGCGACGCTATGGACGCGATCGGAGAGGAATTATCCGCAATGGCTGGTTCTGGCAGGGAGGGTCGTTTTCGCAAGGAGCCGCATAACGGCGACGAAGCGAGCCAAAGCAGGGAGTGCATCCGCCTCAAGCCGGCCACCCCGGATTTATCCCAGTTTGAGCTTCGGCTACCGACCTATTGGCTGCCATTCCCGGTGGTTCTGGCATAGACGGAATGCGCACATACCGATCGTCCCCTGATATCAGAACGCTGTCCGTTCACCTAAACCGAAATGCGCCGTCGGGACTTCCTCGCCGACGCCGAAGTGAGATGCCGGCCATGCCAGAAGGGACCGGGGGGTAGATGCGGATCGTCGTCACTCGCACGTCAGCCACGTGCGAACAGCAATGAGTTTTCGCGGCCACGTTCTGCAACTTCAAGGCGATGACCGCCACGCCTGTGGGGCTATTCCAAGCCAAAAGAAGGCGTTCCGAGCGAATTTTAACTCAAAAGACGGGCGCCTCTGCCCCCGCCCGGGCGCGGCGGGAAACGCTGCGCGTGTTTCTCCATTGCGCGTCCCTCGGCCAGCGGCTATATCGCGCCCTCTCCGGGACGCTGCTTCGCGTCGGGGCTTTGGAGATGGGCGCTTAGCTCAACGGTAGAGCACTACCTTGACGTGGTAGGCGATGCCGCAGGAAATAGTAGGGTTTGCCGAGTCGGTGAACCACCAACGATACGGCGGGCGGTTAGCTCAGTGGTAGAGCACTGTGTTGACATCGCAGGGGTCGCAGGTTCAATCCCTGCACCGCCCACCATCCGCCGTGAAAAATCGTAACGCGGCCTGAAATCTGACTCCCAAGTGGAGTCGTCCCCGAAATCCTGTGTCCAATACGTCGGCTTCCGCGTCGATGAGTTTGTGCACGCGAAACGAATATGGGACGGCCCAGTCTTTTATTCACCGCAAATGGGATCGCCGGGCGCAGCGAGACATCGGGAAAGATGACATTGTAATCTTCGCGACGGGCGACGCCAACCAACCGCCGTCGCGATGGAATGGTGACGACATCGACGAGCGATGCCTGAAGGAGGGGGGAAAACTGGAATGATGCGAATTCTCGCCGCGCTATGGATCGTCGGGGCGGTCTGCTTCGCGATTTATCTTTGCAGAAGCCCGCACGTCGGCAACGCCAGCCTTCGCCGCAGGCTTGCAGTGTCCGCGATCTGGCCGGCGCCGGTTATCATAGCGACCGGCGTTCTCGGAATCTGCGCCCTTCTCAATATCTGGAATGGCGGCCGGGGAGACTGAGGGGTGGAAACAAAAAAATCGCCCCGCCAGGCCGAATCCTGACGGGGCAATTTTCCTGATCCCGGGCCATGTCATGGATGGCAGAGGACGGCGTTGAGATGGAAGAGATTGCCCAAATCCTCGGCCGGTTCCGACGTGCGGGTCGCGCGCCGCATCTACGCCCGCTTCTCGCCGAAACATCTCGGCCGAGCCGCCGAGTCTTTGGAGCTTAACAGGGTAGCGCTCTTCGGTTCACATGAACCAAGAAACATGAACGCCGGCGGAACATTGAGCGCACAGACGCCTGCCCGCCCCGAGGAAAACGTAGTAAAATCAACGTTGACGGTTGCGCATCGCCATTTCGACGAAATCTTCGACAATCTCTTGAGCGCGGAGCACGCGAAAGCCCCCCAAGAAGAACGGGAACTAACTGCTCCCGCAAGGTCTCAACTGAAATATAACCCCTTTCAAGGTCGGGGATCAGGCGGCTCAAAGGTACATTGAGTGCGCGAGCGATCCTCCGCATTTCATTGATGCGAGGCTCTCACGTGCCGCGTTCGAAGCGTTGCAGTTGAGAAATCGAAATATTCACTTTCTCCAAAAGCGCCGCCAGCGTAAGCGGGTAGGACTCCCTGATCCTTTTCAATTCGTCATTTGCCATTGCATAAGATAGCCGGCCCGGAACCCTTATAATCCGTCCGTCTCACGTGTAGAGCGTATCTCGATCGCGTTCAAGACGTGGGATGAATTCATTCACCGAGCAACTATTTGATAGTGAATCCCGATCGAATCGTGTCCTACCTATCTTCGAAAGGGCCATTTATGTGTTGGGCGAGTTACAACGGGACGGTTTGGAGGACGCTTGATCAACGACGAAGCAGATCCCCCCAAACAAGGCGACTCGAGACGATCGCTTTACCCGTCTCAGGCCAAAGTTCTCCAACGCCTTGAACCTGTTATAGGTCCCAAAGGAATGCGCGCGCGGCAGTCGGCGCGCGCCGACGGACACCAGGACATGGAGCGGGCCGCCCCCATCGCCGCCAGCCTGTCGACCGCGCTCGTCACCGGAGCGAGCGGCTTTGTCGGCTCCGCGATTGCAGCGTCGCTCAGGAGCAGTGGACACAAGGTCGTCGTGCTCGTTCGTCCTTCGAGCCCACGCACCAATCTCGACCCCCGCGATACGGTGGTGGAAGGCGATCTCAAAGACCGCGCCTCGCTCAAGCGGGCTCTGAGCGGCGTGCGGTTCCTCTTTCACGCGGCGGCCGACTACCGCCTGTGGGCGCGCGATCCGGAAGAGATCGTCCGCAACAACGTCGAGGGAACCCGCCTCGTCATGCAGGAGGCGCTCCGGGCGGGCGTCGAGCGCATCGTCTATACGAGCAGCGTCGCGACGCTGAAAATCGCCGACGGCGCCTCCGCCACGGAAGACAGCCCGCTCTCAGAAGCGGCGGCGATCGGCGCCTACAAACGCAGCAAGGTCGCCGCCGAGCGGCTCGTCGAGGCGATGGTCGAAAAGGAAGGGCTGCCCGCCGTCATCGTCAACCCTTCGACGCCGATCGGCCCGCGCGACGTGCGCCCGACGCCGACGGGCCGCGTCATCATCGAGGCGGCGTCCGGACGCATGCCCGCCTTCGTCGACACGGGCCTCAATCTGGTGCATGTGGACGATGTGGCCGCCGGGCATCTCGCCGCGCTCGCCCGCGGGCGCATCGGCGAGCGCTATATTCTCGGCGGCGAGAACGTTTTGCTCGGCGACATGCTCGCGGATATCGCGCGTCTCGTGGGGCGCAGGCCGCCCAGATTGAAGCTTCCTCGCAAGATGCTCTATCCGGTCGCCTATGCTGCGGAATCCCTGGCGAGGGTGAGCGGAGGCGAGCCCTTCGCGACAGTCGATGGCTTGCGGATGGCCAAGCGCCGCATGTTCTTCGATGATTCCAGGGCGCGGCGGGAGCTCGGCTATGTTTCCCGGCCCTATCGCGAGGGTCTGGCCGACGCGGTCGCCTGGTTTCGCGCCCACGGACGCCTGAAATGATCCTTGCCGCTCTCTCGATCCTCGCGCTCGCGATCTGGCTCTATCTGATCGCTGGTCGCGGGGGATTCTGGCTTTGCGGCGAGCGCGACGATCGGGCCGCGCCGCGGCAGGGCGCGGGCCCATGGCCTGCGGTCGTCGCGGTCATTCCGGCGCGCGACGAAGCCGACATGATAGCGCAGAGCATCGGCTCGCTGCTGCGGCAGGATTATCGGGGGCGCCTTTGGGTCGTGCTGGTGGACGACCAGAGCGGGGACGGGACGGCGGCCGTCGCGTCGGCCGCAGCGGAGGCGGCCGGCGCGCATCAGCGCCTCCGCATCGTTGCAGGAACCGCTCCGCCGTCCGGCTGGACGGGAAAGCTTTGGGCGATGCGGCAGGGCCTCGCGG
>Ga0335069_10011727_pt1 | contig 12356 bp, 5 predicted proteins | sample Lox_Sample_11_FD_206714 | JGI IMG/M metagenome (GOLD analysis project Ga0335069, IMG submission 206714) | Soil microbial communities from Loxahatchee National Wildlife Refuge, Florida, United States - Lox_Sample_1.1 | ecosystem: Environmental > Terrestrial > Soil > Wetlands | place: USA: Florida...
GAACTGCAAGAAGAAGAAGTCACCGTGTTGGTGTATGTCGGTCATGATTTCAGCCGAATCATTTTTATGCAGGGCGAAAATTATTTACATTTTGCGCCGATCATCAGTGAAGGGTACGAATCGCCCAATATCGAAAACACTATTTATAGCCGTATCTTACTGGAACAAGATAATATTGTGCTGACGCGCATGGATCGCATTTTGCTTGCTGGCGAATCGCATAAAATTAATATGCTGGATGCTATTGCGCCGCAATTTTCAAGCGCGCAGGTGGAATATATTAAAACGCCCCAGTTAGATTTAGGGGCATTCGAAGAATCCATTGGCGATGTCATGTCCGAATATGCTATTCCCCTGATGACGGCTTGGCAGGTGTTAGAGCCGAAGAATTCGGGATTCTATGGCATTAATTTTATTCCGCCGTTTATTCTTGAGCGACAACGTTCGTTAACACTTGCATGGCATGGATTACTTGTCGCTGCACTTTTAAGTATCACCATCGCTTTTTTTATCTTGCAAATTCCAGCGAGGAATACGGCAATCAAACGCGCAAAAATAGAACTATCGACACAGCAGCAAAAGTTGAATGAGTTAGACGTGTTTCGGTCTCGGCGTGAACAATTGAACGCCGATATCAATCGCTATAGTAATGCAGCGAACGTCTATGACCAAATTGCGCCGGGAAGCGATCGATGGAGCCGCATTCTTCATTACATCGCGAACAGCGTGGAAGATCTTAATTCTGTTTGGATTTACAGCATTCAATCCGATCCCAAAAATCCGCAGAATATTTTAATCTCAGGGCGTGCACTCTATCGAGGACGAATTGCCCGTATTGCCAGTGCCTTTGAACGTGCAACGTTGCAAGAAGTGCGCACAAAGGAAATAAGGAAAAAAGTTGTTTATGAATTCGACCTTGTTGTTGAACAAGTCGATAAACACGATATTGCCGAACCGGCGTTAAAATAAGTAAAGGAATAACTCGACGTGCCGTATAAACTTCGAAATACCATTGTGCTTGCTGTGTTATGGGCGGTGTTCACCCTTTGCGGATTGTTTTGGTGGGCATATCTGCAGCCGCGCCAATTGAAAAAAATTTCGAAAGAACTTCAAGAAGTCAATAAAAAATTAGAAGATTTACCGGGCCTTACCGATGAAGTCCAGCGCTTGACGGCGCAATATCAAGATATCAAACGCCGCTACGATTCACGAAGTAAAGAAATTCCGGAGTTCGATATCTCTTCTCAAACATACGACTATATGAGCAAGGGCATCGATGAAGCCGGATTTGTGAAGTTTGACATGAAATTTTTAGGCACCAACGATAAAGGAAACTGGGGATATAATTCATATCGGTTGATTGATGGCGAAGGAGAATTTGAAAATCTCTATCGCTTTATTTATTATTTAGAAAACGGCAGGCGTCTCTATAAAATTGCATCGCTCCGGCTTGAGCAGCGAGAATCGATTGATCCGGAAATTAAAGATGTCGTGCAGCGTGTTGGGTTTGAAATGGAATTGCATGCTTATTTTGTAAAGAATGTGCCGGAGCTCTCCACTGCTATTGCGGCAAAATCTATGATGGTCATGCCAGCGCCTCCTAATCCATTGAACCCGCTTATTACGCAAATAGTTTCGACCGATGCACCCAAAGGAGAAATTAACGCCGACAATCTTGAAGTCAAAGCCGTGCTGCCCGGCAAAGCATTTGTTCTTTACGGAGGCGAATTGCTTGTTCTTCATCTTGGGGATAAAGTGTGGCGTGGATCGGTCACAAAAATTACGCCGAAAACAAGTTCTGTTGAGTTTGTTCTCAACGAAGGCGGCGTAGTACGCAAGGTGGTAAAAGAAATTTTGTTTGAACAAAAAGGGAAATCGAGGTAACCGATGAAAGTCCAATGCTTTTTTTTATGTGTCTGCATATCGCTGGCAAGTGTCACGCTGTTCGCGCAAACCGAACAAACCGTGCTGCGAGCGGCAAAAGGGCAGCAGGGAATAGATCCTAATTCATTAGTATCGTTTAAGTCCGATGTTCCATATAATAAAGCCATCCAGTCGCTGGGAGAATTAAGCAAGAGTCTTGAAGGAAAAATTTTAATCGATCACTCGCCCACCAAAGGAAGTGATAAACAGATCGGTGTCAATATCGAATCGATGTACTGGAAAGATGCGCTGGAGTTAATCTTGCGCAGCAATCAATTGTGGTACAACGATAATCCGGATTATCTGGAGATTGTTTCGATCGAAGACTTGAACAAACAATCGGCAAGCGTGACGAATAAAGCGGAGATAAAAACACCGGTACAGCAAACACCGCCGACAAAAGAACTTGCGCAGCCCGGGCTTCCCCTTCAACTTCCTGTTGCACCGGTTCAACCGAAAGATGTCGATTCCAGTGAATACTTTTCTAAAATTCGTGAGATCACGATTTCCAGTATCTTCTTTGAAGTGGACACGAAAAAGCTTTCAGAATCCGGAATTGACTTTTCTTTTGTTCGCGGAAACAATTTGAACTTAGGCGTGAATTTAAATGGCGCCGAGCAAATGGTTAATCAATTCACGGTTCAATCCGGAGCCAACCAAGGCCTCAAAGAAAATTTCTATTCGGTTTCTGCCAACCCGACGGGTTTAACAGTCGATGTCGGCACGATGCTGGCGGTATTCGAATCGAACCAGATAGGCGAAATTATTTCCCGGCCGCAAGTCACCGTGCGTTCCGGTTCTTCGTCGATGATTCAAATTGGACAAGATATTTCTGTGTTGGAAAAAGATTTCTCCGGCAATACCGTCACCAAATTTTATCCGACCGGCACGATTTTAAACGTGCATCCAAAACTGTATAGAATCAATAACGTTGACTTTATTGATTTGCGATATTCAGTAGAAAAAAGTAGCGCTACGACAGGCGCTACTTCGACAACGATCGATAAAACAAAAGTTGACGGTTCGTTGACACTGTTGAACGGCGAGGAAGGGTACATTGGAGGATTGTACGATAACGAAGTGACCACGGTTCGCAACGGCGTGCCGTTCTTAAAAGATTTGCCATGGTGGGTTTTTGGATTGCGCTATATCTTTGGCTATAATTCCGAATCGGTATCGAAAAAAGAATTAATCGTTTTGATGAAGGCGGAATTAGTCCCGCTGATCGAAGAACGGGCAGCGCAACATGTGACGAAAAAAGATGTTATACAAGAACGCCGCGACGATATTCAACGCGACATCAATAAACATTCCAAAATGAAATAAAAGAGTGAAGTACGAAGAAACGAAGATGATGGAGGAAGGTATGCAAACACGGACAACCATTTCAAAAATTGCCTTGATCGGCTTATTGCTGATGACTTCCTGCCAAAGCCCGACCGGGCCGGAAACGAGTTCTAATTTGAAGCCATCGTACATTTCAGGCAAAGTCGTCGATAGTACGAACACCGCAATTCCCGGCGCGGTGATTATCGATCTCGGCACGATGGGGTTAAAAGATACCGCAAAAAGCGACGGCACATTTTTCATGACGGCAAATCTTTCTTCTTCCTACGCCGCAAAACTTATGGCGCAGGCGACGGGGTACGGCAACAGTGATACAAACTCCATTACCGTAACGCCGGGCGATACGACAACAACAACAATTCGATTGAAATCAACGACAGGCGCTCATGTAAGCGGTTCAACACGCGCAGCGAGTATTGTCCTTTCAACCGTCGATAACGCGAACATCGCATTAGCGGGAACAGGAAAAAATGCATCTTCGTATATCACTTTTCTTGTCAGCGATTCGTTAAAAAATCCTGTATCGGGTGCTGTGGTAAAGTTTTCCATATCACCGTCCATGGCCAATGGCGGCTCTGTGTTGCCGGCATCGGCAATTTCAGATGCGTATGGAAAAGTGACGACGGTATTCAGCAGCGGCAGCGTTGCCGGTGTCTTTAAAATTACGGCATCTGCGAATAACGACTCCTTAAAAGGAAGCACAACCATTATTGTCAATACGGGACTGCCGGCATTTATGTCGGTGAGTTTGAAACCGATGAATGTTGCCGGATTGTTATATGATAATCTTGTAACGGGGATTGTAGCCATTCTCACTGACCGGAATGGAAACCCGGTGCCAAATTATCCGATCAACTTTAAATCGACAGGCGGAACGATTCAAACTTCGAATTATACAGCGAATATTCCCTTTACAGATCAAAATGGATTGGTGTCCGTCAATCTCATCAGTTCCAATAATCGTCCACCTGTTTTAGGTCTCGATACGGTGTTTGCGCAGACGGTGGGCGATACAACGTATGCAAAAAACGATAGTGTCATTGTTCGCGCTGTTCCGGTCGTGTTCTCGGGAAAAGCTCAAGTGATCTTTACAACACCATCGCCGGTAAGTGTTCCCGACAGCGGCATCACATCCATCAGTTATCGTGTACAAGATCAAAACGGTAACCCGCTTGTTGCGGGATCGGAATATATTGTAAGCGTCACCGATCCGACGACGGGCAGTGCAATTTCCAGCGTTATGCTGACAGGTGATGCCGATGTGAAAATGACCGATACGCAAGATACTTCCAAAACAAGATTCACAGTCAATATTGTTAAAACATCGCGTTCAGCGCAAGGCGGAGCGGCAAATATCACCGTCACTGTTAAGAGCGATCCGGCGGTGTACGGCAACGGCAACACTTCGAACAGTATTTCCGGATATATCAATTCGACCAACACTTCGACTGCCGGTGGATCAACCGTGTTTGGCGCTGCAGCAAGCGCCCTTTCTGTCAACGGTAATTCGACTCGGTCGATTTCCGTCAACGAGAGCAACAATGATCCTAGTGCCGCGACGGCGTTGAGCTTCACTATAAAAGATTCGTTAGGAAATATTATTACGAATTTTGCCGGCTCGGGTGTCGCGCGCCCTCTTGTAGGATTTTCGTTGATACCAGCGAGCGGTCTTGGCGGCGGCGAGTCTTTGGTGCCGGCCATTGATTCGGCAAGCAACAGCGGGACAGTGAGTACGGTATTCCATGCCGGAACAAAATCCGGAATCGTCCGCGTTGCAGCAACATTGCTGGGAACGAGCCGTTCGCCGGCATATGTCGATGTTACTGTTTCTGGTGGGTATCCGGATTCAAATCATATCTCGTTAACGTTGCCCAAAGTCAATTTCCCGGGTCTGGTAACCACAGGTTCTCAAGGAACGGTGAGTGTGCAGATGGCAGATCAATTTAATAATCCAGTACGAACGAGTACTCCAATTTATTTTACAACCACTGGAGGTGCAGGTACCATTGATCCAATTGCACAAACGAATTCCGTGGGACAAGCTTCGGTGACGTTGTATAGTGGTGATACCAGTCATGCAAATGGCAATGTGCAGATGACAACGTACGGAGTAGGCACAATAAAAATTGTCAAAGCGACACCATTCGTTTTTTCTGGTGCGCCAATTATTACCGTACCAGATACCAATATTGGTACCATAGGTATTGGCAATGCCTTCTTAGTCAATTACAAAGTTGCCGACTCAAAGGGTAATCCGCTGTCAAGCGGCAATACTATTACTGTCACAGTGAGCGGCGTTGGTGGGGGAGATGCCCTCTTGAACGGTGATATAACAGTTACAACACCCGACACGAAAGACACAAGTGCTTTATGGCATAAATTTACGGTGACGAATAATATTTTCAATACGAAAGGGCCGGGTGGAAGTATTACCTTGACAATAAGCGTGAGTGGCCCTAATGGGTCAAAAACAAAAACTATATCCACCGGTTTTCTGGCTTCAACGGCGGCGAATGGATCTGGTTATGCATCAAGTATCCAATTGTTATCAGGGTCGCCAAGTTCATCGACGGTTTCTGTAAAAGGAACGGGGACTACAGAAACATCGACCATGACATTTGTTGTCAAAGATTCTCTTGGCAATCCTGTCACTTCAACACGAGCTGCTACCGTAACATTTACTATCAATGGTGGATTGAATGGCGGGGAATTTGTTTCACCAGCAACGGCGGTTACAGATGCTAATGGAAAAGTAACAACCACAGTGAATGCGGGAACAAAAGCCGGCGTTATACAGGTGGTTGCCAGTATTGGGACCATCCAATCAACTCCGGTTCCATTAACCATCGCCAGTGGCCCTGCAGATTTTAATCATTTTACTGCATGGATCACGAAAACAGATGGATCAACTCCAATTACAAATTTATCTGGAGTTTCGCAAGGAATTGCTATTGGGATAGTTCAAGTTCGATTAGGCGATATCTATGGAAATCCTGTTGAGGGTGGAACTGCGTTGTATTTTACTACCAATAGCGGAACCATTACTTCTTCTGGTTATACAGGGCCAGAGTTCACAGCAACAGAAGGAACACTTATTCCACCAGGTGTTACAATTTATGCGGGAAATCCGACTCCACCAAACGATCTTGATACCATTACTGTTTCAACTATTGGGCAAGGCGGCACTCTTCTTGTAAAAAAATTGACGCCACTTTATTCCGGTGCACCATTGATAACGGGAACACCGGCGACACTGGGGACAATTTCGTCAGGAAATTCATTAGTGGTGAATTATAAAGTTGCAGATGCGAATCGCAATCCATTGGCAAGTGGCAACGCCATTACCGTGACAGTCGGCGGCACGGCGGGTTCGTATGCAATATTGAGCGGTGATGTTTCTGTTTCAACAACAGATACAAAAGATACCAGTACAACATGGCATTCGTTCACCATCACCAACAATGTTCCATCGAATGGAGCGGGAGGAACGTTCACAATAACCATTACTTCAACAGGTGCAAACGGTACGGCAACGCCGGTAATATTAACGGGAACATTGACAGCGCCCCAGAGTTCGTCTAAAGCTACTGCTACAGGTACAGTAAATTATAACGGCCAAGCTGTTCGAGGCATTAAAGTAGCCGATAAAAATTCAGTCAACCCCTTGTCAACATATACCGATGCATCCGGCAGTTTCTCATTGACTTACCAATTGACATCGACATATTCTCCATTATTGGTCTTTACGGATTCAACTTTGACGTATGCTACGGATACGGTGTCATCCATTACGCTTTCACCTGGAACCTCGCAAACAGTTGCCGTCACATTAACCAAGAACGTGAGTAATATTCGTTCTGCCAATCAGGTTTCCGTCATCAGCGTATCGACAAACCATATTTATTCCAAAGGTGTTGGGTTGATCGAAGGTAACAGTCAATTGGAAAATTGTAAATATGTTTTGCAGGTGAAAGATTCGGCGGGTGTTGCGATTGCGAGTACGCCGAGCTACAAGGCAAAATTCTCATTGATCTTTTATCCTGCAGATGGCGCCCATGGTTCTGCGCCAACGGTCAATCCGGATTCCGAATTTACAGATGAAAACGGACAATTACCCGTCACCATTGCCAGCGGTACATGCCCGGGGACTGTCCAATTAATTGTGCAAATTGCGTTAGCCAACGGCAATACGTTTCAAACAGAAATTACACGGCTCAATATCTACAGTGGATTTGCGGATCAGTTGCATTTTAACCTTGCACCAGAAGAAACTTATCCAAATGGATGGGTTATCCCATATTGGGGTTTATATGGTCAGTCCCATAATTATGATGCGACTGTCGCCGATACATTCGGATATGCTGTGCCAGCCGGACAGTCAGTTATTTTCAATGGAATGCCGGCAGTTGGTATTATCGGTAATAATGGCATAACAACGACTGATGCCAATGGATATGCACGTGTTTCATGGCTTACAGGGACGCCAACGCCGTCGGAAAATGGATTTTATACAGCCACCGATCCGATGACGAGTGGAAGAAAAGGTTATTTCTGGATACACGCGCAAACGATGGGGAAGAATGGCAATTATATACAAGATAGTATTTTAATTCTCTGGAACGATGGCGCTGCAATTATCAATTCGCCGGCGCCGATTACGATGACTCATGGATTATCCTCCGGTCTGGTTGATACGCTGACGATGTGGGATTCTAATCTGAACCCGATCAATGCAAGCATTACAGCGAGCGTTTATCTTGGCGCAAATCCATTGCAGGGTGAAACGTTTATGGTCTATGGCGATATTAGCAGCGATCCAAGCTCGCCTCCGCTTGTTACTCCGGCAGGTGATTTTAGGTTACAGGGTCACGGCAACACGTACTTTGTTTTTGGTATTGCTGATCAATCAACTGTCAGTACTGCAGGGATTTCGGTTGTTATTAATATTTATATCACCATTCAGAATCATGTGCCGATACACCTTTCGGTTCCGGTGACGGTAAATTAGCAGAGAAGAAAGAACGAAACAAAAAAGCTCCGGCAAGACGTCGGGGCTTTTTTATGTACGCTAACAACATTAAAGTCACACCAATGCCTTCGGCGTTTCTTCTCCTTACAAAGGAGGGAAAAGGGAAGAGTAGCGGACATTGTAGCCGTGTAATTTTTTGTAGGGACGTTCAATTTTTATCCGCCGTTTGTTTGGCGGAGAACGTCCCTGCTGAGATGATGAGAATCCTTTGTTAAGATTTTAGTAATCCGATGCATTGTTCCCGAACAACGAACCAATAACCATGAACATTACAACCGTTTCAACGCATTGTAATTTGCTTTGATGGTTTTTTCGATGATGTGTTCTGTATGTGCGGTGGAAATAAATGCCGCTTCGAATTGCGACGGCGGAAGGTAAATTCCCTGTTCTAACATCAAGGTAAAGTACTGCGAAAATTTTGTTGTGTCCGCTGTCTTTGCCGATTGATAATCACAAACCAAATGGTCGGTGAAAAACAAGGTGAACATAGAACCAACGCGATTCATGGTGAACGGCAATCCGAGCGTTTGAAGGTTTGCCCGAAATCCGTCTTCCAATTGTGCAGAACGTTCTTCCAATCGTTTGTAAAGTAATTTATGTGCGGATAAAATTTTAAGCATACTCATTCCTGCTGCCATCGCAAGTGGATTGCCGGAAAGCGTTCCCGCTTGATACATTGGCCCGGATGGAGCGACAAGCTGCATAATATCCCGCCTGCCGCCGTAGGCACCGACAGGTAATCCGCCGCCGATAATTTTTCCAAGCGTGGTCAGGTCGGGCGTAACGCCGTACAATTCCTGTGCGCCGCCAAGCGATACGCGAAATCCCGTCATCACTTCATCAAAAATCAATAGTGCGTTGTGTTTGTTGCACAGCGCACGTAATCCCTGTAGAAAACCTGCTTGTGGAAGTACGCATCCCATATTGCCAACAACAGGTTCGACAATGACGGCAGCGATTTGATTTGGATATTGTTCAAAGGTCGTTTGCACCGAAGCAAGATTATTGTATTGTGCTGTCAATGTGTTGACAGCAAGGGCAGCGGGTACACCGGGGCTATCCGGCACGCCGAGCGTCATGGCGCCGGAACCGGCTTTAATAAGGAACGAATCTCCATGGCCGTGATAACATCCTTCGAACTTGATAATTTTGTCGCGTCTGGTGTACGCGCGTGCAAGACGAACAGCGCTCATGGTTGCTTCGGTGCCGGAGTTGACCATTCGCACCATTTCAATGGAGGGAACAAGCTTGCAGATTAATTCTGCCATTAGCACTTCGGCTTTTGTCGGTGCGCCGTAACTGGTGCCGAACTTAGCGGCATTGCGTACCGCTTTGGTCAATGCGGGATTTGCATGGCCGAGGATCATCGGACCCCAGGAACCGACATAATCGATAAATTTATTATGATCTTCATCCCAAACATACGCGGCACTTGCCTTCTTGATAAAAAGAGGAGAGCGCGCGACGGACTTAAAAGCACGAACGGGCGAGTTAACGCCGCCGGGAATGAGCCATTGTGCTTTAGTGTATAATTTTGTCGAATGGCGCGTCTTCAATCGGGTACGGCGAACCAGTTTCATTTTCATCTTCTCAACCTTTTAATAATATTGCGGCGTCTTTTGCAAAGTACGTCAGAATCATATCTGCGCCCGCGCGTTTAATACTTGTGAGCACTTCCATCATAACGCGCTCTTCATCGATCCAGCCATTGCGTCCCGCTGCTTTAATCATCGCATACTCTCCGCTGACGTTGTATGCGGCAGTGGGCATTTCGAAACGGTCTTTTACGCGGCGAAGAATATCGAGATACGGCAGTGCGGGTTTCACCATGACGATATCTGCGCCTTCTAAAATATCCTGTGCCACTTCACGAAGCGCTTCGCTGCTGTTTGCTGGATCCATTTGGTGCGACCGGCGGTCGCCGAACTTCGGCGTACTCTCTGCCGCTTCGCGGAACGGCCCGTAAAAACCGGAAGCATACTTTGCGGCGTACGACATAATGGGGAGCGATTCAAAATGGTTTGCATCGAGCATGTGCCGAATCGCCTGTACGCGCCCATCGAACATATCGGATGGCGCAATGATATCCGCACCCGCTTGCGCATGTGTCAACGCTTCCTTTGCAAGCAATGCAATCGACTCGTCGTTCACAATCTCGCTGCCGCGCACGATGCCGCAATGTCCATGCGAAGTATATTCGCACAAACACACATCGGTAACGACGACAAGTTCCGGTACTTCTTTTTTAATAGCACGGACAGCATTTTGCACAATGCCATGTTCATCGTATGCGCCGCTGCCGACTTCGTCTTTATGATCGGGAATGCCGAATAAAATGACCGCGGGAATTCCCAGCTGTTTCACTTCAACACATTCTTTGACTAATTCATCGATGGAAAGCTGGAACACGCCGGGCATAGATGAAATTTCTTTGCGTATTTTTGTTCCGGTCACGACGAACATCGGGTAGATAAAATCGTTGACGGCTAATTCGGTCTCGCGCACCATCGACCGCAGTGCAGCGGTCATCCGCGTTCTTCGCAATCGGCGGAACGAATCCTGCGGAATGGCCTGCGAGAAGCCGACGGAAAGATTTGCGTCGTTCATAATCTGTGCCTTTCTAAAACATTGCAACTCTTCGTTTCAATATAGTCCAAGAAAAAGAGAAGGTCAAACTCGGTACGGCGGCTATGGTTGTAGATGATATCGGAGTGCAATTTGATTTGCTGCTCGCAAGCATTGACGCTGCTGAAAAAGTGAAAGAAGGATGGCGGCCGCTTCTCGATTCGTGGAATCGTCCGAGAGCGCGGCATTTGCAGCATCGAATGCTGCATCCGGTAAATCGAGAGAAGTATATTCGGTAGCGAGCGATGCAAAACGTGCCGAACGCTTCAAAGAAGAATGTTCTTGCTGCAGTGAATCCTGTAACAGAGCAATACGATGAAAACATCGCACAACGGTGTTAGATGGATCGATGGCATCTAATTGATGCAAGTACTGCGCCGCTTGCTGCGGTTTTCCGAGCTGCATTGCAAAATACCATACCCAGAGATTGCCTTCAAAATATTCTCGATTGTCCATAACGGATTCTTGCAGCAAGCGATATGCTTGATTCGAATAACCGATATCCCAGCAGGATCGCCCCGCCGCATACAACAGCATTGCATGCTGCTGTGTCGATGGCGTGCGCCGAGCTTGCAAAATTAAATTCATAATATGAATGTGGATGTGTGCCGGATCGACAAACGAACTTGCTGTCGGCAGCGAATAGAGTTGCTGCAAATCCTGCATCGCGCGGATCGAATCTAACATGAAGGTCTGAAGAATAAGCTGCTGGTATTGAAGATCGCCGGTGAAGATCGCAGCGTGTTTATAGCGCAAGCGCAGAACAAGTAAAAGTGAATCGGCTTTGGCATACTGTTCGTTTAAGATCGATTGACGCGCGAGTGCATAAAGAGAATTGTCGTTGTGGAGTTGAATTGGTATTTTTTGCTGTGCAGCGTGAGCGAAAATCACAGGAACACGCGGCGCAATTTGGAACAGTGCCAATCGCCCGATGGTGTACACGCATTCGAATCTGAACCGAGTGGATTCGTTCATCTTTGCTTGATGCTCGTGAATACTATCGGCAATAAGAGGCGCAAGAATGTATTCTGCGGCGTTATCCCGCAGTAATTGCTCAAATTGCGGCAGCGGAACTGCGCGGCTTATTTCTAAAAATTTTTGGTCAGGTGCATACGCCGCAATACTTTTGTTGGTCGTCGCGATAACGGTATTCGGCGGTACGTGCTGTTTGATCCAAGGGCCGAGAAGATGCCATGGCGTAGAAAAATAATCCGAGTGCCATGACGATGCCTCGCTGGAAAACCGTAAAGGGTCGCGCGCGTATGTTATGTTGGTTCGCGTCATCTCGATCAAGCTTAATATGTTGGGAAATAGAACGGCGGCAAAAACACAGCCGACTACTGTATTGCGCAATGGTGCCTGTAATGGTATCGTAGCGAAGAGACGCTGCAAAGCTAATGTGCCATACCAAACATAGAACGGCAGCAGCGGT
>Ga0335069_10011728_pt1 | contig 12355 bp, 8 predicted proteins | sample Lox_Sample_11_FD_206714 | JGI IMG/M metagenome (GOLD analysis project Ga0335069, IMG submission 206714) | Soil microbial communities from Loxahatchee National Wildlife Refuge, Florida, United States - Lox_Sample_1.1 | ecosystem: Environmental > Terrestrial > Soil > Wetlands | place: USA: Florida...
CGCTTTAGCGGCTTACCCGCACGCGATAAACCGCTAAAGCGGTTGCCGGGCGTGGGCCGCTCCTCCACCCCGCTGAAGCGGGGTGTTAATGAAATTCGCTGAGCCACAGCGCCTTAGGGAGACGTGCGCGCTCCTCAGAAACTGGGATGCCCCCTCGAACTACACCGTGCACGACGTCTTCATGGCGAAACTGCTGCCCGATTGACAGAAGGAGCACCAGCAACGGGGCAATTCCGGGTTGACCCTCGGCTCTCGACCTGGGCCAGGGCACCATAGGCAGACCCCGTAGCCAGCGACGCCGCCCCCCGGCAACGGGGCATTAAAGGACAGCCCTCGCCACGCTTGCCGCAAAGGTATTCTCGATGTATCATACGCGCGGGCGCTCCTGTTGAGGTATGGCGCCTTATTCCAAGCGAACACCGATTACCGGATCAGCAACCAGTATCAATCGTTATGAAGGCTCGTAGCACATCAAACGTCAGGGTATTAGTCGTAACCATCCTCGCGGCCAGTCTGGCCCTGCCGGCCCTGGCTCTCTCGAAGCATAAACTCGACGCGCGCGTGCGCGACATGACCGACTACTTCGATGCCGTTCAGAAAGACAGAGCGAACGCCGTGCCGGCGGACATTCTGCAGAAAGCCGAAGGGCTGGTCATCATGCGCACTTACAAGGCAGGCTTCATCTTCGGGGTCGCCGGCGGGGACGGCGTCGCCATCGTCAAGAACAAGACAACGGGACAATGGGGTCCCGTGGGGTTCCTTAAAACCGGCGAGGGGAGTTTCGGCTTCCTGGCCGGGGGCCAGCGGAGCGATCTGATTCTTGTGCTGATGAATAGCGAAGGCCTCAAGGTCCTCACCGATCCCAACATGAAGCTGGGGGTGGACGTGCGGGCTACCGCGGGGCCGAAGAGCATGGGCGACCAAGCCAATTTAAAGACCGAGAACGCTCCGGTGCTGGTTTACAGAGACACACGCGGCATCTACGGCGGCGCCTCGATCCAGACCGGGGCCCTCTTCCCGGACTCCGGTGACAACAAAAAGTACTACGGCAAGGACGTGACCATGGAAGACATCCTGGTGGGGGGAAAGGTCGAACCTACTGATGCGGCCAAGGCTCTCGCGGCCAAGATCGAGGAATACGCCAAGCCGGGCGCAAAGTAAGCTGCCCGCGGCGGGCATCGCGGGCTCAGTAACTTGTTGGGGCGGGTGAACCGCTTTTAGCCGCACGATCTTTTTCACCCGCCCTCGTCTCCGCTCGTTGGGACCTGGTGAGTCAGATCGCCGCGCGCCGCAGCGGCTTCACCATATTCTCTTGGCCGGCCTCACCCATCGCCGCCACCATTCTCCACTGGAGGGAGTGGTGGAGGTGTGAGTGGCGAGGAGCCCCGGCGTGTCTCCCATGTGGTCCGGGCCCCATGGGAGACACACCGGGATAACGCTGGGCAGGCGCCCGTGTCACACCGGGGCCGGGCGGGGCAGCGTCCACTGCGCCACAGCCCGTGCAAGACATGGTATTCCAAAGGCTTGCGCAGATAAACGCGCTCGCTATTCTGGCGTGATGAAACATCACCGGGGTTTGAGCCGCCCGGGGCGGGCGAACGGGCAGGTCTGGGCTTGGTCCATTGCCGGAGGCCCCCGCCGTTTCGGGGGCGGGAGAACGGCTGCCGGTCCGGTGCGCCGCCACGGCCCAAACTCGAACTATGAACCACGCAGCAGCTAAAAGGGCCCGAAGCCGAAGGTGGGCGCTAGCGCCGGGCATCGTGCCGGGCGGTTGGTGCAGCCGTTGTCCCTTGTGCGGTCCCGCAGGCGAGTGCCTTGATCCGGCGGTCAAGAGCGGCCGCTGCGGCGACTGGGTGTGGTTTGTGCGCTACGGCCACCAATGGCGGCGACGCTGGTTCAAACCGTTTGATCCCAAGACCGCCAGGCAACTGGCGTGGCGGGCGCACCTGGCGGCCGCCTCGAAGGCCTACAACGAAGTGCTGACTGACGAACAGCGGGCTGCCTGCATCGCGGCGGGTGCCAGGCGACAAACCCGGCCGCGTCTGGGCCAGTCAGGCCCGCAGACCGGGCAGCAGTACTCGATAGGCAAGGAGTTGTCGGAGAGACCTCCCAAGCCCGCAGGAAGGGCCCGGAAACCGCGATCCTGAGCAGGGTCCGAGGCAAACATCGCTCGGTTAGGTTCCCTGGGCCTCAGGAAACACCCCGAACGCCGAAGGGTTCTCGCACCTCACGGCCGTATCCCGGCGCCATTCTCCTGAACGGGCGGCTGAAGGGCCCTCCGCCCTTGAAGGGCACGCGGCCTATACTCAGAAACGCCCTCGTCCTGTAGGCCGCGTGCCCTCACGCGGCACGCGGTCCGCCTTTCGGCCAGACGGCCATACATTTTCTCATACTAAATCCCGCCCTCCGGGTGTTGTATAGGGGACGGGCAGAACCGGCCCGCAAACGACCAGCGTGAAACTCGAAGACAAACTGCTGATTTGGCGATACAACCGCGGCGACTACGACGCCGTGCGCCGCATCTATGAGAAATATAAACACGAGCTGCTGGCGCTGGCGCAAAGCCTCCTGCGCAACACCGCCGCCGCCGAAGACGCCGTTCACGACGTGTTTGTATCCTTCCTCCGTCTCAAGCATTTCCGCCTCACCGGCAGCCTCAAGGGCTACCTGGCCACCTGCGTCGCCAATGCCGCCCGCAACCGCCTCCGCGCCGACGCCCGCCACCCGCAGGAACAATTCGATGACGCTCAGCAAATCGAGGCCAGCGGCCCCGCTCCGGACCGCGAACTGCTTGACGGCGAGCGAATGCGCCTCCTGTCCGATGCCCTTTGCGAGCTGCCTTACGAGCAGCGCGAGGTCGTCCTGCTGCGCCTGCGCGGCGGCCTGCGGTTCGCCGAGATTGCCCGCTCCCAGAACATTTCCATCAACACCGTCCAGGGCCGCTACCGCTACGGCCTGGAAAAGCTGCGAACCAAGCTCAACGGAGAGATTTCACCATGCGAAGCACTGAACCAGTTGAACACCTGATTGCGAGTATGAAAGCCAAGCCGAGCCCCGAACTGGACGCTCGGGTCCACCGCGCTATTGACGCCGCCGTGGCTGAGCGATCCCGAGAGACGTCCGTCAGTCACAAATCATTACTTGGAACCATTCTTATGAAAAGCACCACCACTAAGTGGGCCGCCGCCGCGGCTATCGTCCTGGTTCTCGTCGCCGCTATTGTCATCTTCGACAAATCCACCCCCCGGGCCTTCGGTCTCGAGCGCGTTATCGCCGCCTACAACTCCGTCCGCTCCCTGCACGTCAAGGACTACAAGGCCGACCTGGTGGAACCGAATGAGTTCTGGATTGTCTCGGACGGCCAGGGACACGTCGCCAAAGCCCGCTACTTCCTGCCGGAGACTGAAGACGGGGCCAAGCTCATCGCCTGGACGCCCGCCGGCTCGGAAATCTGGTTCAAAACCAAACGCCGATACCTGGCTTTCCAGACCAAAAGAATCGCCCCCTGGATGCAGCACCTGTTCGACCTCAGCCAGCCCGAGCTGGCCCTCAAGAAAGTGCTCGAGGCCCAGAAGTCCGGCAAGGTCACCATCCGAACCGAGCAAACCGGCGGCCTGCAGCCGTTCGTGAAGTTCACCGCCACTTACAAAGGGCAGCCCCGCGTGGACGTAGCCTATGTTGACCCGAGCACGGTGCTGGTCACCCGCCTCGAATCCTACCGCCCCCAGAATGGCACCAACGCCCTGCAGTGGCGCATGGACTTCAGCGACTACAACCAGCCCCTGGACGACAAGCTGTTCTCACTCCGGAGCGAGCTGCCCAAAGACGTGCGCATTGCCGATCAACTCACCCAGGTATCCGGCGTGGCGCAGGGCAGCCTCACCGACGAGCAGGCCGCCGCCGAGACCGTCCGCCAGTTCTTCCAGGCCCTCGTGGACAAAGACTACAAGAAGGCGGGGCTCATCGTTTGCGGTGAGGTCGAGGAGGACGCCCGCAAGGAATATGGCGTGCTCACCGTCACCGCGGTCCAGTCCGTCGGCCCGCCCGTATTGCAGACCAACTGGGAAAAGCGCGGCTACAAGGTCCCCTGCGCGGTCGAGGTCGTGCATGCCGACGGCCAGAAGACTACCTGGAAAACCGACGCCTACGTCCGCCCCGGCGACGACGAAATGCACCCCAACAACTGGAATATCACCGGCGGCGTGAACATGTACCAGGCCGACCTGACCATCCTGCCCGACAACGCCAAATATGAAGCAATGACCCCCAAGGAAGCCGCCGCCGCCTTCTTCCAGGCCTGCGCCGACAACAACTGGGACGAAGTCATAAAGTTCTGGCCCGAACCGAGCGACACCAACTCCATCAACCGCCTCAAGAAGTATCTCGGCGGGCTGCAAGTCATCAGCCTCGGCGAACCCTACCAGACCAACAGCTATCCCGGCTGGTTCGTGCCCTACGAAATCCAGCTTCCGCCGCGCGATTATCTCGTGCGCGTGGACAACACCAACCAGGCCCACCGCTACGTCCTCACGGGCACCTATGACACCGACCTCCGGTTGGATGACGAGATGGCATGGACGAGCGAACCGGCCATTCTGCCCGACAACGACCGTTATGCCGCCATGTCCCCCGCACAAGTGGTCCAGGCCTGGGCCACCGCCGACGCAAAGTATGACCTCGACGAGTTGGCCAAGTTCGTACCCCCGGCAAACGTCGCGCAGGCCCAGCGCGAGATCGCCCTGGCTAAGCAGCGCGGCATTGACCTGACCCAGCAGCAGACCGTGCAGGTCGGCGAAGCCTTCCAGGCCTCCGACGGCTCCGGCTGGTTCGTCAAATGCCACGAGATTCCCGCTCCCAAGAAGTGGCACCTGGCCATCCGCAACGACAACCCCGCCCATCGGTTCCTGTTTGACGGCGGCCTGTGAGGGCTGATCCCTCGGCCCTGATGGGAACATCCAACATCCAACATCGAACATCCAACATCCAATGACCGACCCCGCCACGCCCATTGGGCGTTGGATGTTGAATGTTGGATGGTGGATGTTCCCGTTGTCAGTCTAAGGAGCTTAAAGCGCTAAAAGGCCTGTTCGGAGGATGCTCCCCCCAATCTGGCATCGGCTCGTCCGTTGCTCCTTCGTTCCCGGCACGGAGGAGGAACGGAGGAGCCGGCGTGGGGTGCCGGGGCGCGAGCGGGGGCGATCCGTCCGGTCGGTCGGATCGGTCGGGTCAGAATGACGACACGGACGCTTCGGCGAGGCGTGCCTACCCGGGTGAACTATTAGGGCTATGGCCCGGGAGCCGAGGTATGGAAACCCATCCACACGATGTCGGGGTCGGAGGGGGAGATGGGGGTGATCGCCGCGCCGCGGTAGGTGGTGTAAGTCGTGGTGGCGATGTTCCACGGCTGGACCCAGCGGTGGATCTCCGCGTGCCCGTCGGCGAAGGCAAAGCCACACGAGCCGCCATGCAGGTTCGAGGGCATGTTATACCATTCTGTGGAGTTATACCCCGGGAACGCAGGCATGACGCAGGCGAAGCCGCCATCGTCCACGCCATCGGGGTCCTCGTCCACCAACACCCATAGATCTGACGGGCCCAGGCCGATCAGTTGGGCTTCCTTGGCGAACGTGCGCCAATGTCCGCCGGGAGGGTCGCCGACCTTGGCCAGAGCACCTTCGGGCAACTGGCCGTAGGGCGGCGAGCCCACCGCCGATAAACATCCGACGGCCTCGCTCATGGAGCAGGTGCGGACGCGCGGGCCCCCGCTTTGGCCCAGGCTTTGGCTCCGGTCGGCGGGGCAGCGATAGACTCGGCCATTGCTGACGTAGATGGCCAGTTGCGAATACCGCGAGTCGGTGAGCAGCGCCAAATTGGTATTGTCCACGCTTCCGCTGTAGCACTCCCGCCCGGCAACCCAATTGGCGTAGCCGAAGGTGGCGGGCCAGTTGTCCGAGCTGGTGCCGGGGCCCAGCCCGGCGTTGACCGGGAAGTTGCCGGAGTTGTCGGTCGCGTAGAGCTTCCACCCGAGCATGACTTGGCGCAGATTGCTCATGCACTGAACGCCCTGCGCCTTCTGCTTGGCGCGCCCCAAAGCTGGCAGCAAGAGCGCTGCCAGGATGCCGATGATGGCGATCACGACCAGAAGTTCGATCAGCGTGAAGCCGCTGGAGCGGGTGGGTGACTGTGCCACGTTGGCCAACCTAGTTCCACTCTGCGGGGCGTGCAATAGTCCAAACGCACTAGAGTGCGAGGCTTGCCAGACGCTGGGGTGCGTCTTGGCACTGTCCTCAGTTGGGTAGGGACGCCTCGCCGAGGCGTCCGTTTCCGGCGCACGCGGACGCCTCGGCGAGGCGTCCCTCCCTGAACAAGGGGCTGGCCGGGGCCGAACGGATGGAGGCGCAGGCCCAGCGCTGGAGGGGCGCGAGAGGAGAGAATGGCCGATAGCCAATAGCCGATAGCCAAGCCGCAGCAGAAATCCGAAATCCGAAGCCCGAAATCCGAAACAAATACAAATGCTCAAACGAGCAATAACCGCAACCCACCGCCAGCGTGAGTTTTGAACATTTGGATTTGGAGCATCCGGACTTGGTTCAGGAGGGAATTGCGAACCTCCCCCGTTGCCTTTCGCATGTTCGGCGGTGCCCTGTCCCGGAGGGACTCTTGAGACTAGCCCAGCGCTTTAGCGTTGGGGACAACGCGAACTGGCAACGACTCCCCGAGGGACGGCTGAATCCGGGTGCCAGCTCAATGCGCCCAGCCGTTCTTCGGGGCTTGGGCCGCCCCCGACAACTTTCTGTGTGAAAGAGACCTTGTCAAACCATGCAAGGGAAGCATAATGCAGGAAGTTTCGGACCAGAAGTCAGATGGGAAATAACCGGGCATACGACGAAGAGCCTGTGATCTGTCGGGGCGGAGAGGCAATGACGGATGCATGTCCAGGTGGAGCATGGGCGGGAAACTAAATGGGCGAGATCAATTCGGACTTGGAGGCTTCAATGAGAAGAACAATTCAGTCGGCGATTCCTGCACTTACGTCACTGTTGCTCGTGAGCGAGCTGTTCGTTGGTAATGTGAGTTCGCAAACCGTCGACTCCCTGAGTGTATCCAATGCAGAGACGAGTCACAGCTCGGCACCACTGATTTACACGGCGATCCCTCTGCCTGACGGCAGGACTCTGGTGGGGGGGACCACGATACAGTTCATCAGCAGCGGCGGCCAGGCTCATACCAACCTGGCGCGGCTGAACTCGGACGGCTCGGTGGATGACAGCTTTAAGGCGAGCATTCCTGGCACGACGTACGACTCGGCTACGATCAACTGCGTTACACTGCTAACCAACGGGCAAATCCTGGTCGGCGGTGTCTTTTCGATGGTGAGCGGGCAGAGTCGTTACAACATTGCCAGGTTAAACGCGGACGGCACGTTGGACGCGGGGTTCAATGCCGGCTACATGGATGGCAGCGTCAACGGCATCCTCGTGACGCCTGGCGGGAAGATCCTGGTCTGCGGCTCATTCACGAGAATCAATGGAACGACCTGTTACGGCTTATGCCAGCTCAAGAATGACGGCGGCCTGGACCCTTATTTCGGTGCGGGCGCGAACAACTCGATCATGTCTGTGGCCTTGCAGCCGGACGGCAGGATTTTGGCTGAAGGCACGTTCACGAGCATTGGCGGGCAGTCCCGCACTAACCTTGCGAGGCTGAATGCGAACGGGACCATTGACGCGAGCTTTCAACCTGCCGCTTTCAACTATGTGGCGAATGAGGGTATCGGGGGGTTCGGCGGGTCCGTCGCTGTGCAACCTGACGGCAAGATTATTGTAGGAGGCATGTTTGCCAGGGTAAATGGCTTTTCACATACCAACATCGTCCGGTTCAATGTGGATGGAACGCTCGACTCTGGTTTCAATGCTCAAGCTGACTTGCATGACTGCTGGGGATTGCAAACTTTAACGCTGCAGGCGGATGGAAAGATACTGGTGGGTGATGATTCTCTCACATTGGATGGCCACATGTGCCCTTACCTGGGCCGACTGCAGGCGGACGGCAGTATGGATCCCGGCTTCAGCACCAATCTGGTCAGCGGAGAGATGGTGTATTCGTCCGTGGTCCAGGCTGACGGGCGGATTCTGGTCGCCGGATGGTTCGGCAGCCTCGGCGGAGCAACCCGCACCGGGCTCGGTCGTCTCATCAACACGGATGCGGCTACGCAGAGCCTCAGCTTCGACGGCACGAACGTCGTTTGGCTGCGCGGCGGCACGAGCCCGGAGCTTTGGCGTGCAGCGTTTGAAGCCTCCACCAATGGCACCGACTGGAGTTACCTGGGAGATGGAAGCCACACCAATGGCGGCTGGCAGCTATCCAACGTCATCGTTCCCGCCGGCGCCACGATCCGTGCCCGCGGCTTCATTGCCGCTGGCCGCTTTAACGGCTCCGGCTGGTTTGTTGAATGCGTGTATCCGCAAGCCGCCCCGGCCATTGAGTCGAGCGACGGCTGCCTTGGCTTCCGCAGCAACCAGTTCGGCTTCCATCTTTGCGGCAGCGCCGGCTCGACGGTGGTGATTGAGGCATCGAGCAACCTGCTCGACTGGTCGCCGGTTGCCACCAATGTGCTGCCAGGCGCCCCGATCTATTTCAGCGACCCGTGTGCTAACGGTGAAGTTCGCGGATTCTATCGCGCCCGCTTGCAGGAATGACTCCGGTCTAATCCCGAATGTCCCTCCGGGACAGGAACCCCGCGCAGCCTTGCACGGCTGCGCGGAGGGGCTGAGCGGCGCTCACTGCTGTTGCTGGCCGTCCGGGGGCGGAGCACCCTCGCCCGGCGGCGGGCCATCGGGCGGCGGCGGACCGCCGGCACCATCCGGGCCGCCGGGACCGCGCGGGCCACGTCCGGGCGGGCCGTGCCGGAACGGGGGACGAAACTCATCCGGCGTCAGCTTGCCGTCGCCGTTCTTGTCCAGCGTCTTCAAAGCCGCAGGGGCGTTGACGAGTTCGTCGGCGTCAATCACGCCGTCGTGGTTGGTGTCCAGGGCCACGATAATGGGCGGCAGCGGCGGCCGGTTCGTGCTGTTCTCGAAGCCGGGTGGAGGCGGCCCGAGCAGTTCGTCGAGCGTGAGCTTGCCGTCGCCGTTCGTATCCAGAGCCTTGAGGGCGGTGGCGGCGTTGGCGATTTCGTCGGCATCAATCACCCCGTCGCCGTTGGCGTCCAGCGCCTTAATAAAGGGCGGTGGCGGATGATGCGGATGCCATCCAGGAGCCCCGGGGGGCGGCGCGTTGGTGGGCTGGGCGGCCGCCATCCATGCCGACGCCCCAAGCGCCAGCACGACCGCCATCGTTGTGTTCATAACCTTCATATTGCCTTTCGTTGTTCGTGCATTGCTCGCGGCGAGCCGCCCGCATCTGACCTGATGCAGTAATGCAACGGTCGCAGAGCAAGGTGCATTGTCATTTCACTAGGAATAGAACCCGGCGGTGTTAAGGGCGCGTGTGCCCGGCGGCGTTAAATTGTTAAGGCAATGTAAAAGTGGCAGCCAATGGCGCCGGAGGTTGGTAGGCTGATGTCCAGGCGTAGTTATTCGGACAGCGTAAGCCTCCGGTTGCGATCGTCCCGACAATCCTCTGGATTGTTCGAGTGGCGCGTCGTGGGCGGCAACCCGGAGGGTTGCCGGGAGGAGCGCAGGCCGGAGGCTTACGCTACTAAAGAAGCGATGATGAGCGGCAGTGCCAATGCGGCCTCGAAGCCGCCCGCGGCCAGTGCCGGCGCGGGCCGGACGCGGGTGCTGGTGATTGATGACGACCGGAAGCTGTGCCGGCTGATCACCGATTACCTCTCGCCGATGGGCTACGAGGTATCCGCCGTGCACAGCGGCCCCGAGGGCGCGGAGCGGGCGGCGGGCGAAGCGTGGCACGCGGTGATTCTCGACGTGATGTTGCCGGGCATGGATGGCTTCGAGGTGCTCAAGAACATTCGCCGGCAGTCGGACGTGCCGGTGCTGATGCTCACCGCGCGCGGGGACGAGGCGGACCGCATCGTGGGCCTGGAGATCGGCGCGGACGATTACCTGCCCAAGACGTTCTCGACGCGCGAGCTGCTGGCCCGCTTGCGGGCGGTGACGCGGCGGGCGACCCGGCCGGCGGCGGAGGCGCCCGCGGAGCTGGTGGTCGGCCGCTTGCGCGTGAATACGGGCTCGCACGTCGCCGTGCTGGAAGACCGGGCGCTGGAACTTACGCCCGTGGAGTTCGCCTTGCTGGCCAGCCTGGCCCGGAGCCGGGGCCGTGTGAAAAGCCGTGAGCAGCTCCTGGAGGAAGTCCGCGACCGCAATTTCGATGTGTTCGACCGCTCGATAGACGTGCACATCTCCGCGCTGCGCAAGAAGCTGGGGGACGATCCCAAGGACCCGCGTTTCATCCGCACCGTGCGCGCGGCAGGGTATATGTTGATCAACCCGGATGCGTAGGGTGAGCTTGCGTTTCCCTCTCTACGCCAAGATCCTCCTCTGGTTCTTCCTGAACCTGGTGGTGCTGGGCGTGGCTTGCCTGCTGCTGGTGCGGGCGGAGTTCGATACAGGCTACGATTGGCTGCTGGCCGCGGGCGCTGGCGAGCGGCTCCAGGCCATTAGCGACGTGATACTCGGCGAGGTCAATGACCGTCCCCGGACAGACTGGGACACGGTTCTAAAGCGCTTCGACGACGCCTACCACGTGCAGTTCCTCATTTACCGGCTGGACGGGACACAGTTGGCCGGCCCCACCACCCCTTTGCCGCCTGAGGTGCGCGCCCGCGTGGCCGAACATCACGCGGGACGGGGGTTCCGTCCGCCGCCGGATGATCCATCCGTGCTGCCGCCGGACAGGCCAGGATGGGAACCGGGCGAGCTGCCGGGACCGCCGCCGCGGCGGGGCGATGCGCGGCCCGCCTTGCCGCAGGGGCCCTATCCCAAGTTCATCGTGCGCACCACCGACCCGACACGTTACTGGCTGGTCGTGCGCGCGCCCATCAGGGACCCCGAGCGCGCGCACAACGGGCCGCTCGTGCTGGTCACGCTCTCCTCGACCATGAGCGCCGGAGGGCTGTTCTTCGACTTCCGGCCCTGGCTGGCGGTGGGGCTTGGGGCGGTGCTCTTCTCCGCGGTGCTCTGGTTCCCGCTGGTGCGGGGCATCACGCGCTCTATCGCGCTGATGACGCACGCCACGCAGCAAATTGCCGAGGGTCGCTTTGACGTGCGCACGCGCGAAGGCCGGCGGGACGAGCTGGGGCTGCTGGGGCAGTCCATTAATCGCATGGCTGCCCGGCTCGCCGGGTTCGTCGCCGGCCAGAAGCGCTTTCTCGGCGACGTGGCGCACGAGCTGTGCTCGCCGCTGGCCCGCATCCAGGTAGCCCTGGGAATCCTCGAACAGCGCGCGGACGAGGCGCAGCAGCCCTACGTCAACGATCTGCGGGAGGAGGTGCAGCACATGTCCAGCCTGGTCAATGAGCTGCTCTCGTTCTCTAAAGCCTCGCTGGGCGCGGCCACGATCAAGCTCCAGCCGGTCCCGGTGCGCGAGGTGGTGGACAAGGCTGTAGGCCGCGAAGCGACGGACGGCGCCCAGGTCAAGGTGGACGTGCCGGAAGACCTCGCTGTGCTGGCCGAGCCGGAGTTGCTGACCCGCTGCCTTTCCAACCTGCTGCGCAATTCCATCCGCTACGCGGGAGAGGCCGGGCCGATCAGCGTTTCGGCGCGGCGAGAGCAGGACCTGGTGCGGCTGACTGTGGCCGACTGCGGCCCGGGCGTGCCCGAAGCCGAGTTGGCGCAGATCTTCGACCCGTTCTACCGCGTGGACGCCTCACGCGACGCCGGCACCGGCGGCGTGGGTCTCGGGCTGGCCATCGTGAAGACGTGCGTCGAGTCATGCCGTGGCAGCGTATCCTGCCGCAACCGGAGGCCGTCCGGACTGGAAGTCGAGTTGAAGCTCCAGCCTGGCGTGGCAGGTCCCGCGGCAAAGGAGCAATGACGTTCGCAACTTCAACCGATCGGAGGCGCGAACGGCGCAGGACGGATAGCCACCTGAAAGTCGCAGGCGCATCCGATGTGAGGCGCAGCCCCGAAGCCCCACTTACAAGAATAACTTACAAGAATAACGTTGGCGTTGACGGCCCTGGCATTTACATTGCACACGGGTATGGCGAGAGCAACCAAGGCGCCGGCGGTGAGTGAGGGAAAGGAGAAACTCCGAGCCTACGTGTTGGAGTTATTTAGCGCCTGCCCCTGCGACCCGTCCAATCCACCAGACTGCCCGTTGTGCAGCGTAAGGAAGCTGCCCCCGAAAGAACGTGTGCGGTGGCTCGAAGGGCTGACCGAGGCCGATCTGGCTT
>Ga0335069_10011729_pt1 | contig 12353 bp, 10 predicted proteins | sample Lox_Sample_11_FD_206714 | JGI IMG/M metagenome (GOLD analysis project Ga0335069, IMG submission 206714) | Soil microbial communities from Loxahatchee National Wildlife Refuge, Florida, United States - Lox_Sample_1.1 | ecosystem: Environmental > Terrestrial > Soil > Wetlands | place: USA...
CTCGCGCGGCTGAAATCCGTCCTCGGTGACCTTGATCTCGACCCGTCGCTCGGCTGGCGGGTCGGCCGCGGCAGGCAGGGCAAAGGGCAGGGTGAAAGCCAGGATGGTGAGAAGCCTATTCATGGGGATTCTCCTCCCGTCGTTGAACTCGGGTTCGTGGCAGCCTCTGTGGTTGGGGTGCCGGGGAGCAGTGGCTTGACCGCGGCCTCAAGCGTCTGCTTGCTCATCTTCGATGTGGGCAGGAATACCGCCCGCACGATTCCGTCCGGATCGATGAGGTAGGTGACGGGCAGAACGGAAGGCGTGCCGAACCCGTTCTCCCGGGCCTCCGAGGCGAACGCCACGGGATAGTGGAGGCGGCGGGCCATCGCGAGGACGTCCTTCTTGTCCCGCTTGCGGTCGGCACTCAGGCCCACGAGCTCCACCCCCTCCGAATGATACCGGGCGTACAGCTCGTCGAGAGCGGGCAGCTCGTCGCGGCACGGGGGACACCATGTCGCCCAGAAGTTCACCAGTACGATCTTGCCGTGCAGGGTGGAGAGGTCGATGCGGGCGCCGTCGAGCGTTTCAACCACCAGGCGTGGCGCCGGCTCACCGACGGTGGGCGCGGCCAGCGCGGGACCCGATAGCGCAAGGAGGACACCGGCCCATCTCAACGCGGTCCTGGTGGCTCGCATCGCGTCACCTCGGGCTCGGCCCGCCTCAGAAGTCGTAGGTCACCTGAACCTTGAAGAGATAGGGGGCGACCAGCTGCCCGGACGTGCCGCTAGCGGGATCTGCGGCGTTTACGTGCTGGTAGAAGGGAACCTCGATGTCGGCGTAGAGCTTGACCTGGGCCACCCGGAGCTCGACCCCCGGGGCGGCGAGGAGCCGCGTGTACCCCGAGTTGTCCGGATCGGAGTTCTGTCCGATGTCGTGCATGCGATAGGAAGCGAGCACCGAGGCGACCGGACTGAGCCGCGCCTTCGTGCCCAGCGGGATGCTGTAGGAGAGACCCAGGGCCCCGTCGAGCTCGTTCCCAGGCCGGTAGTTGTTCCGGGTGAGGAACGCCGCTTGGAACCGCGCCTGGATGAAGTAGGCGAGGGAGTTGTCCGAGTTGAGGCCGCCGACGTGGTATCCGCCGATCATCATGTCCGTGCTGCCCGTTCCCGGCAGGGTGTCGCGGTCGATCTCGGTCCCGCCCAGGGATCCCACCGGCCCAGTGTAGTTGCCGGTCGGGAGCTTCAACCCGAGGCTCAGCCCGGTGGACATGTCGGGCGAGAAGCCTGTGTACATCGCCGAGACCTGGAGGTCGCCCATGTCGGTGAGGTGGGCGGTGTAAAGGCTCCCCGCCGGACCGTTCACCGTGCCGTCGTCGGTGGTGGTGAGGCTCCGGGAGTAGATGGGAAGTTCGGCCATGACCGTCCAGGAGTGGCTCAGCATGTAGGACAGACCCGGAGTGAAGAAGCTTGTCTTGATCTCCTTGTCGTTGTTGTCAGAGGCCGGCGCCTTCGAGCCGTGCGCCCAGTTCTGGTTCTGGTTCATGTAGCTGTACCGGAACCACAGGGAGAAGCCCGACTCCGAGTCCGAGGGGATCATGGTCCCCGCGCCCACGTCGAAGATCCCGCAGCCGCAGGCGCAGGCGAGCGCCTGGGCAGGAAGGACGGCCAGCGTCAGGAGGACCCCGAGCGACAGGGACAGCCTCCATCGACGGGTCCGGGCCGGGGGGGCGGCGAGCGAGGCAGGGGAAAGGGATGTCGAGGTCACGGTTGGTTCTCCTGGCTGATATGCACTGTAGGTGATGACATTCCGGTGAAGTGCCGGGCCTTACCGAAGCGGAGCTTGGTGTCGCGCGGCAGCCTGGTGACGCGCTCGAGCAGCGTCGCCCCGAGATCCATTGATGTCGCTGCCCCATCGCTCGGGGTCTGGTCGCCAGCCGGTACCTGTGGCTTTCTGAGCCTCCTCTCCTGCAGACTGCGAACCTCTCCTGGCGCCCGCGAGGGCATCTCAGCGAACATGTTCTTGCCTCCAGACCCTTCCGGGGGCGAATCGGGATTCCGCTTATCCTGAACGGGAGGGCGCACTCGGCTCTTCACCGAGTGTCGCCCGAGACGGTCTACGAGCGGCCGGATCTGGGAGGCGGGCTCTCGGGGAGGGTGTCGCGGGTGAGCGGGGCGCCTGAGGCGAGAGCGTGCTCCAGGGCCAACGCGCTGGGGGCCAAGCTGGGAAGCCGCGGTAGGGTGAAGGGATCGATGCTGGGGCTCACCCCCGGGAAGCGGCTCGAGTCGTCACACCGCGACGAGCAGCACGGCACCCCCCCGTTCTCCGGGCGCGCCAGCGCCTCGTCCAGCGCCTTCATCGCGGCCACCCGACTGGACGGCGGCGCGGTCCTGTCGCGAGCGGCCGCCCGAAGCGCGGCCAGCCGGCAGATCAGGCACGAGCGGACGTGGGGTCCGCCGACCATCATCCCCCGGCACTGGCAACGGTGCTCGGTGGCGGCGGCGCGAGGGACGAGAACCACGGCGCCCGATAGGGCGAGGATCAAGAGCGCCGCCACGGCTCGACAAAGTAGGAGGGCGGGCAGGCCCTGGAGCACCAGAGTCCCGTAAGAATCGGCTAGAGCCCTTGCACGGCCCTCTTCGGGTCCCCGGCCCTTGATCGATCATCAACCCCTGGTTGCTGTCCCGATGGCTAGGGATGTGGTGGTTTCCCGGGCTCGATTGAAGTCCCGCGAGGAAGGCCCTACTCTCTGCCCGAATGCTCTCTCACGCGCGCACGGCGGCCGCCGCGAGGATCGCGGCGGCGCTGGTGGTGGCCTCGCTCTCGGGCGTGCCGCGCGTGCTCGCGATGCACGCCACCGGGGAGCAGCACCGCTGCACGTGCAGGATGAGCGGCTCGGGCCGTCACCAGTGCAGCTGCCCGTTGTGTCGGCAGGCAGCGCTCGCGCGGGCCTCCCGGAAGGAGGCGCGAGAGGACCGTCCCGGCGGCGGGGTGGTTCGCTCGTGCATCGAGGGTGCCTGCGGCGACGGTTCCCGCACGCTGGCCCCCACCTCAGGGGTTGATCCCTTTTGCCTGCCAGCAGGAACCTCCATCGCGCTCCTCACGCTCGGCCAGACGCGTCCGGCGCACGAGCAGCGGGGGCCGAGCCGGGCGGGCGAGCCGGAGACGCCTCCCCCCAGACAGGCGTAGCACCTCGCTCCCCGGCGATTCGCGACCGGTGACCGGTCGTGCGCGCCGGAGGCGCATCGAGTTCCCCGAGAACCGATCCGACCGATCGGCGCCGTTCGAGGGGTGACCCCACCTGGCGGGTGTCGCGGTGTGCGCGCACCAAAGCCGGAGGGAAAGGCCTCGCCCGGCGCCCCCATGCCGGCGCGTTCGAGCGCGCCAGGCGGAAGGAGACGCGTACACCCGTGACCCGGCTGCTCCCGCGCCATGCCGTGGCGGTGCTCCTCGTCTTGCCGCTCCTCGCGGCCGGCGAGGATCCGCCTACCGTGACGATGGACGAGATCGTGGTGACGCTGCGGCCGACCCCGGGTGCGGCTCGCCCCGACCCGGCCGACCTCGCGGCGCAGCGGGCCGTGACCGGCGATGCCGCCCAGCTCCTCCGGAGTGTCCCCGGGCTGAGCCTCCACGGCGCGGGGGGCATCTCCAGCCTTCCGGTCATCCACGGCCTGGCGGACGATCGCATCCGCGTGGAGGTGGATGGCGCAGACCTCATGCCGGCCTGCCCCAACCACATGAACTCGGCTCTGTCGTACGCCGAACCCGCGAGGGTCGCGGGGGTGACCGTCTTCTCGGGCGCCACCCCGGTCAGCGTCGGCGGAGACAGCATCGGCGGCGCCATCGAGGTCAAGTCCGCTCCGCCCGAGTTCGCCAGCGCTGCCGAGGGGTTCCTCGCCCGAGGGATGGCCGGCTCCTTCTACCGAAGCAACGGGAACGCCCATGGCTACAACCTCGGCGCCACGGCAGCGGGACGCTGGCTGAGCCTCTCCTACGACCAGTCCGATTCCCAGTCGGACAACTACCGGGCGGGAGCGAGCTTCAAGCCGGTCGCGCCCGGCCGGGAGGGAGGTCCGCCCATCCCCGGGGGCCTGGTCGGTTCCTCGGCCTATCGCGGGGCGGCAAGCAGGGCGCTGGTCTTGGCCCTGCAGCAGTGGAACCAGACCCTCGAAGTCGCACTCAGCCAGCAGACCGTGCGCTTCGAGGGCTTCCCGAACCAGCGAATGGACATGACCGGGAACGACAATCGGCTCATCTCCGCTCGTTACCAGGGGCAATTCGGCTGGGGCGACCTGGAGGCCCGTCTCAGCTACCAGGTCACGCGGCACGAGATGGACATGGGGCCCGACCGCTTCTTCTACGGCACCGGCATGCCCATGGACACGCGGGCCAAGACCCGGGGGGCGCTGGTCAAGGGGAACGTCATCCTGTCCCCCAGGGATCTGCTCCGGACCGGGGTCGAGTACCAGTTTTACACCCTGTTCGACTGGTGGCCGCCAGTGGGCGGGTCGATGGGGCCGAACGCGTTCTGGAACGTCGACTACGGCCAGCGGCGGAAGGTCGATGCGTTTGCCGAGTGGGAGGCGCGCTGGAGCTCGCGGTGGACGAGCCTCTTGGGCGTTCGCAGCGACACGGTGTCGACCGACGCCGGGCCGGTGGAGGGCTACGACAATGGCCTGGCCGGCGCCTGGGGAGACGACGCCGCCGCGTTCAACGCAAGTGGGCGCGATCGCACCGATCGCAACTGGGATCTCTCGGCGCTGCTCCGCGCCACGCCCGCACCGAGCCAGTCCTACGAGGTCGGCTACGCGCGCGCGTCTCGCTCCCCCAACCTCTACCAGCGTTACGCGTGGTCGACGAACGCGATGGCGGCACTGATGAACAACCTGGTCGGCGACGGCAACGGGTATGTCGGTAGGGTCGACCTCAGGCCAGAAGTCGCTCACACCCTCAGCCTCACCGGCGATTGGCACGCCGTCGCCCGGGAGCGGTGGGGGCTCCGGGCAACCGGCTACTACACCCGGGTAGAGGACTACATCGATGCGCGGCGCTGCAACTTCGGCCAGTGCTCCGCGGCCAACACTACCACCACCGACGGCTTCGTCCTGCTCCAGTACGTGAACCAGTCCGCCCGGCTCTACGGCCTGGACCTGTCGGGCCACATTCCGCTCGCCGCGCCAGAGACCTTCGGGAGCCTCACCGGAACGGCCAAGCTGGGCTACGTCCGAGGAGAGAACCTCACCACCGGTGACGCCCTATACGACATCATGCCTCCGAACGCGAACCTGGCGATCGTGCACCGGCTGGGAGCATGGACCGGGACCACCGAGGTCATCGCGGTCGCCGCCAAAGATCGGGTGTCCCGGGTCCGCAACGAGGTCCGCACCGGCGGCTACTGCCTCGTGGACCTGCGCGGCGCCTACGAGTGGAAGCACGCCCGGCTCGACCTCGCCGTCGAGAACCTCTTCGACCGTCTCTACTCAAACCCCTTGGGAGGGGCCTATGTCGGGCAGGGTCCCTCGATGACCAGCAACGGCATTCGCTGGGGTGTTCCGGTCCCCGGCCCGGGGCGCTCCGTGAACATCGCCCTCAGTATCTCGCTGTGAAGCACCGCATGGAGAGACTGCACATGAATGGCTCCCAGGGCACACCCGGCCAACGCGCGCGCCGTCTGGCGGCGATCCCCCTGGCCATCTTGAGCCTCGCCGCTTGCGGGGGAGAAGGGCCCGCCATCGAGGCGCGCCCCCAGACCATCACCTTCGCCGTCGCTCCCTCGCCGGGCTTGAACGAGGCCACTGCGACCGTATCGGCGGTCGCCAGCTCGAGCCTGCCGGTCACCTACAGCAGCACGACGCCCTCAGTCTGCTCGGTCGACGAGACCACCGGGGCGGTGACGGCGACGGCTTCCGGGACCTGCACCGTCGCCGCAGACCAAGCCGGCGACACCCACTACGCTCCCGCGCCGCAGGTCACCCAGGACGTTACCTTCGTCCTCGCCGACGAGCTCGCCTTCTCGCCACCGCCGACCCTGAGCCAGTACGACCTGGCGACCGTCCAGGCCACCGACCTGTTCGGGCTGCCGGTCAGTTACACCCGCTCGACGCCGTCCACCTGCTCGGTGGACGGCTCGACCGGCCTCGTCTCCGCGCTGTCTGCGGGCGACTGCACCATCGTGGCGAGCGCAGGGGGGCTCACTGCGACACAGACCATCGCCATCGCCGCCCCGTCCGGCCCGACAGTTCCCGGCGCGCCGTCCGGGGTCACCGCCACTGCGGGGAACACGCCGGACACCGTAACCCTGAGGATCTCCGCCATCGTCGCCGGCGGCGGCCCGATCACCGCGTACTCCGTTTCCTCCAGCCCGCCGGGGATCGCGGCGAGCGGTCCGACCCTGCCGATCGCGATCTCCTGCCCGTCCTCGTGCGCGGGGTTCCGGTTCTCGGCGACGGCGACCAACGCCGTCGGCACGGGCCCGCCCTCGGCCGTGGTGGACGTCCTCACCGCCTACCAGGTCGTCGCCACCTTCCACGAGCCCGACACCCAGCCCAACGACTCCATCTTCGTCGGCTCGTTCACGCTCGATGCCTCGACCGGTGAGGTCTCGGAGCTCCTGGGAAGGCTTAGCGAGTCGATGACCGGAGGCTCCATCCCCTATCCCCATGACTCCATGACCTGGCTCTCGCTCGATCACCAGCTCTCCTCGGTGCCGGTCACGCTGGGGGGAGTGAATGGGTTACTGGTCACCACCTTCCTGCTCGACACGGTCGACACGCTGTCGAGCAACCCGACCTTCGGAGGCACGGACGGCTGGGCGCCCGGCTCCGGGATGGGGCTTCATTTCGGCTATCCGGGCGCCAACCCCGGCAACGCCTACGTGCGGATCTTCGTCGATCCGGCCGACCCCCTGGCCGCTCTGGCGCAGGCCCAGATCGACAAGCTGGCCTACGCGGACTGCACGCCGGGCGGGATGATGGGCGCCTCCTGCATGACTGGGACGACAGTGGCCGGGTACGGAACCCTCGGCACGATGAGCGGCTACCCGGTGTCCCAGGTCACGACCCGACCATGAATCCAGGCGGGCAACCACTGCGCAGGGTGCGCACCCTACCTGTCGCACGGGTCGCCGCGGCGGTGCTGGCGCTGTCCCTCTCCGGCGTGCCGCGCGTCCTGGCGCTGCAGGCGCCTGCCGGCGGCCACTGCTGTTGTTGCCGGCACCTCCCGGGCGAGGAGTGCCAGTGCCCCCTGTGCCGCCGGGCGACCTTGGCGGCGCGCGCTGGCCATGGCGAGCCTCCCCCGTGTCACAGCACCGCCGCACCGAGGGCGCTCTCGGCTGGCGAGGCACCGGGGATTCCCTGCCTCGAGGGTACCTGCAGCTCGGACCACCCGGAGAAGGGCTTGGCGAATGTGGACCCCTTCCATCCGCCTCGCGCCCAGGAGATCGCGCTGCACCCGACCGCGCGCCGGCTCTGCCCGGCGATCGCCACCTGCGACTCCGTGGAGCCGCGCGAGCCCGAGCCCCCACCTCCACGCCACCCGAAGCAATGCCTCGCAGCTACAGCGGTCCTTCTTCCCAAACAGAACGAACGACGAGGAATCACATGAGAATGACGAGAATGGTGGTTGCGGCGGCCGGCCTGGTCTTGGCCGCCTGCGGAGGCAGCAGCTCCACCAACAGCAAGCCCAGCTCGCCCGAGGACGTCAGCGTGGCCGCCGGCCCCGTGGCTGGGACCGCCCTGGTCTTCTTCAGTCCACCTGCGTCGACCGGCTCAAGCGCCATCACCGGCTACACCGTGACAGCGGAGCCGGGCGGCATCACCGCAACCAGAGAGGACTCCCCCATCCTGCTCACCGGGCTGACGCCCCAGACCGCCTACGCCTATAGCGTGGTCGCCACCAACAGCACGGGGGACTCAGCGGCCGCGACCACCGCCGCGCTGAGGTTCTATGACGTCGTCGAGACGTTCCACGAACCGATGACCCAGCCCAACGACTCAATCTTCACCGGGACGTTCACCTTCGACCCGGCCGCCAAGGTGGTCTCGAACCTGGCAGGCTCGCTGACCGAGTCCATGACCATGTACGGTGGCGACTACGGCCCGCCCATGACCACGGTGGCGCTCGCCTACCAGCTCGCGGCTACCACGGCCACGCTCGGCGGCGTGGACGGCCTCCTCGTGACCACCTTCGCGCTGCCGACGACGAACACCTTCGACCCGTCGGGCTTCGCGCCCGGCGGGACGCAGTACTACGGTCTCAGCACGGGCGCGCCGAACCCCGCGTCCGGCGGGGTGGGGAACGCCTACGCCATGATCTTCGTGGACACCGCCGGTCCCACCACGGCGTTGGTCCAAGCCCAGATCGACAAGCTGGCCTACGCGGACTGCACCCCCGGAGGGATGATGATGTCCACGTGCATGACCGGCACGACCGATGCGGGATACGGGACGATGGGGACGATGATGGGTTACCCGGTTTCCGAGGTCGTGACCGAGCGCTGATCCGGGGTGCGTGAAGGCGAGCGGCGGAGGCCCGGAGGCCTCCGCCGCTCGAGGCCGAGGACGTCACTCCGCGTCATAGACCGTGTCGACAAGGCCGCAAAGAGCTGCGAACCCCGAGTCAGCCCGGCCGATCGGTCCGCCGAGCCCGAGGCGCCGCCGCCACCGTGGTAACACCGGGGCCAGTCGAGGCCAGAAGCGGCAGCACGAACGGCGGCCTGAACGTCCGGTTGCCCGGCGCTGCGTGCGCAGGGGAGGGAGGAGACGATGAGCGGACCCACGGCATCGGGGCCGGAAACGAGATGGCCGCCACACGAGTCCATGGCGAGCAGGCAGCCCCGGCTGATGGCCGTCGCCGTGCTGGTCTCCCTGGCCGTCGCCGCGCCGTCGCAGAGCCGGGCCGAGCCCGGGCACGACGCTTGTCCCTTCGCCGGAAGCCTGCCGCTCTTGCCAGCCGACCTCGAGGACCGGATCGCATCGCTACCGGGCCTCGGCTGCGTGGCCGGCCTGCAGCTGGCCGGCTACCTCCCTGTCTCCGACCACCCGGCGTACCCGGGGAAGGTCTTCTTCTGGTTCGTCGGCAGCGAAGACGCCGCAGACCGAGCTCCAATCGTCTTCTGGCTAAACGGCGGTCCGGGGTCGAGCAGCCTGTTCGGATTCTTCGCCGAGAACGGTCCGTACGAGATCACACCGGACGGCCGGCTCGCCGCCCGACGGTATTCCTGGACCGAGAGGACGAGCTACCTCGTCATCGAGCAGACGACCAGCGTCGGGCTGTCCGTCGCCTCGCCGGCCCCACTCCGAGACGAAGCCCAAGCGATGGACCAGCTCTGGTACGCGCTGCACGCCTTCTTCCAGAGGTACCCGGAGCTGCGTACCTGCCCGCTCTACCTGGCTGGCCAGTCCTACGCCGGCAAGTACCTGCCCCAGCTGGCGGTGCGCATCCTCCGCGATCGGCAAGGCGCGGGCGGCCAGCAGACCGGCCTGAACCTGCGTGGCCTGCTCGTCGGGGACGGCTGGGTCGATCCGCTGGTCCAGCAGTCGGCCGACGCCGACTTCGCCTACGCGCACGGGCTCATCGACACCGCCACGCGCGCCGAGGTCGAGCGCTTATACGCCGAGTGCGTTAGGGCGATCGGCCGGCAGGTGCCATCGTCGCGAGAGGCCAACCAGCTCTGCGGGAAGATGCAGGATCTCATCAAGGCCAGCAGTGGACTCGCCCGGACCACGTTCCTCCGCGTCCCCGACGATGCCGCTCCCACCCCGCCGGCCGACGATCTCCTCGCCCGCTACCTCGACAGCCCGGCGGTCCGGTCGGCGTTGCGCGTCGATCCGCGCGCGCCGAGGTTCGAGGTATTCAGCCAGCGGACGGAGCAGGAGTTGGAGGTCGGCGAGCAGGACTCGGCGGCGCACCTCTACCCGCTGATCCTGGCGGCCGGCGTGCCGGTGCTCGTCTACAACGGTCTGGAGGACGGCACGGACAGCAACTTCATGGGCACCGATCGCTGGTTGGCACGGCTGGACTGGCCGGGGCGAGACGCCTTCGCCGCGGCGCGCACCTGCGTCTGGCGCGGTCCATCGGGGGTCGCCGCGGGCTACGTCCGGTCGGCCCGTGGCCTCACGCAGGTCAAGGTCCGCGGCGCTGGCCACCTGGCCCCGGCTGACCAGCCGCGGAACGTGCAGGATATGCTCCACCGGTTCGTCTTCGGCCGGGACTTCTGCCAGTGAGCCAGCCCAGGCTGTGCGAGCGCACCGCTCGATGCGTGACCGGCCTCGCCTATCGTTCGCGTCGCTGACCTTGGTCAATGGGGAGAGACCCTGGGTGAGCTGGAGCTGAGATACCGGCGTCACCAGCGGCGTCACGGCCGCGGCCATGGCCTCGTCGAAGGAGTAACGTCCAGTCACGTGGTGTACGAGCGTGGGGTAAGAGCGGTCGTGAGAAGGTCTCTACTTCACAAGACCTTTCCGAAGTCCAAGGAAGGCGAGTAGCACATGGGTAGCACGGCACGCCCAGGAAGCCCCACTACGAAGGCGGTGGCCCAAAGCACGTATCACGCTCACATGGCTCAGCGAGTGACCGAGCCGCCAGCCACCTTGAACCTGCTCCGGGCGCTACCTGTCCATTCCCCATCGTTCCAGAACGTCCGCCGCGCAGCTCATCCCTTCGATGACCCGACCCTGCTCGAGCATCACGAAGCGAGAGCACACGCGCCTGGCGAAATCCATGTCGTGCGTCGCGAGCAGCATCGCCTCCTTGCGCCGGCAGAGCAGGTCGGCGAGGTGGCGCCGGCCTGGGGGGTCGAGTCCGGACGAGGGCTCGTCGAGAAGGAGCAGGGCCGGGCTCCCCACGAGCGCGCCCGCCAGCGCCGCGAGCTGCTTCTGCCCGTGGGAGAGGTGGTGCACTGGACGATCAGCCAGGTCACCCACTCCGAGCTCGTTCAGGGCTCGTCGGGCGGACTGATGCCCATCGCCCGGCGATACTCCCAGGCGGTGCAGCGAGAAGGCCACGTCGTCGATCACCCTGGGAAAGAGCAGCTGGTCCTCCGGCAGGTTGAAGAGGAAGCCCACCTTCCTCCTCACCACCTCCAGCGTACGGGGCATGACCGGTGCTCCGCCCACCTCGATCTCGCCCTGGTGCTCGAGGAGGCCCACGACGGCGAGGAGCAGCGTGGTCTTCCCGGAGCCGTTGCAGCCCACCAGGGCGACGCGCTCGCCGGGGCGGACGGACAGCGATGCCTCGGAGAGGGCCGGGGCCTGGTCCGGATCGCGTCGGACCGTGACGCGCCGGAGATCCAGGGCGGCCGCGGTCACGCGAGCCACCTGAGCGCCACAGCGCTCGCCAGAACGAGTGTGGCCAGGGCGAGCCCCACACCGTCGCGAAGGGCCAGTCGACCCTGCTGCCGAAAGCTCCCGCTCGACTCGCAGTAGCCGCGGAGGGCCATCGCCGTGGCGACTCGATCCGCCCGCTCCAGGACCCGGGGCAGCCACACCAACGGCAGGGCCCGGGCGGCACGCCAGGACGGCATTCCTCTTCCAGTCGCCGCCCGCACTGCCATCGCGGAGGCGATCCGCCGGGTCTCGTCGACCAGGATCGGCACCTGGTGGACGATCTGGATCACGATCGCGGTGACCATCGCCGGAGCCGGCAACCGGAGCAGCGCTTCCCTGAGATCGCTTGCTGCTAGCGTCGACGCGGCCGTCAGGGAGACCACCAGGCAGCTCGAGCCACGCAGGAGGATCGTCCAGGGCGCGGTCGCTCTCCCCAAAGACCCCACCCCCGGCTCCAGCCAGGGAGTTAGCAGGAAGATCGGAGCGAACAGGGTCATTCCCAGGAGGAGCGCACTGCTCAGGACCCTCCACGGCGGTCGACACGAGAGAACCCACGCGCCACAGATCGCTCCCGACAGTGCCGAGCCCACGCCGGTGGCCACCGGCGAGACGAGACAAGCGAAGACCAGCGCGCACGCTACGAGGAGTCGCGCCTCGGGGGAAAGGCGCATCACCACGCCTCGCGCACCCCCCCAGGCGTCGTGCCACGCGAGCTTCATCGCCGGTGCGGCTTCGTGGCCGAGACGAGGTAGCGATCGCTCTCGTCAATCACGGCGGTGACCTCGAAGCCCTGTTGCGCCAGCACCGCGGCGGTGTCGGTGGCCGGCGCCAGGAGGTCGTTCCGGATCGCCGGTCCTCCCGAGCTGTGGACCGCGTTCACCTGCTCGCGCCCGCTGACGTGCCAGATGTGGGCGCGGCCACCGGGCCGAAGGACTCGCCACGCTTCCTCCGCGGCCGCCGCTGGATTCTCGATGTGGGGCCAGACCGAGAGGAAGACCACCCGGTCGGCCTCGCCTTGGCCGAGGGGCAGGGAGCTCGCGTCGGCGTGGT
>Ga0335069_10011730_pt1 | contig 12353 bp, 10 predicted proteins | sample Lox_Sample_11_FD_206714 | JGI IMG/M metagenome (GOLD analysis project Ga0335069, IMG submission 206714) | Soil microbial communities from Loxahatchee National Wildlife Refuge, Florida, United States - Lox_Sample_1.1 | ecosystem: Environmental > Terrestrial > Soil > Wetlands | place: USA...
GCCACACGGCGAGGGTAACAGCAGGATTATAATGCCCACCGGACACATGCCCTCCGGCATAGACCATGACCATTAGCGCCGAACCGATGGCGAGCGCTGGAAGAAAATTGTTCGGGTCGCGGCCAATGACCGTCATGCCGACTGTGAGCACTAGAAAAAATGTACCGATGAATTCAACGAGATATTTTTTCATAAGCGGGCTCAGTATAATGAGTCCCCGGACCGTTTCAATTTTTTCCTGTCGGCAAACCGGTGGGTCGCCGTCGAAAGATTTGCAGCGGTTGGAAAGGGCGATCTCCGACAGCGGCGCTCCGAACCAGGTCGGGCGGTGGATAAACCCGGTCGTAATTTTCGTCCAACCAATGTTCGAGATCGGCCCCGTAATGCGGATCGTAACCAAAGAACCCCATTCCAAATTCCGAGGCGCTCCGGGCGATGATCAGGACGTAGTCGGGGCGGCTCTTTTCGAATGCGGCGGTCATGGTAGTTTCTCCGAACGCTTCCATCTCCGGAGGTAGCCAAACCGGAAAGTGCGTCGGGTTCACCCGCCGACTCAGATAATTAATCATGGCTCCTTCGGGTAAAACCGCCAAGGTCGCTGTTGGAGCCGTGTTCGTTTCAACCCAGGACAATGCCGTCTCGACGCGGTTGTGAAAACGATCCACGTCGGGTCGGTAGGCCAGAATCCGGTCACCACCGCCCCCGACAGCAACCTGTTTCCTCAGGTAATGCCATTCCGAGCCAAGAAACAACCGGCTAAAGCCAATCAGCAATACCAGACAGACAGTCGCGCGGAACCAACCGGTGCGGACATGGTATTTCCGTTCCAGCAGCGCCGGCAACAGCCAGACGAACAAATAGACCGTCGCCACAAACGCCGGCATGGCCAGCGCAAACCCGTAATGCCAGATCCGTGGGTATAGCCCCAACTTGGCCATCAACGCCAGGCCAAACACAATCCACAGCAATGGAAAGAGCGTCGCTGGTCCAGTCCCGGTTTTCCGGCATTTGATCACGAGCAATCCGGCAGCACACAACGCCAGGAGCGGCAACGACAATCCGCAATCAAACCAGTTCCAGGTCGCTGCCCGGAACAGCAGCGGCAATGTCAACAACCACCAGATCGCCGGAAACGGCATCGCCCATTTCCACCGGGAGTCCATCCCATACCGGTAGATCAAGGCATAAATCGTGGTTACCACCGCAACGAATAAAAACTGCACCACCATGTTTTCCAGATGCTGAAACGGCAGGTCGAGCCCCAGGCACCATTGATAAAATGGGTCCCGGATGATGGAGATGTGCGATAACGGCGTCCACGCCGAAAGCACGGCACCGGCGCTGGCGCGCCAGTTTTCCGCCCGGAGGAAGAGCCCAAAGAAAAAAAGCAACGGCAGCAGAGCGGCGAGCAGGAACACCCCCAGCGATTTAGCCAACCACACGACCGGCGGCCGGGCATAAACGGCCATCACCAAAGCCGCAGCCACACAAACTGACATCGCCACAAAAACGTCGGGCTTGGTCAGGAATACCAGGCCGAGAACAAACCCCGATCCCAGCGCAAATTTGATTTGCCGGGTTCCGAGCCAATCCGACAGCCACATCACTCCAAGAATGGCCAACATCAGCCCATGAACCACTTCGTGGCAATAAGGCGTGAGGTAGTTGTAATTGCCAACCATCAAGCTGTGTGAAAAACCGAAAACCAGGATAATCCCCAGGCAGCTTAAGGTCGCCGTCAGCTGATCCGCCGCGGCCAGAAAACGGCGGTAAATCAGAACCAACATTCCGGCGAAAATGAACAGGTTGGCGAAAATCAGTGTCCGAAAGGAAACCCCGAAAAGCTCGAACAACAGGGCATTGAAGTACTGCGACAACGGTCCGCCGACCACGTACGCCATATCCCGGTACAGAACCTCCCCCTCGGAAATCCGCCACGGCAGGTAGAGCTGGGTACCGAAGTCAACGAGCAGGTCGGGCCACCGCCGCCAGGAAAGCGCCGCAACCAGTACAAACACGCCGCCGACCAGCGCCAAACCCGCCCGCCCCGAGCGGATCCAATTGGGAAGCAATATCCGTCTGGCCGTCGAATGCTCCATGTAGAGTCTCCGCCGCCGGAGTGTAATCAGGCAACCGTCAGGTCGTGGTGCCCAGTTGCAGCCGGGAGTCCGATTCCAGGATGCCTTTCAGATTCGCCCAGTTCGCCTCGTTCATGTCGTTGAATGCATTCAGATAAACCGCCACCACCTCGGGCGGGTATTTCGCCAGCAGCACTTCGACGGCCGACTTCAATTTCGCGTCCTCCATGCTCTCAGGCAACGTATCCACCACGCCCTTCTCGTTTTTGATCTCCAGGGCGTCTAAAAAGTCCATCAGCATAGCTTCGTATTTCTTCAGGAGCCAGGCGCGAATGAGCCCTCCCGCTGCGGTTTCCAGTCCGGGGCGCGACAGGGTGGCTACCATCATCGCATGCCGCTGCGGGCGGGGTTGGCGTTCGAGGAACACCGGGCGCAAATGGCGTGCCTGGGCAACCGCACTCAAAGTGGCGCGGTAGGTCGGCTTGTCGGATTCAAAGGTGAACGCGACAATGTCGTTGGCCAATCCGGGTGACATGAAACCGAAAAGTTCGTGGGAGGTTAACATGGTTAAAATTTAAGAGTTGGCTGATGAGGTCAGGAAATGGTCGTCACGGTTATTTTACTTTTTTTTTCCAGCAACAAAGTCTTATCAGCTTCCAGTGCCAGCACGGAAATCCCCGCCCGGGCGCAGGTATCCAGCGTCTGCGCCCCGATGCAGGGAATGTCGAACCGCATGTCGTGCTTCACCTTGGCCACTTTCACGGCCGTTGCCCCGCCCGACTTGCCCGCCAGTCCGCCCCCGCGTTCCAGACACCGGTCCGTGCCTTCAAAGCCTTCCACGGCGAGCACCGTGCCGTTTTTGACCACCACGATTTGGCCGACTTCGAGGCGTGAAATCTCTTTGGCGATGCGAAAACCGAATTCCACGTCAGCACGCTGTTCGCCAGTCAATTTGGAGCCGAGATGAAAACCCGCGCCGGGCATCAACGGTTTCAACCACGGCGTGGCTTCGATCAATTCGATGCCGTCCTTTTTCAATTCATCCGCGACGGCACCGAAAATCGTATGGGCATTCTTCTCCTTCAGCCGGAACAGGACCGACATCGCGCGAAAATCGGGGCGCACATCAAACAGATGCTTCGGCGCAATCTGGCCCACCATGACGCATTGTTTGACGCCGTGGTCAACAAATGTGGAAATCAGCTTGGCAAGCTGGCCGACCTTCAGCCAGACGATGTCATCCACGAGCGATGCCAGCGCCGGGTCGGTTTCATCCGCCACCCCGACGGCCACCAGCCGTTTGATGCCGGCCGCGCGCGCCTGTCGGGCAAATTCCAGCGGCAACGAGCGGTTGCCGGCGATGAGTCCCAAGGTGGCGTTTGTGCTATTCATCCGTGACTGCCGGCTCAGGATAACGCGCCCTTCACAGAATGCCAGCCCGCCGTTGAGGCAGAAGTTTTTGTCCTGCTTCGGAACAAATTGTCTCATCCGCCAAAATGCCCACCACATCCAAGCGGTTCTCTGGCCGCCGGATTGGAGCCTTAGGTGTCGTATCCCAACCGGAAATCTGGCGTACAACCTGCTGAGGGTGTCCGCCATGTCCTCAATTGAAAACATCTATAAAAAAATGGCGGAGTCAGCCGCCAGTGCTGGAGCCTTGCACGAACCTGCCGGTAAATTTGACACGGCGCGCCATATCCCACCCGCGGTTGCGCATGAATTGAACAATATTATTGCCATCATCCGCGGTTACGCCGATCGCTTGCTGGCCAAGCACAGTCAGAATCCCGCGCTTGAACCCCATCTCACTCTCATCTCCGACGCGGCCAAACGCGCCGGGGTCATTGTGCGCGAAGCTATGGCGCCTCAGCCCGCACCGACGCCTCGGCTGAATCCGCCGCCGTTGCCGACGCCCGGCACCTGAAAATTCCAACCGCCAGTCCGGGATTACGATTATTTCGCTTCCCAAGCTTGCCATAGGTTGTCCCAACCTTCTTCCCTCGGCTTTGACCGGCGATTCGCTTTGACGCCTTGCCTTCCTTCGCGTAGCGTTCAGGTTCTGTTTTTAACGCGTGATTCAGGTTTACCGTGAATTTTTTGAAATGGATTTTTGGGTCTAAGAACGACCGTGAATTGAAGCGGCTTTGGCCTCTCGTCCGCCGCATTAATGAGATTGAGGCGGGATTGCAGTCGCTTTCCGACGACGAATTGCGGCAAAAGACCGCCGCTTGGAAGGCGCAACTAACACCCATTCAGGACAACGCCGAACTGGCGCGAGTACTCACTGAAATCCTGCCCGAAGCATTCGCAGTGGTCAAAAATGCCTGCCGCCGCCTGACCGAACGCAAGACCGAGATCATCGTGCGCGAGCATCCGTTGCTGTGGGAGATGATTCCGTTCGACGTGCAACTCATCGGCGGTATGGGGCTCCACATGGGCAAAATTGTCGAAATGGCCACCGGCGAAGGCAAAACCCTCGTTGCCACCCTGCCCGTTTATCTCAACGCGCTGTCCGGCCGGGGCGTGCATATTGTCACCGTGAACGACTACCTCGCCGCCCGCGACTCGGAATGGATGGGTGCCATTTATAAATTCCTGGGCCTGACGGTCGGCTGCATCCTGCACGACCAGCCCCCCCGGGTCCGCCGCGAGCAATACAATTGCGACATCACCTACGGCACCAACGCCGAGTTTGGCTTCGACTACCTCCGCGACAACGGCATGGCCGCGCGCAAGGAGGAACAGGTCCAGCGCGGCCACTACTTTGCCATCGTGGACGAAGTGGACTCGATCCTGATTGATGAAGCCCGCACTCCGCTCATCATCAGCGGCCCGTCCATGCACACCTACGACGAACAGTACGCGCAATGGAAGCCGCTGGTCGAATCGCTGGTCCGCGCCCAGGAGCGGCTGTGCGCCCGCTTTTTATCCGAGGCTGAAGAACTCATTAAAAAGTTGCATCCGACGGACGGCTCCAACGTCCAGGATGCTGACGCGCTCGAAAGGGAAATCGGCCTGCTGCTGTTCCGTGTCAAAACCGGCCAGCCCAAATCCGAAGGCCTGATGAAACTGCTGGAGGACCCGGAGAACCTGAGGCTGATGAACCAGGCCGAATTGGAACTGCACAAGGACCAGAAGAAGATCGAACTGTATCGGGAGAAGGAGGAATTGCTGTTCGCCATTGATGAAAAAGGGTTCGAGGCGGACCTCACCGAAAAAGGCCGCAATTTCGTCAGTCCGAAGGACCCGGAAGCTTTTATGCTGCCCGACCTCACGACGTTATTGCACGAAATTGATGTCGGGCCGGAAACCGACGCGCGCAAGCGCATGGAGGCGAAAACGAAGCTGCAGCAGGACTTCGAAACCAAAGCGCAAAAAATCCACGCCATCTCGCAATTGCTCAAGGCGTACAGCCTCTACCAGCTCGACGTGGAATACGTGGTGCAGGACAACAAGGTCATCATCGTGGACCAGCATACTGGCCGGCTCATGCCCGGTCGCCGGTGGAGCGACGGTTTGCACCAGGCTGTGGAGGCCAAGGAAGGCGTTGAGATCGAGCGCGAAACCCAGACGCTGGCCACCATCACCATTCAAAATTATTTCCGCCTCTACCACAAACTGGCTGGCATGACCGGCACGGCGGAAACGGAAGCCTCCGAATTTTTCGACATCTACAAACTCGGCGTGCTGGTCATCCCGACGAACCGACCTATTGCCCGCAAGGATGCCAACGACTCCGTTTATAAAACCAAGCGCGAAAAATTCAACGCCGTCCTCAACGAGATCAGACAAATTCATGGCCAGGGCCGGCCCATCCTGGTCGGCACCATCTCCGTCGAAGTCAGCGAACAGCTTTCCCGGATGCTGAAACGCGAAGGAATCATTCATTCCGTGCTGAACGCGAAATACCATCAGCAGGAGGCCGAAATCGTCTCGCGCGCCGGGCAGCGCGGCGCGGTGACCATCGCCACCAACATGGCCGGGCGCGGCACGGACATCAAGCTCGGCCCCGGCGTGCCCGACCTCGGCGGCCTGCACGTCATGGGCACAGAACGGCACGAGGCGCGCCGGATTGACCGCCAGTTGCGCGGCCGGTGCGCGCGCCAGGGCGACCCCGGCTCGTCGCACTTCTTCATCTCGCTGGAGGACGACTTGATGCGGCTGTTCGGCTCCGATCGCATCGGAAAATTGATGGAGCGGGTGGGATTCAATGAAGGCGACGAGTTGACGCATCCCTGGCTGAACCGCTCCATTCAAAGCGCGCAGAAAAAAGTCGAACAGCACAATTTTCAGATCCGCAAACGCACGCTCGAGTTCGACGACGTGATGAACAAGCAGCGCGAAGTCATCTACGGCTTCCGCAATGAAATCATTCATGGCACAGATGTCCGCGACCGGCTGATGGACATCATGGAGGAAGTGGTTGTGGACAAGGTTGCGCAACTCACGACGGCTGACTCCGACACGCATGAGTGGAAGGTGCGGCAATTGGCCGACTGGGTGAACCTGAATTTCCCCATTGGCCTGCCGGAAGGGGAAATCCTCAAGATCGCCGACTCCGGCAAGGAACATTCAGTCGCGGGCTCGCTGTTCGACGGGCTCAACCCGGCGCAATTCGCCGTGTGTAATTTCATTTCCGACAAGGTCCGCCGCGCTTACGACGTCAAAATCAGCTTTGAAAATCCCGACGCGTTAAAGGAAGTCGAGCGATTCACCGTTCTCACCGCCATTGACCGGTTATGGCAGGAACACCTCTACGAAATGGACAGCCTGCGTTACAGCATCGGCCTGCGCGGCTATGGCCAGCGCGACCCGCTCATCGAATACAAAGCCGAGGCGTTCAAGATTTTTGACGAGCTGATGATCAACGTGAAGACCGAGATTTGCCATAACATCTTCCGCAGCGCGTCCAGCATGATGGCCTTTGAAAATTTCCTGAAGAACATTCCGCAGCAGACCCAGCACCAGCAAACGAGCGCCTTCGGCGGCGGCGCGGCGGACCCGTCCGGCAAAAAAGCCAGCGACGTCGTCAGCGAAGCGGCGGCCGCAGCGGAAAACGCCAAACCGGTCCGCACCGGCCCGAAAGTCGGCCGCAACGACCCCTGCCCCTGCGGCAGCGGCAAGAAATACAAGCACTGCTGCGGGCGATAAGCAGGTTTCAGTTTCGAAATAAAACTTGCTGGCGGCACGTCGGTTGCTATATTGCAAATGCTTTGCAACACAAAAGCAGCCATTTATATCCGCCCGGGAAAGCGGCTTTTGCCCTTTTGCTGATCGGTTTGGTTTTGCTGCTGAACGCGATGGCGTCAGCGCCAGCACTGCACGAACTGATTCACCATGACGCGAGTCAGGCCGACCATCAATGCGCCGTAACCCTGTTCGCTCATGGGAAGGTGGATTCGGCCGGCCCGGCCGTTCCCGTCATCGTGCCAACCGTTACCTCGGCGACTGCTCCGCACGTGGTTTTGTCCATTTACAGCGCGACCATTGAAAATCTTCCTCCCGGTCGCGCCCCTCCTGCAATTGTTTCTCCTCTCGTTTAGGTCGGTCAGCTTGGGCTGATCGAATTAGTCATTTATAATTCCGTTTGTAATTGGTGCGCACGCCGGTCGTGGGCGCCGGACTGGAGAAGAGAATGAAACTGAAAACAATTTTGGGGTGGTCTTCTGCCCTTTGCCTGTGCGCGTTAACTGCTCAGGCCCAGGAGACAAATCAACCGGCTGACGTCGAGCAGCGGTTGAAGCAGATGCAGGAAACGTTTGAGAAACGGCAACAGGAAATGCAGGAAGAATTCGAGCTCAAAACCGCCGAACAGGACGCGGAAATCGAAGCGCTCAAGAAACAACTGGCCGGTGCGGCAACGAATCCGCCCGCACTGCCCCCCGGCGGCACATCAGCCGCCGGAACACCGTCCACCAACACAGTGACACTGGAGCAATTGAAAGTCTTGAGTGACAAGGTGGATCAGGTGGCCGAGGCGCAGAAGAAGACGCTGATGAGCGAGTTCAACCCGGCGATCGGTTTCGTGGGTGAAACCATTTTCTCGCAGCAGAGCAAAGGCTCACCGCAGAATGGCACAGGTTATCCGGGTGGATTCGATGTCTTCCAACGCTCCGTGGAATTGAACGCGACGGCTTCGATTGATCCGTTCGCCAAGGGCTGGGTGGTCATCAACGGTTCCGCTGACGCCTCGACGGGTGAAACGTCGCTGGATGTCGAGGAGGCGGCGTTGCAGACGACGTCGCTGCCGGGAAATCTCACGCTGACGGCGGGACAATTCTTCGGCGAGTTCGGCCGGTTGTCCTACATCCACGACCACGAACTGCCGTTTGTGAATCGCCCGCTGGTTCTCGATCAATACATCGGCGGCGAATCCAAAACGCCCGGTATGCAGGCGAGCTGGCTGTTGCCCATCGAGCATTACGTGAACCTGACTGCCGGTTTCGGCACGCAATTCGGCGATTCACCCGACGCGGTCGGCAGCTATCGCACGTTCGGCGCGGTCAATTATTTCGGCCGGCTCTCAACGTATTTTGACTTGAGCCCCAACTGGCAACTCGAATGCGGTGCGTCCTGGCTGGTCAATCCCGATTCAGGCAACGTCAATGCCCAGTTGGCGCCAAACGGCATCACCACGCTTACCGAGACCAGGCGCCTCGTTCTCGGCGGCGACCTCAAGTTGAGTTACGTCCCGCTGCGCGACAACCAATTCAACAGCCTCACCTGGGGCAACGAAGTTCTCTACAGCGACAATCAATATCTGGCTACGCCCACGGGCGGTGGCAGTTCGTTTGCCGACACCGTCGGCGCATGGGGCATGTATTCCTACCTCACCTACAAATGGAGCCGGAGCTGGAGCGGCGGATTTCTGTTTGAATTCCTCCAGAACGACCAGGACAATTCCGCGCGGACTTACGGCTATTCGCCTTATATTACTTGGGCGATCAGCCATTGGAATCAGCTTCGCCTCCAGTACACCCACACCCAGCCGAATGCCGCCACCGGCAACGTGCCCAACGATGCCATTTATCTGCAATGGACCTGGATCATTGGGGCGCATTCCCACGGCTGGCAGGCCCGTTAATTGAAAACTGAAAGGAGAAATTGATCATGAAACTGAAATTATTTTGCCTCACGTTTCTCGCCCTCTCGTTGGGGGCCATCCAAACGCAAGCCGCCAAAATCCGCGTCGTCACCACGCTCACTGACCTCGCCGATTTTACCCGCGAAATCGGTGGTGATCACGTTAACGTGTTCTGCCTCGCCACCGGGATCGAGGACACGCACGGCGTGCCGATGAAGCCGAGCTTCGTTCCGTTGCTCAACCGCGCTGACCTGGTCGTGCTCGTTGGGTTCGATTGTGAGCATGCCTTCCTGCCGGCGCTGCTCGAAGCCAGTCGAAACCCCCGCATCCAGATTGGCAAAGCCGGCTATGTGGATTGCTCGCAAGGCATCACTCCGGTTGAGGTGCCCAAATCCACCGACCATTCCGAAGGTGACGTGCATCCCTACGGCAACCCGCACTACATGCTTGATCCCGTACTGGCCAAAACCGCGCTACAGAATATCTGTAATGCGCTCGTCGCCACCGCGCCGCAATTCGAAGCCGACTTCACGCACAACCGTGACGTCTACCTCGCCCGGCTCGACGCCAAGATCACCGAGTGGCAAAAGGAGGCCGCGCCGCTCAAAGGTGTGAAGTTCGTCTCCTACCACGAACACTGGCCGTATTTCGCCAAACGCTTCGGAATGGACTATATCGGCACCATCGAGTTGAAGCCGGGCATTGACCCAACCCCACGGCACATTGAGGAATTGATCCAGGAAATGAAGGCCGAACATGTTCCCATTGTCGCTCGTGAACCGCAGTTCCCGGAAAAGGTTCCCGCCCTGATTGCGCAACAAACCGGCGCCACGCTGGTGAAACTGCCCATCATGCCCGGCGGCGTGCCGCACACGGACACGTACATCGAAATGATGGATTATATCATTCACACGCTGGTTGCAGCGGTGCAAAAATAGACATAGACTTGCCGAACACGGGCCTGCCGTCGCGTTCCTCCCGCGCGGCAGGCCCGATTGTCAGCCTGAGCATGAACGAATCAATCATTACGCTTGAAAAACTGTCCATCGGCTATGACAACCAGCCGGTGTTGTCGGATATTTCATTTTCGATCCCACGCGGCAGCTTCACGGCGATTCTCGGCGCCAACGGTTCCGGCAAGTCCACGCTGCTCAAAACGCTCCTCGGCCTCCAGCCACCTGTCGCCGGTCAGATTTATTTCGCTGCCCCTCCGGTGTTCGGCTACGTCCCCCAGGCCGTCGAACTCGATCCGCTCTATCCCTTGACCGGATTTGACGTGGCGCTCATGGGCACCTATGGCCGGGTCGGCCCGGGGCGTTTTCCGCCAAACGGGGAGCGTGAATTCGTGCGCAACTGTTTGCGGGCAACGGCAGCGGACGATTTCGCCCATAAAAAGTTCAGCCGGCTTTCTGGAGGACAAAAACAGCGCATCCTCATCGCCCGCGCGCTGGCTACCAAACCCGACGTGCTTGTCCTTGACGAGCCGACCGCCGGCGTGGATGTCGCGGCGACACACGCACTGCTCGAATTCATTTCCCAGATTCACGCCGAACGGAAACTGACCATCCTGCTGGTGACCCACGACTTGCCGCTGGTCCGCAGGCACGCGCAACAAATCATCTGGCTGCACCAGGGTAAGGTCTTGCACGGCACGGTGACGGAATTGTTCACGCCCGAGCGCATGGCCGAAATTTTTGAAATGGAGATTGGCTGATATGGAAATGTTGCGCCAGATCCTGTCGCCGGATTTTCTATTGCGAAATTCCGTTTATACCAGCGTGCTCATCGGCCTTGCCTGCCCGCTGGTCGGGGTGTTTCTCGTTTTGCGCCGGCTCATTTTCATGGGCGTCGCGCTGCCGCAAATTTCATCCACCGGCGTGGCCGTGGCGCTTTCGCTGCCGCTGTGGCTGGGTATGGACTTGAGCGGTCACGATTCGCAAAGCACCCATGTGCTGGCCTTCGCCGGCTCGATTGTTTTTACACTGATTGCGATTTTGGTGCTCGCATTGCTGGAACGTCGTGGACGGGGCCTCCCCGAAGGCCGGCTCGGCACGGCTTACGTAGTTGCCGCTGCGCTCAGCATCCTGCTGCTGTCAAAAAACCGTTACGCGGAACTGGGCTGGCTCGATTTAATGAAAGGGGAAATCATTACGGTCTCCAATTTTGATTTGACGCTGACCGCCATTGCCTTGGCGGTCGTGTTGGTCGTGCTCGGCTTGTTTCATAAAGAATTGATGCTGGTTTCATTCGATCGTACGCTGGCGGTCACGCTCCGCAAGAACGTCGTGTTCTGGGACGCCCTAACGTATCTGCTGATCGGCTTTACCGTCTCCATGGCCGTGTTGAGCGTTGGGCCGTTGATTTCGTTCGGCTTCCTGCTGATTCCGCCGCTAACCGCACATTTGTTTGCCCGGAACATGAAAGAATTCACCGCGTTCGCCTCTGTCATCGGCGGCGTCACGTCCTTCCTCGGCTTTTGGCTGGCCTACCAGCGGGATTGGCCGGTCGGGCCGACGGACGTGGTCTTGCTGGGGATAGTCTATGCATTCGGTTTCGCCGCAAAGAAATCCCTTCTCCTTTTCGGTCGCAAATCAGAAGGGTGATTCCGACCGGCGCTGGAGCGCCCCCAGCCGCCGCCGACTCTACAATTGTAAAGATTAGGCTTGACATCTTTACAAACGTCAAGCAGGGTCGCTTCGTGTCCAAACCATCGGTTGAATTGACAGAAGCGGAATGGGCTATTATCAAGGCCGTTTGGGATCATGAACCCTGCGCGGCACCGGCTGTCCAAGAGAAGCTTCACCGACAGACCGCCTGGACCTATTCCACCGTGCGCACGCTCATGGACCGCATGGTCGCCAAAGGCCTGTTGACCGCGGAAAAGGTCCGGAACCTGACGCTGTACCGGTCCGTGGTCACCCGGGAGGAGGCGCAGCGCGGCGAGCTGTTCTACGCTCTCAAACATGCTTTCAACGGCGCACTTACTCCGATGGTGCAATGCCTTCTCGAAACCCAGACTTTGAGTGCGGATGAACTGGCAAAGCTGGAATTGCTGATCAAGGCGAAGAGGAAAACCGCCAAAAAATGAATCCGGCCATCGAGACCCTGAATCATCTTGGCGAAGCCATGCTCCGCTTTGCCTGGACGATGTTGTGGCAATCGAGCGTGTTGATTGTCGTATTGTTTGCAGC
>Ga0335069_10011732_pt1 | contig 12351 bp, 12 predicted proteins | sample Lox_Sample_11_FD_206714 | JGI IMG/M metagenome (GOLD analysis project Ga0335069, IMG submission 206714) | Soil microbial communities from Loxahatchee National Wildlife Refuge, Florida, United States - Lox_Sample_1.1 | ecosystem: Environmental > Terrestrial > Soil > Wetlands | place: USA...
GTTCATGTGGTTCTCCTTCTCGGGCCGGGGCTTCGGCGCGACCGGCCGTCGTCAGGCACACATTGCTCTGTGGCGGCCACATGGGAAGGCCTTTCGCCTGGCGGACAGTGGGACCTAGGCAAATCGCGCCGAGAGAGGAATTGGCCGATTTGCGCGAATCGCGCCAAAAAAAAAGCTCTCCAGGTCCCTACGCGATCGAAATTCGCGCGCACACGCGCGGATTTCGAGCGATTCTCCGAATCTACCGAGAATTGAAAGACTGAGGTGTGGTCCAAGATGGATTTGAACCGCAAGCCCCCACCCCAGCCAAATGTGCTCCGGTGTGCGCGGCCCTTTTCCCGAAGATCCGGCGAAAACCGGCTGTCAGAGAATTCTCGCCGATGCTTCGCTGTTAGGAGACCGATTTGAGGCACGGGACACCCTTCTGCAGCTCGCGCGCTAACGGAGCTCTTCGCTCTTTGCCGAGGTGTGATACTTTTGCCGCCACAAAGAGCGCGGAAATGGGAACCCCGAACGAAGGAGAAAGCTCGATTTACGAAGTAGCGGATCAGCGGCGTCGGCGCGTCAGCGAGCGGTCTAACGCCGTTCCTCGGCGCATCGTTTACGTCGTAAAGAAATTCCCGAAATTTTCCGAAACTTTTGTCGCGTCCGAACTGGTCGAGCTCCAGCGACGCAATATCCAGTGCCGCGTCCTCGCACTTTACGAGCCTGAGGTCGCCTTACGCCATCGCTTTATTCGCGAGGCCGGACTGGAGCGCGTCACCACCTACGGCGCGGAGAAGTTCGACTGTATAGTTGAAGACTTCAAGCCCGAGCTTATGCATGCGCATTTCGCAACCGAAGCAACCGCGCACGCGCGACTGTTGGCGCGTAAATTCGCGCTGCCTTTCACGTTTACCGCTCACGGGTCCGATATTTACCGAGACCCTCCGGCCGATTTTCGCGAGCGCGCCCTCGATTCTGGCGCATTGATAACCGTTTCGATGGCGAACGCCAGCTACATCTCGCGGACGTTCGAGGTACCTCTCGATCGCATTCACATCATTCCCTCCGGCGTCGATACGTCGCGATTTCGTCCGTCTTCGACAGCATGTGATTTGCGCAATTTGGGCGAGCCCGTTCTGATTGCGTGCGTCGCTCGCTACGAATCGGTAAAAAATCTCGATCTTGTGGTTCAAGCATGTGCGATTCTCAGAGATCGCGGCGTTCGCTTCCGCTGTATCCTGGCGGGCGAGGGAGGCGCTCGAAAATCAATCGAGAAGACTGTCGCAGAATGCGAGCTCTGTGAGATCGTCGAACTCAAGGGCGCCATCGATCACGATGAGGTTATTGAACTGTTTCAGACTGCGTCCGTGGCCGTGCTTTCGAGCAACCGCGAGGGGATGCCTGTGAGCTTGATGGAAGCGGGAGCCTGTGGAATCCCGGTGGTTGCAACCAGCGTCGGGGGCGTGCCCGAATTGATAGAGCACGAGATAACGGGTTTCCTGAGCCCTCCCGGAGAGGCGCAATCATTGGCCGACAATATCGAGCGACTGCTTATGGATGCCGAGCTTCGAGCAAAGATGGGAGATGCGGCACGGCGAAGAATCGAGGAGAGGTTTTCATTGAAGCGCCAGGTGGATAATTTGCTGAAACTCTGGTCGTGCTATCTGGATCGAGGTTGTAACTAAGTAGATGCTGTGGGCGATAACGAGTTTCTTCAATCCTGCTGGCTACAAGAATCGTCTCATCAATTACAGACTGTTTCGCTCTCATCTTCGTGTACCTCTTGTAGCAGTCGAGTTGTCCTTCTCCGGAAAATTCGAATTGCGCGAGAGCGACGCCGAGATTTTGGTTCAGATCCGCGGCGGCGACGTCATGTGGCAGAAAGAACGGTTGCTAAACGTCGCATTGCGGTCGCTGCCGAGCGAATGCGACATGGTGGCATGGCTCGACTGCGACGTAATCTTCTCGTCCAATGACTGGAGCGAACGTACCCGCGAAGCGTTGAAGACTTCCGCTATCGTTCAGCTATACAGCGAACGCCGCAATCTCGCGCGTGGCGGGCTGGGTGATTCGAGTGGCGAATCGCTTGTTGATTTCACCGTCCCAGCGGTCGCCTGCAAGTACCTGTCCGGGACTTTGTTGCCCGAAGACCTCAACCGGCCGGGTTCCCAGATTGAAAGGCGCTCTACGACCGGACTCGCATGGGCGGCGTCGAGAGGTCTGCTGGAAAAGAACGGTCTTTACGATGCTCGCATTTTCGGAAGCGGTGACAAAGCCATATTGTGCGCTGCAATAGGAAGATTCGAATATGCCGAGGAAGCGTTGTCAATGAATTCCCGCCAGCGCGAGCACTATCGAGCCTGGGGGAATCCGCTGTTCGCCGACACTGGCGGAAGAGTCGGTTACATCGAAGGCCTGATATGGCATCTATGGCACGGCGATCCGGGAGATCGCCGATACGAAAGCCGCCACCTGGCGCTGAAGCAGTTCGACTATGATCCCTATAGCGATATTGCGCTCGGTCGCAATCGCGTGTGGCGGTGGAATTCCAATAAGCCCGAAATGCACGAGTTCGTGGTGCGCTATTTCCAGACACGAAGAGAAGATGGCCGTGCTGACGTTGTTGCTGAATGACGCCCGGTTCGGGTTGTGCGAATAAGAGGTACGCCGCTCGATCGCGAGTATCAAGCAGTTAGAAGTAAGGCCAATACTTTCTAAGATCTATACGTATCAAGTCGTCGAGGCCGGCGTTTTCGCGCGACAGTAGCCGCTCTAGGTACTTTCGCGTCTCCTGTCGCATGTCGGGGTACTTGCGCTCCGAGGTGTTAGCCCATCGCAGCGCTTTATCGACGACTTCGGCTACCGCGCGGAGTTTTGGTCTCGCTAAACTTGGCACAGGCGGGAGCGGTCGAGTGCGCGGCAGGCAGGGCAAGATCCTGTTTTGCAACAGACGCAGCGCCAGCACGCGCGGACTTTGACCCCGATTGCGATGCGTATCGACACCGCTCAGATCGACGCTGGTGGGAAGGCCCAGAAAGCCGCATAGGTCGTCGAGCGTGATGCGCATTTCCCCGGCGAGACGCTCGAACAATACAACCTTCACGTTTTCGCGAGGGAAGTACTTGAGGTACGCCTCAAGCTGGGGCTTGTAGAGACTGCGCCGCAGAACGGTATCCGGAGCGTCTTGGACAGTCCGTTCGAAGTCGAATCGAGCGTAACCCTTTCGCACCAAATGCCAGTAGTGGGAATAGGCGCGTTCCACCGGATCGCGGAGCAGAAAGATAAGTTTCACGCCGGGCGTGACTTGCGCTATGCGCTTCGGCGCCGTGGGCGATGCCAGATAGACGGAGGATCTTTCGCCGAGCATTTGCTCGGAGTGGGCGTTCGCGAAAAGGTCGGCATACCAGGCCAGGCATTTGTCGAAGTCGCGGTCGAAATCAAACCCCAGGTCTCCATCTGCGCCGGTGGTTTCGCCGTTCAGATCGTCGAGTGAAAAAAAGTGTATCTCCATCGGCGGCATGAAGACCCCGGGATGGGCCGCGAGAATATGATGCAGCGTCGAGGTTCCGGATTTCATCGCCCCACCAATAATGAAAACGGGCAGGCGAAACGTGGCGCTGCGGCCGCCGTCGAGTTCGTCCTCTTTTCTTTCGCTGCGCACTGATAGAGTAGGGACGAGCCTAATCGCTGCCGTCTGACAATTCCAGAACGTACGCAGAACGACTCCTTATCGCCAATTCGATCCGCAATTTCAAATATTGGCGGATCAGCTTCGCAGTGCGCGCTCCTTTGATCCAAGCGCTGAAGTGATTAGAACTGTGAAAGAGTCCGGTCCAGCGCAGCGTCGTGCGGTCTATACTATGTTGTGGGCGATCACATCTTATTTTAATCCGTCAAGGTCGAAGACCAGACTGATCAACTATCGAACCTTCAAGGAGCACCTGCGTGCGCCTCTCGTCACGGTGGAACTGTCCTTTGACGGTCGATTCGATCTGCACAGCGACGACGCAAATATCCTAATGCGGATCTGCTGTGGAGAGGTCCTCTGGCAGAAAGAGCGCCTCCTCAACCTTGCCCTGCGTGCTCTGCCGGAAGAATGCGACGCAGTTGCATGGCTCGACTGTGATGTGGTTTTCGCCAAAAGCGAATGGGCGCAAAACACCCAAACAGCTTTGACGCAATTGCCTTTTGTTCAGCTTTTCAGCGAGCGATGCAATTTGACTCAAGGCGCGACTCGCCACGGATCGGACTGGGCACCTGTCGAGGTCGCCGCGCCTGGCGCAGCTTACGCGATTGCCACAGGCAAACCCGTGGCTCTTCAGGTTCCCGGTTCCTATCTTGTCGGAGGTGCGACCACTGGACTGGCCTGGGCGGCGCGAAGATCGTTGCTTGATCGTCACGGACTTTACGATGCGCATATTCTTGGCGCGGGCGATCGGGCGATGGTATGCGCCGCTATCGGCAAATTTGAAGACTGGGTCAACGCAACCGCTGCCAACAAGGTGCAGGAGCGGCATTATCGCACGTGGGGTGAACCGTTCTTCGCGGATGTAGCCGCACAGATTGGGTTCATCGAAGGGCGCATATTCCATTTATGGCATGGTGATACCAAGCATCGTCGAAAACCTCATATGGAGTTCAGCAAATTCGAATTCGATCCGTTCAACGATCTCGCTGTCGACGCAAGTGGCGCCTGGCGATGGAGCAGCCACAAGCCCGAAATGCACCGCTTTGTGTCCGACTATCTGATGGGCCGAAGAGAGGACGGCCAGACTGAACGCCACGGCCAATAGCTCGATTATTCTCGTCGTTGAAATCTGCGATGAATTCGTCTTCGCCACCGCAGAACGCCGAGGATAGAAGAGCCAGCGGTCCGTCGTTCGACCACGAGATAGGAGCCTCAGCGGGGACCGCGGAAATTGCGTCGTGAGGAGATTTCAAATTCTGGTGATTATCGCACAGCCGGAGATGCCTCTGGCCCCATGTACGATCGCAAATCGCGCGCACACGCGCGCGAACTTCGAGCGATTCTCTGCTGTGGCTTGGAAATGCGGGACTTGGGTTTTCCAAGTTGGATTTGAACCGGAAGGCCCCACCCCGTCCAAATCTACGCCAATGTGCGCGGCCTTTTTCCCGAACATCTGGCGAAAATCGGCTACCCAGAGAATTTTCGCCAATCATTTGCGCCAAAAAATTCCCTCTATCTGAGCCATTTTGGACTGGATTCGTGGCGCAGCGTGAGCGCACATGGACCTCGGAAATCGGAGGTTTCCCATGGAGCAAACGCATTCGAAAGGCCGTAAGAGAGAGGCCATCCTCAGTTGCGATTACGATTCGGTCGCTCGCCAAACAGAAGAACTCGTCTCGCTCGACGAGCCAGCCCTGAAACAAAAGTGGGCTTCGGTTTTCGGCGCTGATCCGCCTTCCAACTTTGGTCGGTCACTGATGCTGAGAGCCATTTCGTACCGCATTCAAGAACGAGCGTTCGGGCCCCTTAAAGCTTCCGCGCGACGATTCCTCGATAGCATCTGTGACGGCCAGCCGGAGACCGCTCTAAAGCGCCTGCCTAAAACCCGGGTTGGCGCGGGGACGGTACTGATTCGGGAATGGCGCGGTGTTCGTCACCGGGTCACCGTCCTTGACCGTGATGTCGTCTATCGGGGTCAACGCTACAGATCACTCACCGAGGTCGCGAGCCGCATCACCGGCACGCACTGGTCGGGGCCCATGTTCTTCGGTCTGCGGCGTCGCGTGAAAAGAGAGGTCAGCAATGGCTAGCGTCGCGATCAAACGATGCGCGATCTACACGCGCAAATCGACAGAAGAGGGACTGGATTACGATTACAACTCGCTGCACGCACAGCGCGAAGCGTGCGAGGCGTTCATTCGCAGCCAGGCCGGTGAGGGATGGCGACTCGTAAAATCAGCTTACGACGACGGAGGGTTTTCGGGCGGCACCATGGAACGACCAGCGCTGCAGCAGTTGCTCGGCCACATTCGCGAAAAGCTGATCGACGTAGTCGTCGTGTACAAGGTCGACAGGCTAACGCGCTCGCTCGCCGACTTTGCCCGGATCGTCGAACTGTTCGATGCGCACGCCGTCTCCTTCGTCGCTGTCACTCAACAGTTCAACACAACCACGTCGATGGGGCGCTTGACGCTTAACGTGTTGCTCTCGTTCGCCCAATTCGAGCGCGAAGTAATCGGCGAAAGAATCCGCGACAAAGTCGCTGCTTCCAAGCGCAAAGGCATGTGGATGGGCGGTGTGGCGCCGCTGGGATACGACGTCCGCGATCGCCGCTTGCTGATCAATGCCGATGAAGCCCAGACCGTGCGGCACATTTTCGAGCGCTATCTCGAATTGGGCGCGGTGCGTTCTCTGATGAAGGATCTTGCCGCACGCGGGATCGTTTCGCCGACTAGAACGACGAAGAAGGGCAATGTCCTTGGCGGACATCCGATCACACGTGGGGCCCTCTACCATCTGCTCGCGAACCCAATCTATGTCGGTGAGATCCCGCACAAGAAGGATCGTTACCCCGGCCAACACGAAGCGATGATCAGCCGCGAGCTATGGGATCGCGTCCAATTGCAATTGCGAAGCGGCCCGCGGCGTCCGCCCGGCGAGCATCAGAGCAGCCCTCCTCGCAGCCCGTTGACCGGCAAACTATTCGATGAAAGCGGCGAGCCGCTGTACGTGCAAGGGGCAGCCAAGGGCAAATGGCGATACCGATATTTTGTCTCCAAAGCGCTGGTAACCGGCGATTCCCAAAGCGACGAAAAGGGCTGGCGGTTGTCCGCGCCAGATCTTGAACGGACCGTGTCTGCTGCCGTGTCGAGAATGCTTGGAGACCAACCCGCGATCGAGGTCGCCCTCGGGGAGTCTCAAGTCGATCCCGATCGGCTTCCAGCATTTTTGAAGTCCGCCCGGATGTGGCTTGAACGCCTCCAGTCCCAGAATGACGCTCTATCTGCGCTCGGCGAACTACTCGAGCGAGTCGAAGTCGGTCGAGAGGGTATCCGGCTGTTGCTCAACCTGCGGCTGTTGACTGAACTACCAGAGCCGTCCAAGACCAACCATGTTTGTCTGAGCCGGACGTTCCCTATGCGACTGAGACGGCGAGGAATCGAGATGCGAATGGTGCTTGAAGGCGAATGCAAGGACGCCAGGTTTAACCTTCCTCTGCTCAAGGCCATCGCCCGTGCGCGCCGCTGGTCTCAGCAGCTGCTCGGTGGCGAGATCCCGTCCATTCGGGCTATTGCGAGACGGGAACGAATCACGCACCGCTATGTGCGAGACTTGCTGCCGTTGGCGTTTCTGTCACCCAGGGTCGTTGAATCGATTGTGGGAGGGAGTCAGCCGCCTGAATTGACGGTCTTCGATCTCATTCGACGAATCGAGCTCCCGCTTCTCTGGACCTCGCAGCAGCGGGTTCTTCGTTTCGATGAACTCACGCCAGCGCCGCCGTCGGAATCCGTGCAGAATTCCTCAGTGGGGACCACGGAAATTGCGCCCTGAGAGCTTTGCCGAATTCTGGCGGAGAACGCTGCGTCACCGCGTTCTCTGGTCACCGTCCGATCGCAAAATTGCGCGCATATGTCCGACTTGGGCGCAAAGAAAAGGCCCGCGCTGGGAGGAGATTTCCTTTACGCGGGCCGGTGTCGCGCGCGGAGGTTTGGAACACTCGCGACTCCCGACCGATCCTAGGTGGGTGGCCGCGCGGAAGTCAATTTCGGGCAATCTGACGCGCATCAGTGCGCATTCACGCCCTCACGTGGCGAGGTGACTTTCGGATGCGTGCCGTGCTAAAAACGCGCAGCGTATCGCAGGGGGTAAAGTTCGAGGCGGTCAGCGCGCCGCTTCTCGAACGCACATCGGGAGGAGAATCGATGAAGCTTCACAGAATGCTGCTTACGGCACTGACGGCGCTTGGGGCCGCACTCGTGCCAGTTCAAGCCGCGCAGGCGGGAGAAGCCGACGCCTTCTTCACGCATTACTACGACGTTGCGACTTCAACCAGCCCTTCGGCTTCCGGATACGGCGGCCACGGCGCCTCTGGTGGAATCGGCGACGGCCTGTTGCGGATCGTCAATTCCTCCGATTTCGCGCCTCAACAGCGCGGTACGGTCTGCGCGATGATCTACGTCTTCGATGACATCGAGGAGATGCAGGCGTGTTGCGGATGCCCAGTCACGCCCGACGGTCTGCGCACGATGTCGGTCATCAATAACGTAACCAAGAACTTCGGGGTCAATCGCGGAAACCTCAACGCCGGAGTGATAGACATCATTGCGTCGACTCCGAACCTCAAGCCTGGTAAGGCGCCCTTGCCGCCGCAGATTACCCCGTTGGGAAGTTCGGGGTTCGCTTGCGACCCGACCTTCCAGTTCGGGCCGACAATCGGCACCACTGATCAACCCTTGGGCGTTGTTCCCGGCTTGCGCGCGTGGATCACGAACACCGAAGGGAATGCTCCCGTACCCGCCGCTTCGAATCTAATCAGGGGCACATCGGCTAGCGAGTTTGAGTTCTCACCTTTGGACGCAGCGCACTTTGCAGAGCTGGAAAACTTCTGCTTCTTTCTTGTGACCAACGGCTCGGGGACCGGCGCGTGCAGTTGCGGCTCCGGCGACAGCTTCTCGAAGGCTCCGCTGCCAACCGATTAGACTAGAAAATAGCGATTCGCATCGAAGGCCAGCGGGAGACGACCCCGCTGGCTTTCGTATTTTTGAGGATAGCTCATCGTCATTTCAATCGCATCATCCACTTAGCGTCCGTATCGCTACCATAGCTCCACACGCGACCAGAAAATTAATGGCGTCTTTGCACCGTAACACGGCCGATTCCATCTCCAACGGTCACCTTAGTTCCCAAGTGCTCGGATAATTCAGCTACCTCGCTCAAAATCCACGATGCATCCCACGGCATGGGAACTATGGGGTGACCCCAATGATCCAACCTTATCGGCACGATTCTTACTTCGATTGTCTTTTTGGAAATTACGACTTCCGCGATCATCGAGCGCTTGGCCTTCTCCGGTACCTCGTAGTCGGGTCGCATGAGAAAGTCGCCCAAGCTGAGCAGGGCGACACCTCCATTGCTCTCGAGAATACCCTGAGGAACATGAGGACCATGAGCGATCACGAGATCTGCCCCGGCCTGTAATGCCCGTCGCACGAGGTCGAGATCGGGTGGGAAGGGCTGTTCGGTCCATCCGGGTCCCTGATGAAGATGTAGGGCGACCAGCACAACGGACCCCGAAGCCGCCAGTTCGGCTATCTGTGCGTTCCCACCGCATCTTGTCCATGACGCGGCGCCCGCGCCGTCGGATCCCGCGCGTAACGTCTCTCCATCGATGGCCAGGTACGCGAGGATTGCCAATCGCACGCCATTGACCTCGATGCGGAGCGGCTCGCAGGCTTGCTTGGAATTCTCTCCTGCTCCGACAGCCAGTATTCCACGACGTCCGAGCTGAGCCACCGTTTCGCGAATCCCCCAAATACCACAATCGAGAATATGATTGTTGGCCAGAGTGGCAACGGCGTATCGAGCTGGATGAAGAAAATCCGCAATGTGAGGTGGGCTATAGAAGGCCGACTGACGTGCCTGTTTGGGGCAGGTTTCGGGCAAGGGCGGCAGAGATAGTATTACACCCTCGAAATTCTCGATGAACACATCTTGAGCGTTCAGGACGCTATGGACTTCCTTCAGCGGGTCATCTCGGATTCCGTCCTCGAAGATGCTGTAGCCATTGGTATCGCCGACGGCCGCGATCTTGATCACTGCAGGGCTCTGGGATTGTTTGCACCCAACCAGAACGACCACGGCCGCGACAGCGAGCGGGATTCCAACCCCAAAGAACGGATGAATCTTTCCCAGAATCGCCACAGGCCTTTTTGGATCGATCAAAGTCAAGGCGCAAGCGGACCTCTCAACCAGTAACGAAATTCGCAGCGGGAATCAGTGCAGAATTCCTTAGTGGGGACCACGGAAATTGCGCCCGGATAGCTTGGTCACTACACGGGTCTCTATTCTCTCCGCCTTAAGGAATCCGGCTTCAGGCTGGCAACAAAAGATTCGTCGTCGATATTCTCGTTCCGGCCCTTGTTAAGTCTCTAGCTCTTACAACACACTCTTGATCAACCCTGATGGACGGAGTCGCGCCCTTGGTTCGGAAGGTTCGAGTGGAGCATGGCGGCGTCGGTTGTCGGGTCGTCGGGTCGCTGATTTAACGGGGTCACTGGTGGCCGAGGAATCAAAACACCTTGATCGCTCAGCTCTACAGGCAGTGGTTGCCGCCGCTGCGGAGGAGTTCGACGGAGACATCCTGCTGGTGGTCCGCGATGGCAGCAAGATCGGGGTGGGCGCATCTGAGGAGATGTCCTGAGGGTTGTTGATTTTTGAGTGGCGGCAAACCTCGCCCGATCGAAAGATCGGGTTGCTGTAAGGAGGAAAGCCGCCATGAGGAAGATTGGCAAGAAGCGAGAGAAAGAGCAAAGCGCAGCGGGACAGTTGCGGTTTTCGTTTCGTGGTTTAGCGCGCCAGGCGCTGTGGGACACAGTGGTGCTGTCGGGATTCGGTTTCGTGCAGGATGAACTTGAAGCCGAGCGCACCGCGTTATGTGGCGAGCGTTATGCGCATCAGGACCACCGGGAGGCAGGACGTGCCGGTCACGTGCCGAGCTCGCTGGTGCTCGGTGGGCGGCGGATCGAGATCCAGCGTCCGCGCGCTCGCAGCAGCGACGGCCACGAACTGCGTTTGCCGAGCTGGCAGGCGTGGAGCTCGCAAGATCCGCTGAATGAACGGGCTTTCGAGCAGATGGTGCTGGGAGTCTCCACCCGGCGTTACGCGCGATCGTTGGAACCGTTGCCACGGGAGGTTGAGGTACACGGGATCAGCAAAAGCGCCATCAGCGAACGGTTCGTGATCGGTACCCAACGGCGGCTAGCCGAACTGCTGCGACGCGATCTTAAAGGGCGCAAGCTGATCGCGCTGCTGATCGACGGAGTGCACTTCGCCGAGCACGTCGTGCTCGCGGCGGTCGGGGTCGACATAGATGGGGTCAAACATCCGCTGGGACTGCGCGAAGGAGCGACCGAGAATGCGTCCGCCTGCAAGGCGCTGCTGGAAGATCTCATCGAACGTGGGCTAGACCCCAATCGCGCCATCCTGGTGGTGATCGACGGCGCCAAGGCCTTGCGCCGCGCGGTGCTCGACACCTTTGGCGAGCGCGCGCTGATCCAACGCTGCCAGGCGCACAAAAAACGCAACGTCACCGACGCGCTGCCCGAACGGATGCGAGCTTCGGTGCGGACCGCGATGAACCAGGCGTATGCCACTGGCGATCCGAAGCGCGCTCGGCGGCTGCTCGAGAATCTCGCGCACAAATTGGAATCCGCTTATCCGGGCGCGGCAGGGTCGTTACGGGAAGGACTCGACGAGACCCTCACCGTGATGGGTCTGCACTTGTCCGAGGCGCTTGAACGGGTGCTGTCCTCGACCAACCTGATCGAAAACCTGTTCAGCCGGGTGCGCGAAATCGCTCGACGCGTCAAACGCTGGCAGGGCGGAACCATGATCCTGCGCTGGACCGCCGCGGCTGTGCTTGAAGCCGAACGCCACTTCCGCAAAGTCGCCGGTTATCGCGCACTGCCCAAACTGAGCGCGGCGCTGCGCACTCACGATGCCGCGCTCGATCGCCGACTTGATAATGGAAGAAAAGCTGCCTAAATGACTATCCAGCCGCTACTCAAAATCAACAACGAAAAGGGCATTCCCGCATCTGAGGGCGGCGGACTCGATGCGCAAGTCATCCTATCGCAATGCCTGAGCCGTCTGAACGAATTGGAGAAGCAAACTCTCGATACGACAACGCGGGCATTCGTCCGCGTCGCATCAGAAGACCTGGAGAATGATCAGCTGTTGTTGATCGTGCGCGAGCAGGGCGATGTTCGACTAGCATCCGGTGCCGGTGCCCGTGGGAAAGTCCGCGAGATGCTGAATGATGCTCTGCAAGCCGTGGGCGGTGAACGCCGCCGGCGGTAGTCGAGCCAAGGTGCATTACGGAGAAGACGAAAAATCTCTTCAAAGAACCTTCCATCACAGGTGCGGCGGCTGCAACTTAACGCAAAAAGGCAAGGTGCCGAGTCTTTGCCGACATCGATTCGAGCGTCGTCAGTGGGGACCACGAAAATCACGCCCGGAGAGCTTTGCCGAATTCCAGCCGAATGCGCCGCTTCCCGCGATTCTCTGGTCCGCATTCGATCGCAAAATCGCGCGCGCACGCGCGATTTTCGAGCCGTTCTCGGAGGTTTCGGAAAGGGGGAAGGGGTGGGTGTGGATGACGCAGCCTGATGCGAACCAGT
>Ga0335069_10011733_pt1 | contig 12350 bp, 24 predicted proteins | sample Lox_Sample_11_FD_206714 | JGI IMG/M metagenome (GOLD analysis project Ga0335069, IMG submission 206714) | Soil microbial communities from Loxahatchee National Wildlife Refuge, Florida, United States - Lox_Sample_1.1 | ecosystem: Environmental > Terrestrial > Soil > Wetlands | place: USA...
GCACGACGGACGTGACGGGGACGATCAAGCTGCCGGAGGGCACGGAGATGGTGATGCCGGGCGACAACATCACGATGGAGATCGACCTGATCACGCCGATCGCGATGGACGAAGGCCTGCGCTTTGCCATCCGCGAAGGCGGCCGCACCGTCGGCGCCGGCGTCGTCGCCTCGATTATCGAGTAAGGGCCGCGTTGGCCGAAGCAATCTGAACGAGCAGAAGCGAAACGGACGTCGATCATGGAGAGCCAGAATATCCGCATACGCCTGAAGGCGTTCGATCATCGCGTGCTCGATCAGTCAACGAGTGAGATCGTGAACACGGCCAAGCGGACGGGGGCGCAGGTGCGCGGCCCGATCCCGCTGCCGACGCGCCTCGAGAAGTTCACGGTCAACCGGTCGCCGCACGTCGACAAGAAGAGTCGCGAGCAGTTCGAGATTCGGACCCACAAGCGTCTGCTCGACATCGTCGATCCGACGCCGCAGACGGTCGATGCGCTGATGAAGCTCGATCTGGCGGCCGGCGTCGACGTCGAGATCAAGCTGAAGAACTAGGTGCGGGAGCGCTGATCATGCGTAGCGGTCTGATCGCACAGAAACTCGGCATGTCCCGCCTCTTTAGCGAAGAGGGCGCGCATGTGCCGGTGACCGTGCTGAAGGTCGAGAAATGCGAGGTCGTCGCCGTGCGCACGACCGAGCGCGACGGCTATACGGCCGTCCAGCTTGGCGTCGGCACGCGCAAGGCGAAGAACCTGTCGAAGGCGGTACGCGGCCATTTCGCCAAGGCGAAGGTCGAGCCGAAGCGCAAGGTCGCCGAATTCAGGGTCAGCGCCGACGCGCTCCTCGATGTCGGCGCCGAGCTGGTCGCCAATCACTTCGTGACCGGCCAGTTCGTCGACGTGACCGGCACGACGATCGGCAAGGGCTTCGCCGGGTCGATGAAGCGGTGGAACTTCGGCGGCCTGCGCGCCTCGCACGGCGTTTCCGTATCGCACCGCAGTCACGGATCGACCGGCAATCGCCAGGATCCCGGCCGCACCTTCCCGAACAAGAAGATGGCCGGCCATCTCGGCGTCGAGCGCGTGACTACGCTCAATCTGAAGGTCGTCGGTACCGATGCGGACAAGGGACTGATCATGATCCGCGGCGCCGTGCCGGGTGCCGAGGGCAGCTATGTCCTGGTGCGCGACGCGGTGAAGCGCAAGCTGCCGAAGGACGTGCCCTTCCCGGGCGCGATCCGCGCTGCTGCGACGGCGGACGCCGGCGCGGCCGAGCAAAAGGAATAGGGCGCCATGAAGTGCGCGGTAACGAATCTGGACAACAAGCAGGTCGGTGAGATCGACCTGGCGGAGGAGGTCTTCGGCCTGCCGGTCCGCCAGGACATCCTGGCCCGCGCCGTGAACTGGCAACTCAACAAGCGCCGTTCCGGCAACCACAAGACCAAGGGTATCAGCGACATCCGGGGCACGACCAAGAAGCCGTACAAGCAGAAGGGCACGGGCAGCGCCCGCCAGGGCAGCCTGCGCTCGCCGCAGTTCCGCGGCGGCGCCCGGATTTTCGGCCCGGTCGTGCGCAGCCACGCGACCGACCTGCCGAAGAAAGTGCGCAAGCTGGCGCTCAAGACGGCGCTGTCGAGCAAGCAGGCCGACGGCCGGCTCATCGTGCTCGACGAAGCCAAGGTGAAGGCGGCGAAGACGAAGGAGCTGGTCAAGCGCCTGGATAAGCTCGGCTGGGGTACGACGCTCATCATCGGCGGCGCCAGCATCGACGCCGAATTCCTGCGCGCCGCGGCCAACATCCCGAACCTGGACGTGCTGCCGCAGCAGGGCGCCAACGTCTACGACATCCTGCGGCGCCACACGCTGGTGCTCACCAAGGACGCTGTCGAACACCTGGAGGCCCGACTGAAATGAGCCAGGGAAAGCAGACGGTGAAGGTCAGCCAGGCCCGCATGTACCAGCTGATCCGCTCGCCGATCGTCACCGAAAAATCCACCATGGGCTCGCAGCACAACCAGGTGACGTTCCGCGTGCCGCTCGATGCCAGCAAGCCGGAGATCAAGGCGGCGGTCGAGGGCCTGTTCAAGGTCAAGGTGACCGCGGTCAACACGCTGCGGGTCAAGGGAAAGGTCAAACGCTTTCGCGGCACGGTCGGCAAGCGGCCGGATGCGAAGAAGGCGATCGTGACCCTCGCCGAGGGCCACTCGGTCGACGTGACGACGGGAATCTAGGCCATGGCACTCAAGTCCTATAAACCGACAACCCCCGGCCAGCGACAGCTCGTCATCGTCGATCGCGCCGAACTGTGGAGCGGCCGCCCGGTCAAGGCGCTGACCGAAGGCATGCGCCGGACCGGTGGGCGCAACAATCATGGGCATCTCACGGCCTATCGCGTCGGCGGCGGCCACAAGCGGCGTTTCCGCGTCATCGACTTCAAGCGCCGCAAGTTCGACGTTGCCGGCACGGTCGAGCGCCTGGAATACGACCCGAACCGGACGGCGTTCATCGCGCTCGTCCGCTATGCCGACGGGGAGCAGAGCTACATCCTGGCGCCGCAGCGCCTCAAGGTCGGCGACGAGGTCGTCGCCGGCGAGCGCGCGGACATCAAGCCGGGCAACGCCATGCCGCTGAAGAGCATTCCGGTCGGCACGATCGTGCACAACGTCGAGCTCAAGCCGGCCAAGGGCGGCCAGCTGGCGCGCGCGGCCGGCACCTATGTTCAGCTGGTCGGCCGCGACGCCGACTATGCCTTGCTGCGCCTGGGTTCGGGCGAGGTGCGCCGGGTACCCAGCGAATGCATGGCGACGATCGGCGCGGTCTCCAATCCGGACCAGCAGAACGTCAGCATCGGCAAGGCCGGCCGCAGCCGCTGGATGGGCATCCGCCCCTGCGTGCGCGGCGTGGCGATGAACCCGATCGACCACCCGCATGGCGGCGGCGAAGGCCGCACCTCCGGCGGCCGTCATCCGGTGACGCCATGGGGCAAGCCGACCAAGGGTAAGAAGACACGGCACAACAAGAAGACCGACGGCATGATCCTGCGCCGTCGTCACGCGGCGAAGTAGAGGAGGGCGCAGACTCGTGGCCCGTGCAGTTTGGAAAGGTCCGTTCGTCGATGGCTTTCTGCTGAAGAAGGCGGAGGCCTCGCGCTCGTCCGGGCGCAATGAGGTGATCAAGACCTGGTCGCGGCGCTCGACGATCCTGCCGCAGTTCGTCGGCCTGACGTTCGGCGTCTACAACGGCCACAAGTTCCTGCCGGTTCTCGTGACCGAGAACATGATCGGCCACCGCTTCGGCGAGTTTTCGCCGACGCGCGTTTTCCACGGCCATACGGCCGCGGACAAGAAGGCGAAGAAGGTCGAGACGAAATGAGCAAGAAGAAGACGCCGCGCCGGGAGGCCGACAACGAGGCCAAGTCCGTGGCGCGGCTGCTGCGCGGCAGCCCGCGCAAGCTCAACCTGGTGGCCGAGCTCATTCGCGGCAAGGACGCCGGGCCGGCCCTGGCCGAGCTGACGTTCTCGAAGCGCCGCATCGCCGGGACGGTGAAGCGCGTGCTGCAGGCGGCGATCGCCAACGCCGAGAACAACCATCAGCTCGACGTCGACCGGCTCTATGTCGCCGAGGCGAGCGTGGGCCGCGGCTTCGTGATGAAGCGATTTCATGCGCGGGCGCGCGGACGGGGTGCGCGCATCCTGAAACCCTGGAGCAATCTTACCGTCGTCGTGCGCGAGCGCGAGGAGAGCAAGTAGATGGGTCAGAAGGTCAATCCGGTCGGGCTGCGCGTCGGCATCAACCGCACCTGGGATTCGCGCTGGTTCGCGGACAAGGACTATGCACCGATGCTGCACGAGGACCTGCGCCTGCGCGACTATCTACAGGAGCGCCTGGCCCAGGCCGGCGTCAGCCGCATCGTCATCGAACGGCCGACGAAGAAGGCGCGCATCACGATCCATACCGCGCGTCCCGGCGTCGTGATCGGCAAGAAGGGCGCCGACATCGAGAAGCTGCGCACCGACCTGCAGAAGATGACGGGCGGCGAGGTGCATCTGAACATCCTGGAAATCCGCAAGCCCGAGATCGACGCCAAGCTGGTGGCCGAAAACATCGCCCAGCAGCTGGAACGCCGCGTCGCCTTCCGGCGCGCCATGAAGCGGGCGGTCCAGTCGGCGATGCGCCTGGGCGCCAGCGGCATCCGCATCAACTGCGGCGGCCGGCTTGGCGGCGCCGAGATCGCGCGCGTGGAGTGGTATCGCGAGGGCCGCGTGCCACTGCATACGCTGCGCGCCGACATCGACTACGGACGGGCGACGGCGAAGACGACCTACGGCACCTGCGGCGTCAAGGTCTGGGTGTTTAAGGGCGAGATCCTGACTCACGACCCGATGGCGCAGGACAAGCGTGCGCAGGAGCAGCAGGTCGCGCGCTAGGGCGCCGCACCTGACGAGATCGAGGAAACGACGAGATGCTGCAGCCGAAGCGAACCAAATACAGGAAGGCCCACAAGGGCCGCATCCATGGCGCGGCCAAGGGCGGCCATACGCTCAATTTCGGCGCCTTCGGCCTGAAGGCCGTGGAACCCGGCCGCATTACCGCGCGCCAGATCGAGGCGGCGCGGCGCGCCGTGACGCGGCACCTGAAGCGCGTCGGTCGCGTCTGGATCCGCGTCTTCCCGGACGTTCCGGTGTCGCGCAAGCCGGCCGAGGTGCGCATGGGCAGCGGCAAGGGCACGCCCGAATACTGGGTCGCCCGCATCCATCCGGGGCGGATCATGTTCGAGATCGACGGCGTGCCGCGCGGCATCGCGGAGGAGGCCTTCGAGCTCGCCGCCGCCAAGCTGTCGGTGAAGACGCGCTTCGTCGCACGCCTGGGCGAGGGACACTGAGCCATGAAGATCGAAGACATGCGGGCGAAGACGCCGGACCAGTTGAAGGGTGACCTACTGGCCCTCAAGAAGGAAGCGTTCAACCTGCGCTTCCAGAAGGCGAGCGGGCAGCTCGAGAATACGGCGCGGGTGCGCCAGGTGCGGCGCGACATCGCGCGCATCCAGAGTCTTTTGAACGAAAGCGCGCGGGCCGCGTCGTAGGAGTGAAGGGTATGCCGAGGCGTGTTCTGCAGGGCGTCGTCGTGAGCGACAAGATGGACAAGACCATCGTCGTTCAGGTCGAGCGGCGGGTGATGGACCCGATCTACAAGAAGTTCGTGCGCCGGTCGAAGAAGTACGCCGCGCATGACGAGGCGAACGTCCACAAGGTGGGCGAGACGGTGCGCATCCGCGAATGCCGGCCGATCTCCAAGCGCAAGCGCTGGGAAGTCGTGTCCGACGCCGGGCCGGCGGCTAGCTAGGAAGGATCGCGCCCATGATCCAGATGCAGACGAACCTCGAAGTCGCCGACAACTCGGGTGCGCGCCGCGTGCAGTGCATCAAGGTCCTCGGCGGCTCGAAGCGCAAATACGCGACCGTGGGCGATGTGATCGTCGTCTCCATCAAGGAGGCGATCCCGCGCGGCCGCGTGAAGAAGGGCGACGTGCATCAGGCGGTGATCGTGCGGACGGCGAAGGAGATCCGGCGGCCCGACGGCAGCTCGATCCGCTTCGATCGCAACGCGGCCGTGCTGATCACCAAGCAGGGCGAGCCGATCGGCACGCGTATCTTCGGCCCGGTGACGCGCGAGCTGCGGGCCAAGAATTTCATGAAGATCATCTCGCTGGCGCCGGAAGTGCTTTAGGCGGATGAGAGACAAGGTGCGGCGATGACAGCGAAATTGAAGATCCGGAAGGGCGACAAGGTGGTCGTCATCACCGGCAAGGAAAAAGGCAAGTCCGGCGAGGTGTTGGAGGTACTGCGCGACGAAGCGCGCGTGCGCGTGCAGGGCGTCAACATCGTCAAGCGGCACACGCGGCCGTCGGCGGCGAATCCGGGCGGCATCATCGACAAGGAGGCGCCCCTCCACGTCTCCAACGTCGCGCACATCGATCCGAAGTCCGGCAAGCCCACGCGCGTCGGCTTCAAGATTCTCGACGGCGGCCGGAAGGTGCGGATCGCGCGCCGCTCCGGCGAGCCGATCGATCTATAGGCGGTGCAGCATGACCCGTTTGCAGGAACAGTACGAGAAGGTCGTCCGTCCGGCGCTGATGAAGGAGTTCAGCTACAAGAACCCGATGCAGGTGCCGCGCCTCGACAAGATCGTCATCAATATGGGCGTCGGCGAGGCCACGCAGGACCAGAAGAAGCTGCAGGCCGCCGCGGCCGACATGACGGCGATCGCCGGCCAGAAACCGGTGATCATCAAGTCGCACAAGTCGATCGCCAATTTCAAGCTGCGCGCCGGTCTCAGCATCGGTTGCAAGGTCACGCTGCGGCGCGCCCGCATGTACGAGTTTCTCGACCGCCTTGTCTCGGTGGCGCTGCCGCGCGTGCGCGACTTTCGCGGCGTCAATGGACGCAGCTTCGACGGCCGCGGGAACTATGCCCTCGGTCTCAAGGAGCAGCTCGTGTTTCCGGAGATCGACTACGACAAGACGGACTCGGTGCGCGGCATGGACATCGTGATCTGCACGACGGCAAAGACCGATGCCGAGGCCAAGGCGCTGCTCAAGGGCTTTGATATGCCGTTCATGAATTGAACGGCCACTGGAGAACGGGACATGGCGAAGACGAGTTCGATCGAGCGCAACAACAAGCGCATCAGGCTGGCGAAGAAGTTCGAGGCGCGGCGGGTGCGCCTGAAGGCGACGGCGAATGATGAATCGCTGCCGATGGAGCAGCGCTTCGCCGCGCGACTGAAGCTGGCGGAATTGCCGCGCAACGCATCGCCGGTGCGGCAGCGCAATCGTTGCGAACTTACCGGCCGGCCGCGCGGCGTGTACCGGAAATTCAAGCTGTCGCGCATCGCGCTGCGCGAGTTGGCATCGACCGGCCAGATACCTGGCATGGTCAAGTCGAGCTGGTAAAGGAGGGCCGTGGGATATGGGGATGACCGACCCACTGGGCGATATGCTGACGCGCATTCGCAACGGGCAGAAGGCGAAGATGTCGAACGTGCTGTGCCCGGCGTCGAAGCTGCGCGCGAACGTCCTGGAAGTGCTGAAGCGCGAAGGATACATCCGCGACTTTTCGGCGGCGGCCGGCGGCGAGCGCGGCCCCGACTTCAAGATCGAGCTGAAGTACAATGAAGGCGAGCCGGTGATCCGCGAGATCAGCCGCGTGTCGAAGCCCGGCCGCCGCGTCTATTCGCGCATCGCCGATCTGCCGCGCGGCTATAACGGCCTGGGGATTTCCATCCTGTCGACGCCGCGCGGCGTCCTGTCCGACAATGAGGCCCGCGCCGCCAACGTCGGCGGCGAGGTCCTCTGTCGCGTGTATTGAGGATCCGGCGATGTCCCGCGTAGGCAACAGTCCGGTCACGGTTCCGGCCGGCGTCACCATCCAGCTCAACGGCCGCAAGCTGTCGGCCAAGGGCAAGCTCGGCGAACTGCACATCGACGTGAGCGAGCAGGTCGAGGCGAAGGTCGAGGGCGGCAAGGTCGTCTTCGCGCCCGTCAACGACTCCAAGAAGGCCCGCATGATGTGGGGCACCACGCGCAATCTGGTCCGCAATATGGTGACCGGTGTGTCGCAAGGCTTCCGCAAGAACCTGGAGATCAGCGGCGTCGGCTATCGCGCCGCGGTACAGGGCAAGACCCTGCAGCTGCAGCTCGGATACAGCCATGACGTCAATTTTCCGATCCCGGACGACGTGACGATCAAGTGCGAGAAGCCGACGGCGATCACGATCACGGGCCGCGACAAGCAGCGCGTGGGCCAGATCGCCGCCGAGATCCGCGCCTATCGCGAGCCGGAGCCCTACAAGGGCAAGGGCATCAAGTACGACACCGAAACGATCCTCCGCAAGGAAGGCAAGAAGAAGTAACGCACATGGCGAAGCCACAAGATCTCATCGCGCGGCGCCGGCGCCGCGTCCGCGCCCAGATCCGCCGCAAGGCCGTCGGCCGGCCCCGCCTGACCGTCTTCCGGTCGAGCAAGCATATCTATGCGCAGATCATCGATGACGGGAAGGGCGCCACGGTGGCGGCCGCGTCGAGTATCGACAAGGGCCTGCAGGGCAAGCTGAAGACCGGCGCCGACAAGGCGGCGGCTACGGAAGTCGGCAAGCTGATCGCCGAACGGGCGATCGCCGCCGGCGTCAAGGAGGTCGTCTTTGACCGGGGCGCCTACATGTTCCATGGCCGCGTGAAGGCGCTGGCCGACGCCGCCCGCGAGGGCGGACTTCAGTTCTAGGGGACCAAGCATGGCACGAGGCCCAAAAGGTGACCGCCGCGACCGGGATCGGGACCGCGACCGTCCGCGCGATGAGGTGGAGCTGATCGAGAAGCTGGTCAGCATCAACCGCGTCGCCAAGGTCGTCAAAGGCGGCCGCCGGTTCGGTTTTGCCGCCCTCGTAGTGGTCGGCGACGGCAAGGGGAGGGTCGGGCATGGCGCCGGCAAGGCGCGCGAAGTGCCCGAGGCCATCCGCAAGGCGACGGAACAGGCCAAGCGGGGGCTGATCCGCGTGCCGCTGCGCGAGGGACGCACGCTGCATCACGACGTGTTCGGGCATTTCGGCTCCGGTCGGGTGGTGTTTCGCGTCGCCGAGCCGGGCACGGGCATCATCGCGGGCGGGCCGATCCGCGCCATCTTCGAAGCACTGGGCGTGCATGACGTGGTGGCGAAATCGATCGGCACCTCGAATCCTCACAATATGGTGAAGGCCGCCTTCTCGGCCCTCGGGCGGAGCAGCTCGCCGCGCGCCGTGGCCGCCCGTCGCGGCAAGAAGGTCAGTGAAATCCTCGGCCGGCGCGATGCCGAGGCGAGGGAGTAGGCCATGGCCGACAAGAAGAGCCGAATCAAGGTAACGCAGATCGGCAGCCCGATCGGCCGGGCCGACGACCAGCGGGCGACCCTGGTAGGCCTGGGACTCAACAAGCTGCACCGCAGCCGCGAGCTCGAGGATACCCCGGCGGTGCGCGGCATGATCGCCAAGGTGCATCACCTCGTGCGCGTGGAAAGCCAAGCCTAGAACGCCTATCTGATCAGGGGCGGGGCCCGGAGATCGACAGGGCCGGCGGCCCGATGGGCCGCAGCAAAGGACGGAACGAACATGAAGTTGAACCAGCTCTCCGACAACGCCGGATCGCGCAAGGCCAGGATGCGCGTCGGCCGCGGCATCGGTTCCGGCAAGGGCAAGACCGCCGGACGCGGCGGCAAGGGCCAGACCGCCCGCACCGGCGTCCATATAAAGGGCTTCGAGGGCGGCCAGATGCCGCTGCACATGCGCATGCCCAAGCGCGGCTTCAACAACATCTTCCGCCGCGACTTCGTCGAGGTGAATCTCGGCCAGCTGCAGACGGCCATCGATGCCGGCAGGCTCGACGCCGCGCAGCCGATCAATGGCGACGTGCTGCAGAAGGCGGGCGTCCTGCGGCGCCTGCGCGACGGTGTGCGGCTCCTCGGCAAGGGCGAGATCAAGTCCAAGATCACGGTCGAGGTGGCCGGCGCGTCGAAGAGCGCGATCGCCGCCGTCGAGAAGGCCGGCGGCCAGGTCGTGCTGCCGCCGCCCGCGCCCGCGCCCGCCGCCAAGGCCTGAGCCGAGGCACCGCCATGGCATCCCCCGCAGAACAACTTGCTTCCAGCCTAAATTTCAGCGCCCTTGCCAAGGCCACGGAGCTCAAGAAGCGGCTCCTGTTCACGCTGGGCGCGCTGCTCGTCTACCGGCTGGGCACCTATCTGCCGCTGCCGGGCGTCGATCCGGCCGGCATGGCGGCGGTGTTCAGCCAGCAAGGCGGCGGCATCCTCGGTCTCTTCGACATGTTCGCCGGCGGCGCCGTCAGCCGCATGTCGATCTTCGCCCTCAACATCATGCCGTACATCTCGGCGTCGATCATCGTCCAGCTGCTGAGCAGCGTGTCGCCGCAGCTCGAAGCGCTGAAGAAAGAGGGCGAGAGCGGGCGCAAGAAACTCAACCAGTACACCCGCATGGGGACGGTGTTCCTGGCGGCGATTCAGGCCTACGGCGTCGCCATCGGCATCTCCGGCAACAAGACGATCGTGGCCAACCCCGGGATCATGTTCATCGCCAGTGCGGTGCTGACGCTGACGGCCGGCACCGTCTTCCTGATGTGGCTCGGCGAGCAGATCACCAGCCGCGGCGTCGGCAACGGCACGTCGCTGATCATCTTCTCCGGCATCGTGGCGCGTCTGCCGATCGCGCTCACCCAGTTGTTCGAGCAGGCGCGGACCGGCGCCATGGACGTCTTCTGGATCTTCGTGATCCTGATCCTTGTGGTCGCCGTGATCACGTTCATCGTGTTCATGGAGCGAGCGCAGCGGCGCCTGCTCGTGCAATTTCCCAAACGACAGGTCGGCCTTCGCCAGACTTCCGGCGATACGTCGCATTTGCCCCTGAAGCTGAACAGCGCCGGAGTCATCCCGCCGATCTTTGCCAGCTCGCTGCTGCTGCTGCCGCTGACGATCGTCAATTTCGGCGGCAACAATCCGAAGTTCGATTGGATGCAGGGAATTGCCCTCTATCTCGGCCACGGCAAGCCGCTGTATCTCGCGCTCTATGTCTGTCTGATCGTCTTCTTCGCCTTCTTCTATACCGCGGTCGTTTTCAATCCGATCGACACGGCCGACAATCTCAAGAAGAACGGCGGATTCATCCCGGGCTACCGGCCTGGCAAGAACACGGCGGAGTATCTCGACTACGTGCTGACGAGGCTGACCGTCGTCGGCGCCGCCTATCTGGGCTTCGTCTGCCTGTTGCCGGAGCTGCTGATCGCCTGGAAGAATTTCCCCTTCTACTTCGGCGGGACCAGCCTGCTGATCGTCGTTTCCGTCACCATGGATACCGTGGCGCAGATCCATTCGCATCTGCTGGCGCACCAATACGAAGGTTTGATCAAGAAGGCCAAGCTCAAGGGCCGCCGGGGATGAAGCTGATCCTGCTTGGGCCGCCCGGTGCCGGCAAGGGCACGCAGGCGAAGCGCCTCGAGGATACGCGCGGGCTCAAGCAGCTATCGACCGGCGACATGTTGCGCGCAGCGGTCGATTCGGGCAGCGAGATCGGCCGCGAGGCCAAGCGAATCATGGATGCCGGCCGGCTCGTCCCCGACGACGTCATGATTCGCATGATCGACGAGCGAATCGGCCAGCCTGACTGCAAGAACGGCGTGATCCTGGACGGCTTTCCCCGGACGGTGCCCCAGGCCGAGGCCCTCGACGCCATGCTGGATCGCCGCCGCGAGCGGCTCGATGCCGTGATCGAGATGGCCGTGGACCCGCAAGCCCTGGTCGAGCGAATCTCGGGCCGGTTCAGCTGCGGCAAATGCGGGGCGGTCTACCACGATCAGTTTCGCCGCCCGAAGGTCGCCGACCGCTGCGACGTCTGCGGCGCCAATGACTTCCGCCGACGCCCCGACGACAACCCGGAGACGGTCAAGACCCGGCTTAAGGCCTATACGGAGCAAACGGCGCCAATCCTGCCGTACTACAGGAAAAAGCGGCTTTTGCACCAGGTCGACGGGATGGCCGAGGTGGACGAGGTGACGCGCCAGATCGAGGCCGTTCTGGCACCGATTCGCGTGGGGGTGTAAGTGGTTGACTCCTGGGTAAAGATTTCTATAATCCGCGCCTTCGGGTCGACCGCGGCACCGGGGCGGTTTGGCTTGTCTTTTGCACGGAATTAAAGGAGCTTAGGGCGTGGCGCGTATTGCTGGCGTCAACATTCCGACGCAGAAGCGCGTCCTCATCGCGCTGACGTATATCCATGGGATCGGTCGCGCCAAGGCGGCCGACATCTGCGCCAAGATCGGCATTCCGCCGGAGCGCCGTGTCCATCAGTTGACGGACGACGAGGTGCTTCGCATCCGCGAGGTGATCGATCGGGAATACCGCGTGGAAGGCGACCTGCGCCGCCAGGTGGCGATGAACATCAAGCGGCTGATGGACCTCGGCTGCTATCGGGGCCTGCGGCACCGCAAAGGCCTGCCGGTCCGCGGGCAGCGTACGCACACCAACGCGCGCACCCGCAAGGGGCCGGCAAAAGCTATCGCCGGCAAGAAGAAAGCAGTCTGACGTCAACAACGGATCCGACGAATTATGGGAAAACCTGCAGCCGCGCGGCCTCGGCGTCGAGAGCGTAAGAACATTACCTCGGGCGTCGCGCATGTGAACGCCAGCTTCAACAACACCGTGATCACGATCACCGACGCGCAGGGCAACACGATCGCCTGGTCCTCGTCGGGCAGTCAGGGTTTCAAGGGATCGCGCAAGTCGACGCCCTATGCGGCACAGGTTGCCGCCGATAGCGCCGCG
>Ga0335069_10011734_pt1 | contig 12350 bp, 8 predicted proteins | sample Lox_Sample_11_FD_206714 | JGI IMG/M metagenome (GOLD analysis project Ga0335069, IMG submission 206714) | Soil microbial communities from Loxahatchee National Wildlife Refuge, Florida, United States - Lox_Sample_1.1 | ecosystem: Environmental > Terrestrial > Soil > Wetlands | place: USA: Florida...
CGGCGACAGGATTCTCCAGCGCCCACACCATGCCGGCGAGCACCGCCGAAGTGACCTGCAGGCCGGTGGCGTTCTGGTAGGGGGCGATCGCCCGCGTCTCCTCGACCGAGAGCTGCGAGCCGTACCAGTAGGCGTTGCGCTTGTGGCCGTAGATGAGCACGCCGAGCTCGTCGATCCCGTCGAGGATTTCCGCCTCGCCGAGGATGTGGTGCTCCTTCTGCGCCTCGCCGGCGCGGCCGAACAGCTCGTGCAGGCTGAGCACCGCGTCGTCGCAGGGGTGGTAGGCGTAGTGGCAGGTCGGCCGGTAGATCGCCTCGCCCTTGCCGTCGCGCAGCGTGTAGTAGTCGGCGATCGAGATCGACTCGTTGTGGGTGACCAGGAAGCCGAACTGGCCTTGCGCGGTCGGCGTCCACGAGCGGACGCGGGTGTTGGCGCCGGGCTGGTTCAAGAAGATCGCCGCGCCGCAGCCCTCCTTGTGGAAGCCGGCGTTGGCGGGGGCCCATTTCTCGTGCGTGCCCCAGCCGAGCTCGGCCGGCTGCATGCCCTCGGAGAGGAAGCCCTCGACCGACCAGGTGTTGACGAAGACGTTGCGCGGCTTGGGCGATTTCGCGCGCTGGGTGTCGCGTTCGGCGATGTGGACGCCCTTGACGCCGAGCTTGTGGGCGAGCCGGCCCCAATCCTCGCGCGACTTCGGCTCGTCGCCCTTTTCGCCGAGGTCGGCGGCGAGGTTGACCAAGGCCTGCTTGACGAACCACGACACCATGCCCGGATTGGCGCCGCAGCAGGAGATCGCGGTCGAGCCGCCGGGATGGGCGCGCCGCTCCGCCTGCACCGTCTCGCGCAGGGCGTAGTTGGTGCGCGACTCGTTGCCGCGCGACTTGTCGAAGTAGAAGCCCGGCCACGGCTCGACGACGGTGTCGATGTAGAGCGCGCCGATCTCGCGGCAGTAGCGCATGATGTCGAGCGACGAGGTGTCTACCGACAGGTTGACGCAGAAACCCTGGCCGCCGCCTTCGGTCAGCAGTTTGCCGAGCACGTCGCGGTAGTTGTCGCGGGTGATCGCGACATGGAGGAATCTTATGCCCCGCTCGTCGAGCAGCCGGCGGTCGGAGCCGTCGGGGTCGATGACCGTGAAGCGGTCCTTGTCGTAGTCGAAATGGCGCTCGATCAGCGGCAGGGTTCCTTTGCCGATCGAGCCGAAGCCGATCATGACGATCGGGCCAGTGATGCGGGCGTGGCGGCGCCGATGCGGCATGAATGCTCTCCTCGTGGCGGATGGGCGCCCAAGCCCCCGGGCGCGGCGCTCTAAAAGCAAGCCGGGCCGGGCGCGTCAATAGCCGCCTCCGGTCGCCGTCGGCTTCCGACACATTGACGACGGTTTGATGAACCCGCGCTAAAGGCCGGCCGCGCCGCCGTCCGATCGCGGGTCATGAGCGGCGAGGATCGGGCCGCGCGGCGCGCGCATCACCGCGCCGGCGTGGCCGAACAGATCGCGCGCCGCAGCGTCCTTGCGTTCGATCCGATGGTCGGCGGCGGCGAGCGCCGCGACGACCGTGTCGTCGTAGCCGGCCTCGATCTTGACCGTCGCCGTCGGTTCGCCGCGAGCCCGGGTGAAAAAATGCCGCGGCGCGGCGAGCGCGTCGTCGAGACTCGCGCCAGCCGCGATCCGCGTAAAGACCTGCGCCTGGAATTGCGGCTGGCCGTCGGCGCCCTTCGAGCCGTAGACGAGCACGCGGCCGTCGTCGAACACGGCGAGCGGCGGGTTGAGGGTGTGGAACGGCCGCCGGCCCGGCGTCAGCGGATTGCGCGCATCGGGATCGAGCGAGAAGGCGACGCCGCGGTTCTGCATCAGCACGCCGGTCGCCGGCAACACGCAGCCCGAGCCGTAGTCCCAATAGACCGACTGGATGAACGACACGGCGAGCCCGTCGCTGTCGATCGCGCCCATCCAAACCGTGCCGCCCCGGTCGGGTTTCAGCGGCCAGGGCGCGGCGCGCCGTCGGTCGATCTTGGTCGCCTCGGCGTCGAGGTTCGCCGCCGACAAGAGCGCCTTGAAGTCGTGGGTCGCGCAGTCGAAGTCGACGCAGGCCTGGTTGCGGATCGCCATCGCGCGCTTGGCCGCCTCGATCAGCGCATGGGCGTGAGCGAAGCCTTCCGGCCGCGGAACCTTAAGCCGCTCGTAGAGGCCGAGCATGAGCAACGAGGCGAGCCCCTGGGTCGGGGCCGGCGTGTTGTAGACGGTGGCGTTGCGCAGCCTCAGCGACAGCGGCTCGCGCCATTGCGCGCGGTAGCGTTCGAGGTCGTCGCGGACGATCGGCGAGCCGATGCGGGCGAGATCGGCGGCGAGCTCGCGCCCGACGTCGCCGCGGTAGAAATCGTCGAGCCCCGCCCGCGCCAATTGCTCCAGCGTATCGGCCAGCCGCGGCGCGCGACGGATGGCGCCGGCGGCGGCCGGCCTGCCGTCGACCAGGAACGCCGCGGCGAAACCGGGCGCGGCGACGAGGTCGCGGTCGCTGGCCGGATCGAAACGGGCTTCCGACGCCGAGACCGGATAACCGTCGCGGGCCCGCCGCGTCGCGTCGTCGAGCAGCAGCGCCAGCGGCAGACGTCCGCCGCGGGCGCGGGAGAATTCGAGCGCCAGCGCCCAGCCCCCGAGCGCGCCGGGAACGCTTAGCGCCGCCTTGGCGCCGCGCTGTGGGATCTCGTCGAAGCCGAGGGCGCGATAGGCGGCGATCGACGCCCCCTGGCCGGCGAAGCCGCAGGCATCGATCGCCCGCACGCGGCCGGCGGGCTCCCGGATCAGCCAGAACCCGTCTCCGCCGATCGAGACATTGTGCGGATAGACGACGGAGATCGTCGCCGCCATCGCCACCATGGCTTCAATCGCGTCGCCGCCCTGGGCGAGAACCTCGCGCCCCGCCGCGGCGGCGAAGACGTGCGGCGCAGCGACGGCGGCGCGTGAAAAAGCGGCGGATTCGGGCAAAGGGCGGCCTCGATCAGGAATCGCGCGATGCTTGCACGCCGCAGCGGCTTGGTATAGCCCTGGCGCCGTTTGCAGCCGCCTGGAACTCGCCCGTGCACGCCAAAGGTTCGATCAACTGGCTCAACGTGTCGACGATCGTCAGCGTCGCTGTGCTGGTCGGCACGGAGTTCGTCGGCGCGGCCGGCGCGGCCGGCTGGGCGATCGGCGGCCTGTTCCAGCTCGGCGGACTGATCACCCACGCTCTCGAAGGCGCATTGATCCTTTGCGCCTTGTTCGGCCTCTACCGCTTCCTGCGCGCCGCGCTGGGCCACGAGCAGCTTCGCTACTAGCGCGATCGCGCAAGCGCAGCGACGCCATTCAAACTCGGGGATTGCCGCGACGGCTCAGTCCGGATCGCCTTGCTGCCGCCGGCGACCGCGGCGCAAGCGCGTCCAACCGCCGCTTGCTCTATTCCATCGCAGCGGCGGAGTGGTCGCCGCTCGGCGCCGGCGCGTGTCTGGCCGAGCGGATCAGCGCCAGCAACGGGAAGGCCGACAGCGACACAAGCGTCATCAACAGGAAGTCGTTCGAATAGGCGATGATCGCCGCCTGCTGGGTGACCAGACCGTCGAGCCGCGCCAGCGCGCCGACCGTCCGGCCGGCGAGAACGGCGGCGTCGGGCAGCTTCATCGCGTCGCTGAACGGCGAGACGTGTTCGACCAGCTGGCTGTGAAACACGGTCGTCATGCTGATCAGTTGGGCGATGACGATCGAGATGCCGACCGACGAGCCGATGTTGCGGATCAGCGTCCACAAGGCTGCGCCCTCGGTGCGCAGGGCGCCGGGCAGGGTGGCGAAGGCGACGGTGTTGAGCGGCACGAAGACGAACCCGAGGCCGACGCCCTGGACGATCGAGTCGACCGCAATCGCGTAGGACGAGGTCGAAGTCGTCCAGCCGACCATCACCCACAGCGACGCCGTCGACAGGACGAGTCCGACCAGGATGAGCAGCCGCGCGTCGTATTTGCCGAGCAGACGCCCGACCGCCATCATCGCAAAGAACGTGCCGACGCCGCGCGTGCCGAGCAGATAGCCGCTCGCCAGCACCGGATAGCCGAGCAGGTTCTGGATGAACGGCGTCACCAGCGCCATCGTCGCCAGCAGGATGATGCCGATCAGGAACATGAAGATCAGCGCGATCGAGAAGTTCCAGTCGCGGAAGATGCGCAGGCCGATGAACGGCCGCGGCGAGGTCGTCGAGTCGACGATGAAGAAATAGAAGCCGACGACCGACAGGATCGCCTCGACGACGATCTCGTTGGAGGTGAACCAGCCCTGGTCTTGGCCGCGGTCGAGCATCATCTGCAGCGCGCCGATGCCGAGCGACAGCGACAGGAAACCGAACCACGAGAACGGCGCGCCGCGGCGGACCGGGGTCTCGCTCATGAACGCCGACAGGCCGAGGACGGTCAGCACGCCGAACGGCAGGTTGACGAAGAACACCCAGCGCCAGGTATAGAACTCGGTCAGATAGCCGCCGAGGGTCGGCCCCATGATCGGCCCGAGCATCACCCCCATGCCCCAGATCGCCATCGCCGAGCCGCGTCGCGCCGGCGGATAGGCGTCGAGCATCACCGCCTGGCTGAGCGGCACCAGCGCCGCGCCGAACACGCCCTGCAGCAGTCGGAAGGCGACCATCTGCTCGATGTTCTGGGCGACTCCGCACAGCATCGAGGCGACGGTGAAGCCGGCGGTGCAGACGATGAACAGCTTCTTGCGCCCGAACCGCGTCGCCATCCAGCCGAGCGGCGAGGTCATAATCGCCGCCGCGACGATATAGGAGGTCAGCACCCAGTTGATCTGATCCTGGGTGGTCGACAGCGACCCCTGCATATAGGGCAGCGCGACGTTGGCGATCGTCGTGTCGAGCGCCTGCATGATGGTCGCCATCATCACGCAAGCGGTCAACATGGCGCGCGTCAGCGGCGTCATGGACTCGGCGGTCTGAGGGTTCATTGGGTCGCCAACCGGCGGCTCATGGCGAGGCCGGCGGCGAAACGAACCACGACTCGATCCAGCCGAGCGCCCCGCTGGCGACCTCGCCGAGCGAACGCGAACGGCCGGTGTCGATCGAGACGATGGCGCTCATACCGGCGCGCAGTCCGACGGTGTTCTGGCTGGGGTCGAAGCAGAAGCGCAGCGGCACGCGCTGGACCACCTTGACCCAATTGCCGCTGGCGTTCTGTGGCGGCAGGATCGAGAACTGGGCCCCGGTGCCGGGCGCGATCGAGCAGACACGACCCTTGAAATCGCGACCGGGAAAGGCGTCGATCGACACGCTCGCCGGCTCGCCGGCCTTCACATAGGTGAGGTCCGACTCCTTCGGATTGGCGTCGACCCACAGACCTTGGTCCTGGACGATTGCGAACACGGCCTGGCCGGCCGGCGCGACGCGGCCGAGCTCAATCTGATCGACCTGGGTGGCGACGCCGGTGATCGGCGCGACGACATGGGTGCGGGCGAGATTGCGCTCGGCGTCGTCGAGCCCAGCCTTGGCTTGGATGTAGTCGGGGAAGGCGTCGATCGAGGTGTTCGGCCCGCCGCCGAGCTTGATCTTGACCGTCTCCTGCTGGCTGCGGACGAACTCGAGAATCTGCTGCGCCTGCACCAGCGCCGCCTGCGAGGTGTCGAGGTCGGCGCGCGTGCCGGCGCTGGTGTTCACCAGGTTGAGCTTGCGGTTGTAGTCGTTCTGGCGCAGCTGGACCGACTTCTCGCCCATGTCGATCTGCTTCTCATTGGTGGCGTAGCTCGCCTGAAGATTGGCGAACGCGACTTTGGTCGCGGCGAGGCGACCTTGGGCGAGCAACAGCGCGGTCTGATAGGGCTCCGGGTCGATGTCGAACAACGGCGCGCCGGCCTCGACATGCTGGCCTTCGCGCACGTGAATGGCGACGATCGCGCCGCTGACCTGCGGCGTGATCAGCGACTTGTCGGCCCCGACATAGGCGTTGTCGGTCGAGACGTAGCGGCCGCCCGACAGCCACCACGCGCCGCCGAGGATGACCGCCGCCACCGGCACGACGACCAACAGGATGAAGCGGCCGAGGCTCGGGCGCTTGTGCGGCGCCGGCGCGGCGAGCGATTCTTCACGCGGCGGGGCGGCCGCCGGCTGGGTCTGGGCAGGCGCGGGCTCGGCCGGCCGCACCGGGGCGCGGTTGAGGGGAGTCGGCTCGTTGGACCGCTCGCGCGGCTCGCGCGGCTCGCGGGGGCTCATCGACGATTGCGACACGGGGTTCAGCCTCCGCAATTCAGCTTCAATTCGTGCTTCAAATTCGACCGCATCCGCTCCAGCCCGGAGCGCAAGGCGTTGATCGCCTGGTCGTCGAGCCCCTTCATGGCGCGACCGACGACATCCTCGCCGAGCGCGTCGAGGCGCTTGAGCGTCGGCTTCGCGCCCGCGGTCAGGTAGAGGCGGTTGGCGCGACGATCCTTGGCGTCTTCGCGCCGCTCGACCAACCCGGAAGCGGTCAACTTGTCGATCAGTCGCGCCAAAGTGATTGGCGTAAGATCGAGCATGTCGGCGAGCTCGCGCTGTTTGAGACCCTCGCTGCGCCCAAGCTTGCTCAGCACCGCCCATTGGGCGCGCGTCATGTGCTCCTCGCGCGCCCGCTGGTTGGAATAGGTGCGCAGCAATCGCGCAACATCATGAAGCGCAAACGCCAGTTCGCGCGCAGGAGAGGCGGCGGTCAATTTCCAGTCTCGCTTATTGTATGCTGACTTATAATAAGCCACGCGACGGATCGCAAGTGGCGGAGCGTCAAATGTCGCCGCGACGGATTAAATTCCGCTTTATTTTGAGGGAGGCGCCACGCTTTCTTGAGAAGGTTCAACCGCCCGCCGAAACGGGCTCCGCTCATTCGAGCGGCGCCGAGGCCTCCTCCTCGCCGTCGCGCGGGACGACGGCTGCTTTCGGGTGGCGCATAAGCATCACCACGGGGAAGGTGACGAGCGAGATCAGGGTCATCAGCAGGAAGTCGTTCGAATAGGCGATCACCGCCGCCTGCTGGTTCACCATCCGGTCGAGCAGGGCGAGGGTCTGTGGGCTGTGGCCGGCCAGCGCCGTCGCGTCGGGCAGGCGCAGCGCGTCGCTGAACGGCGTGACGCGCTCGGTCAATTGGGCGTGGAAATAGGTGGTGCGGCTGACCAGCCGCGCGATCAAAACCGAGATGCCGATCGACGCGCCGATGTTGCGCACCAGCGTCCACAGGCCGGCCGCCTCGGTGCGCAACTCCTTGGGTAGCGTGGCGAAAGCGATGGTGTTGAGCGGCGTAAAGACGAAGCCGAGGCCGAAGCCCTGCATCATGCCGTTGATCGTGATCTCCTGCGCGGAGACGTTGTCGTTCCAGCCCGACATCACCCATTGCGCCAGCGTCGCCAGCGTCAAGCCGAACAGCATGAAAGGCCTTGCGTCGCGGGTGCCCAAGAGCCGCCCGACGATGCTCATCGCGAAGAACGTCCCGATGCCGCGCGCGCCGAGCAGGTACCCGCTGGCCAACACCGGGTAGCCAAGCAGGTTCTGCAGCATCGGCGTCATCAACGCCATCGTCGTCATCAGCACCAAGCCGTTGAGAAACATCAGCACCAGCGCCAGCGAAAAATTGCGGTCGCGGAAGATCCGCATTTCGATGAACGGACGCTCGGAGGTGACGCTGTCGGCGACGAAGAAGTAGAAGCCGGCGATCGACAGGATCGTCTCGACCCAGATTTCGCTGGAATCGAACCAGCCGGCGTCCTGGCCGCGGTCGAGCATCAACTGCAATGCGCCAACCCCGAGCGACAGCGACAGGAAACCGAACCAGGCGAACGGCGCGTCGCGGCGGATGCGGCTTTCCGGCATCGAGATCGACAGGCCGACCGCGGTCAGAATCCCGAACGGCACGTTGACGTAGAACACCCACCGCCAGGTGTAATTCTCAGTCAGATAGCCGCCGAGCACCGGCCCCATGATCGGCCCGATCATGATCCCCATGCCCCAAATCGCCATCGCCGCGGCGCGCTGCTCGCGCGGATAGGCGTCGAGCATGACCGCCTGCGCGAGCGGCACCAGCGCCGCGCCGAACGCCCCCTGGGTCACCCGGAACAACACCATCTGATCGATATTCTGCGAAAGCCCGCACAGCATCGAGGCGACGGTGAAGCCGCCGGTGCAGACGAGATAGAGCCGCTTGCGGCCGAAGCGGGCCGACAGCCAGCCGACCGGCGATGTCATGATCGCCGAGGCGATGATGTAGGAGGTCAGCACCCAATTGATCTGGTCCTGGGTGGTCGACAGCGTGCCCTGCATGTAGGGCAGCGAGACGTTGGCGACGGTGGTGTCGAGCACCTGCATGACGGTCGCCGTCATCACGAAGACGCTGATCACGGCGCGGCGTGCGGCGCTGAGCTCGCGGAGGCTTTCGACGACGTGACGCGGGGCGGCGGCGCGAGAACGCGTCGTTAGCCGCCCGTCAGCCCAGCGGTGGGCGAGAGTCACCTGCATGCTCGCTTATAATATGCAGGCTTATCTTTTAGCCGCGTAAACCGGCGGCGGTTTGCGCCAGGGCAATTCTCGCTGAATTCGCCTCGAACGCGGACGATTCAGCTGCCGCGATAGGTGGAGTAGCTCCACGGCGTGACGGCCAGCGGCACATGGTAGTGCGCGCCGGCGTCGGCGATCGCAAAGCGGATCGGCACCAGGTCGAGGAACGGCGGATCGGCGGTTGGCGCGCCACGGACGCGGAAATAAGCCCCGACGTGGAACACCAGTTCAAATGCGCCGACCCGCGCCTCCGCGGGCGCGATCAGGGGAACGTCGGTGCGGCCGTCGGCGTTGGCGCGCGTGCGCTTGATCAGCGTCCGGGCGCCGTCGGCGCCAAGCGCGAACAGTTCGATCAGCACCCCGGCGGCGGGTCGGCCAATGCTGGTGTCGAGAACGTGGGTGGTCAGTCCCGCCATGCGCCTGCCTCATCCGTCGGCGGTCCGTCTAGTCGAATCCGTTCGCCTTTGGTAGTAGAAAAGCCCCAACTTGGCCGTTTGGCCATGCAAACTCCGCATGCGTGCGGCGCCTGCGTCGCAATTGCCAATCGACAGGCTCCGTGACAGAGAGGCAAAAGCCGCGGGCCGACCGGCATCCACCGAATCGCGGCGTCCAGGGAGGCTCTATGACCGACGACCTGAGCGGCGACGCCGCCGAAACCGGCGAGTGGCTCGACGCGCTGGACTCGGTCGAGGCGTTCGAAGGCCTCGATCGCGTCGACGAGATTCTCGAAGCGGTGGTGTCCTCGGCGCGGCGCAAGGGCGCGCTGCTGCCGTTCGCCGCCAACACCGCGTATATCAACACGATCCGCCCCGAAGAGCAGCCGCCGCACCCGGGCGTGCGCCGCCTCGAGCAGACCATCCGCCGCTATATCCGTTGGAACGCGCTGGCGATCGTGCTGCGCGCCAACAAGGAATCCTCCGAGCTCGGCGGTCATATCGCCAGCTTTCAATCGGCGGCGACGCTCTACGACACCGGCTTCATGCATTTCTGGCGGGCCGCGGACGAGCAGCACGGCGGCGATCTCATTTATTTCCAGGGCCACAGCTCGCCCGGCGTCTACGCGCGCGCCTTTCTCGAAGGCCGGCTCAGCGAGGACCAGCTCGTCCATTTCCGCCAAGAGGTCGGCGGCCACGGCCTGTCGTCCTATCCGCATCCCTGGCTAATGCCGGATTTCTGGCAGTTTCCGACCGTGTCGATGGGCCTCGGCCCGCTGATGGCGATCTACCAGGCGCGCTTCCTGCGCTATCTGCACGGCCGCGGAATCGCTGACACCACAGGACGCAAGGTGTGGACGTTCTGCGGCGACGGCGAGATGGACGAGCCCGAGTCGCTGGGCGCAATTTCGCTCGCCGGCCGCGAGAAGCTCGACAACCTGATCTTCGTCGTCAACTGCAACCTGCAGCGGCTCGACGGTCCGGTGCGCGGCAACGGCAAAATCATTCAGGAGCTTGAAGGCGCCTTCCGCGGCGCCGGCTGGAACGTCATCAAATGCCTGTGGGGCTCCGGGTGGGACGGCCTGCTGGCGCAGGACCATTCCGGCAAGCTGCGGCAACTGATGTACGAATGCGTCGACGGCGAATATCAGGACTTCAAGTCGAAAGACGGCGCCTATATCCGCAAGAATTTCTTCGGCCGCTATCCTGAAACCGCGGCGATGGTCGCCGACTGGAGCGACGACAAGATCTGGTCGCTGACCCGCGGCGGCCATGACCCGATCAAGGTCTACGCCGCCTACAAGGCGGCGGTCGACCACAAGGGGCAGCCGACCGTCATTCTCGCCAAGACGGTCAAAGGCTACGGCATGGGCGCGGCCGGCGAGGGCCAGATGATCGCCCACCAGGCCAAGAAGGTCGGCGACGCGGCGCTGAAGGCGTTCCGCGACCGCTTCCACATCCCGGTCTCCGACGCCGACCTGCCGAAGGTTCCCTTCCTGCGCCTGCCGGAAGACAGCGAGGAAATGAAGTATCTACGGGCCCGAAGGGCCGAGCTCGGCGGCTCGCTGCCGTCGCGCCGTCGCGCCGCCGCGCCGCTCGAAATCCCGCCGCTGTCGACCTTCGACGCGCTGCTCAAGCCGACCGCCGAAGGGCGCGAGATCTCGACCACCATGGCGTTCGTCCGCATCCTGACGGCGCTATTGCGCGACAAGGCGATCGGCCAGCGCATCGTGCCGATCGTGCCCGACGAGAGCCGCACCTTCGGCATGGAGGGGCTGTTCCGCCAGATCGGCATATTCAGCCAAGTCGGCCAGCTCTACCGACCGCAGGACGCCGACCAGTTGATGTACTATCGCGAGGATCCGAAGGGTCAGATCCTGCAGGAAGGCATCAACGAGCCGGGCGCCATGGCCTCGTTCATCGCCGCCGCGACGTCCTACTCGACGTCGAACCAGCCGATGATCCCGTTCTACATCTACTACTCGATGTTCGGCTTCCAGCGGGTCGGCGACCTCGCCTGGGCGGCCGGCGACATGCGGGCCCGCGGTTTTCTGATCGGTGGCACCTCGGGGCGCACGACCCTCAACGGCGAAGGTCTGCAGCACGAGGACGGCCATAGCCACCTCATCGCCTCGACCATCCCCAATTGCGTCGGTTACGACCCAACCTACGCCTACGAGCTGGCGGTGATCATCCAGGCGGGCTTGCGGCGCATGTACGCCGAGAACCAGGACGTCTACTACTACATCACCACCCTCAACGAGAATTATCCGCACCCAGGCATGCCGGAAGGCGCGGAAGAGGGCATTCTGCGCGGCATGTACAAGCTACGCGCGGTCGAGGCGAAGAAGGGCGGGCCGCGCGTGCGGCTGCTGGGTTCGGGCTCGATCCTGCGCGAAGTCGAGGCGGCGGCGGCGATGCTCGCCCAGGATTTCGGCGTATCGAGCGAGATCTGGAGCGTGACCAGCTTCACCGAGCTGCGCCGCGACGGGCTCGACGCCGACCGCTGGTCGATGCTGCACCCCGAACAGCCGCGCAGCCTCTCCTATGTCGAGCAGATGCTCGCCAAGGGGAGCGGGCCGGTGATCGCCGCCACCGACTATGTGAAGGCGGTTGCCGACGGCGTCAGGCAATTCGTGCCGGCGCGCTACAAGGCGCTCGGGACCGACGGCTTCGGCCGCTCCGACTACCGCCGCCGGCTGCGTTCGTTCTTCGAGGTCGACCGCCGGCATGTTGCGCTGGCGGCGCTGAAGGCGCTCGCCGATGACCAGTTGCTGCCGACGCGGCGGGTGACCGAAGCGATTGCGCGCTACGAAATCGACCCGGAAGCCCCCAACCCGGCGCGGAGCTGAGGCGTTCCGCCTCACGTCTCGAACCGACGCGCGAAGGAGAACTCGGCCTTGGCCAAGATCGAAGTCAAAGTTCCCGATATCGGCGACTTCAAGGACGTGCCGATCATCGAGATTCTGGTCAAGCCGGGCGACGCGGTGACCGCCGAGCAGCCGCTGGTGACCCTCGAATCCGACAAGGCGACGCTCGACGTGCCGGCCCCGCAGGCCGGCGTCGTTGACGCCATTGTCGCGAAGGTCGGCGAGAAAGTCTCGATGGGCTCGCCGCTGCTAACCCTCGATGCGGAAGGCGCCGCCGCCGCGCCTGCACCCGCCAAGGCGGAAGCGGCCGCGCCGCCGCCGAAGGCGGAAGCCGCCGCCCCGCCGACCCCGGTCGTTCCGCCGGCGGCGGCGCCTGCGCCCTCCGCCCCGCCGCCGGCGAGTCCGCTCTCGCCAATAGCGAACGATTTTTCCGGCGTGTTCGCCGGCCCGGCGGCGCGACGGCTGGCGCGCGAGCTCGGCGTTGACCTGACGACGATCCGCGGCAG